>QWCE01003058.1_pt1 | contig 20460 bp, 17 predicted proteins | sample 1972531 | NCBI WGS metagenome assembly QWCE01 (sample SAMN09866716, study PRJNA288562) | Human gut metagenome isolate term4_stool, whole genome shotgun sequencing... | reverse complement strand
ACAATCAAAAATTCACTAATATTAACAAGTAGATTTTTTCTTTATTCCATACTTATAGGATTTGTTTGGATGATTATTCAAAACATGATTTATAGGAATAATATCTGGACTTTTGGACTTGTTATAATTATGGGTTTTATGGGGACATTTATAAATGAGACAAAGATTAAGAACTTATGAGGAAGGTTAAAATGGAAAATAAAAACTTGGGTCAAGGCAAAATTATTGACCAAAAAGAATTAAAAAAACGTCGAAAAGAAGCCAAGAAGCCATTTAGCCATAGATTTAAGAAAAACTTGCCCCTGATGGCCTTTTGCCTGCCAGGCTTTATCTGGTTTATGGTTATGAGCTATCTACCTATGTTTGGCGTGATAATACCCTTTAAGGATTATAAAGTTTTTTCGAAAAACTTCTTCTATAACCTTTTCCACAGCGATTGGATTGGGCTAAGAAACTTCAAGTTTTTCTTTCAAAGTAATGACGCTTGGGTGATAATTAGAAATACAATTTTATATAATGCGACATTTATCGTGGTAAATATTGTTCTTGCCATGTTTACAGCTATAGCTTTACATGAGCTATTAAATCGAAAGGCTGCGAAGTTTTACCAGACATCACTATTTCTACCATATTTTTTATCTTGGGTAGTAATATCCTATGCAGTATTTGCCTTCCTATCACCAGATAAGGGTTTAATAAACACCTTACTTACAAAACTTGGCGGTAGGTCTATAAATTGGTATACAACAAAAAAATGGTGGCCAATATTTCTTGTAGTGATCAATGCCTGGAAGGGACTTGGTTATAATACTGTAGTTTATCTGTCAGCCTTATCTGGTATAGATAAAACATACTATGAGGCTGCTGTAATGGATGGAGCAACAAAGTGGGAGCAGGTAAAATACATCACCATTCCAATGCTAAAACCAGTTGTGACAGTATTATTTATTATGAGTCTAGCAAATATTTTTAGGGCAGACTTTGGTTTATTCTACCAAGTGCCAAGAGATTCTGGTCCACTATATTCAGTAACAAACGTAATAGATACCTATGTATTTAGGGCACTTATGAAAAATGGCGATATAGGTCTATCCTCAGCTGTATCCTTACTTCAATCAGCAGTAGGAGCCGTTCTAATAATCGGTGCTAATAAATTGGTTAAAAAATACGACCCACAAAGGTCACTATTCTAGGGGGATTTATGACTGAGAATAATTTGTAATCTCAATTACAGACGAATCGACCCTTGCAAGAAATGGTTACAGTTTATTTCCAGAAAAACTAAGTTTTGATGCCTATAGATTGGTTTTTAAATCAGGCTCATCAATAATTCAGGCCTATAAGGTATCAATCTTTATAACAGTAGTTGGCGTTATCCTTGCCCTAATTCTTACAACTTTATATGCCTACGCCCTATCCAGAGAAGATTTTGAATTTAAGGGATTTTTTACAAAAGTTTCCACAATTCCAATGTTATTTTCTGGAGGACTTGTAGCAAGTTATCTTGTAATGACACAATTTTTAAAACTTAGAAATTCAGTTTGGGCACTGATTTTGCCATTACTTTTAGGAACATTTAACATAATAATAATGAGAACATTTTTTCAGACAAGTATCCCAAAAGCCTTGATTGAGGCGGCAACAATTGACGGGGCAAATGAATTTCAAATATTTTTCAAAATAGTTTTGCCCCTATCCTTGCCAGTACTTGCAACAATTGGTCTATTCTTAACATTAGGATATTGGAACGATTGGTACAATGCTATGTTATATATAGATGATTTGGAAAAAATACCGGTCCAATATCTGTTAATTAGAATACAAAATTCAACGGCCTTCCTCGCATCAAGAGGTAGCCAAATAGGAGGTGTAGCGAGTCAAGCAATGAAAACTTTGCCACAGGAGACTTTGAGAATGGCTATCGTAGTTATCACTACCTTGCCAATTGCAATCACATATCCATTCTTCCAAAGATACTTCATTAGTGGTCTAACACTCGGAGCAGTTAAGGAATGATTCATTTATAAGGAGGGAAAAATGAATTTAGTTAAAAAATTTGCTTACACATCAATGGCATTATTGCTAGCTTTAGGTATTACAGCCTGCGGTAATAATGAAAATGGTAAAGAAGAAAAGAAAGCTGAAACAGAGCAAACAACTGAGACAGAAGAGAAAAAAGAAGATACTGATAAGAAAGAAGAAGGAAAAGACAAAAAAGAAGAAAAGAAAGCTGATAACGGCGATATTCCAACTCTTACTTATCTAAACATAGGTACTCCTCAAGCAGGTACAGAAGAAACTGTTGCAAAAATCAACGAATACTTAGATGAACAAGAAGCAGGCTACCACCTAAACCTAGTATTCTATGATTGGGGCGACTATGAACAAAGACTACAACTTGCTTCATCTACAGGTGAAGATTGGGATCTTGCTTTCACAGCAAGCTGGGCAGGTCCTTACAAAACATTAGTAGCTAAAAACGCTCTAATGGATCTTACAGACCTTATGGAAGGCAAAGAATTTGTAGACCTAATAAATCCTGATATGATAAAGGGTGCAAGCATAGACGGTAAAGTTTACGGAATTCCAGCAGCTTACCCAGGTGTAGTTGCAGCTAACCAATTTGTATGGACAAAAAGCTGGGTTGATAAATATAATATTGACTACAAAAATATTCAAGATATAAAGGATTTAGAGCCAATCCTTAAAGATATCAAAGAAAAAGAAGGAATGGAATATCCATTTGGCGTATCAAAAGACTTCTTATTTGCAATGCCAAAACCAGTTTACCAAGTAACTGATGGTGTAGCAGTAAGAGAAGAAGGTGGCAAACTTACAGCTTACAACCTATTTGCAGATGATTTATACAAAGAACAAATCATGCAAATGAAAGATTATATGGACAAGGGATATATATCACCATCTGCACCACAAGTTGAAGCAGGTACAGTAATGCCTGAAGAAGAAGTTCTAATAACAGAAGGTGAAGGCGAGCCAGGTTCTGCAGCAATTTGGTCTGTTGCTCCACGTAACGAAGTAGTATCTAATATAATCGGCGAAAACGTAGTAATTTCTAATGATAAAGCAACTGGTAAGATGATTTCAATCAACTCTCAATCAGAAAATCCAGAGCTTGCAATGGACTTTATCAATAGAATGTTCACAGATCAAAAACTTCAAGATATGTTATCTTATGGTATCGAAGGCAAAAACTTCGAATATGTTGACGGAAAAGTACAAAAACACAACAAAGATGGCGACGGTATAGACAATGATTATGATGTACCATCATTTACTTTCCTATGTGCCTTCAATAGAACTCCACTAGCAGGAGCTCCAGGAGTTGGCGATGAAGAATTTGATAAAGAAGCTAAAGAATTTGAAGAAAAACTAGTAGCTTCTCCAGTACTAGGCTTTACTTTAGATGAATCAAATATCGAAACAGAGATAGCAAATATCCAACAAACTCAAGAAGAATACACAGTTAACCTAAAAACAGGTGCCTTTGACGAATCTTACTATGACGAATTCCTAGAAAAATTAAATACAGCTGGAATTGAAAAAGTTATAGAAGAAGTTCAAAAACAATTAGACAATTGGGAAAAATAAGTAAAAGTAATTTAAAGAAAGACTTATGTTAGACTTATGTTTAGGCATAAGTCTTTACTTTTATATAAAAAAATGAAAATATTTTCATTTATCAGAAATTATTTTAAAATTATTGAAAATACAAGGAGAAAAGATGATAGAAAAAAGAGGAGTTATCGAAGGCTTTTATGGGATTCCTTGGAGTTTTGAAGAAAGAATGAGTATGGTAGAATTTCTTTCAGATATTGGAATGAATAGGTATGTCTATGCTCCAAAAGACGATCCTTATCATAATATAAAATGGAGAGAGCCTTATCCAGCCGAAAAATTGGAAGAGCTTAAAAAGTTAGCCGCTTTTGCAAATAAAAAAGACGTTGACTTTGTCTGGGCAATCCACCCTGGACAAAACTTGATAGATTTTTCTTCTTATGATGAGGAGATTAATAAACTTTTTGCTAAATATGATAGTCTTCATGATATAGGAATAAAATCTTTTGCTCTTTGTATGGATGATATCGATAGAAATTTAGCCTATGAACAAAGAGACTTTCATAAAAAACTTGTAGAAGATATAATTGAGCATATATCAAAGTTTGAAAACAAAGAGCTTCTCTTTGTTCATCCTTGGTATAATAGCGCATGGATAGATGATAAGGGCGAAGAGTACTTTAAGCTTTTTAGAAATGTCGAAAACTTATCAATAATGTGGACTGGCTACGACGTTGTAGTTCCTATTACAAAAAAAGCAGGCGATAGATTTACAGAACTTTCAGGAAAGAGTGCCGATATTTGGTATAATTGGCCGGTAAATGATTATCTAAGAGATCAGATTTTTATGGAAGTGTTTGAATTTTTTGATAGCCCGGAAATTAATTACAAGTCTTTACTATCAAACCCGATGAATCAAGCGGAGTTAAGCAAAATTTCGATTTATCAAATAGAATCTTTCCTAGAAAATCCTAAAGAGTACGATCCTCTTCAAGCTTTCAAAAAGGCCCTCGCCTATGTAGATGGAAATGTTAAAGACGAGCTTTTTATAATCTCTAATTCATTTTTTGGTTCAGGAGTTTACGATAGATGTAAAGAGAAAAAATATTTAGAAGATCAAGAGATTTTCAAGGCTTATGAAAAGGGAGATTTCGAAAAATTATCATATCTCATAGAAGAAAAGATAAAAGCCATTGACTCTTATTTTGAAAATTATTCTAATCAAAAACTCTACAAAGAAGTAAGTCCATTTTTTACATCTCTTAAGTTTTTGCTAGAAGCTATCAATTATTTACTAAAAAAAGACTACGAAAAAGCCAAATCTACTTACAAGAAAACTGAGACTTGCAAGGTAAAAATACTTACAGAATTTACAAATGATAAGTTTGAAGAAAGAATCGTCAAGACATCAAGAGTTTTGGATGAAATTTACCAAGCTTTACTAGAAAAGGGTGACATATGAAAAAAATAGTTCACGTGGTAAGCCACACCCACTGGGATAGGGAACGGTATATGCCTTATGAAAACCACCACATGAGGCTTGTTGACCTTATAGACGGGCTTATAGAAGCCTTCAAAGACCCAGAATTTAAATATTTTCAGTTAGATGGTCACTTTCTTCCAATAAAAGACTACCTAGAGGTAAAGCCGGAAAATGAGGAAATCATAAGAAATCTAATAGAAGCTGGCAAGCTAAGGATAGGACCTTGGTACATCCTCCAAGATGCCTTTCTAACAAGTGGAGAATCAAATATCAAAAACTTGAGTTTGGGAATAAAAAATTCCAAAAAATGGGGAGAACCATCAATGATAGGATATTTCCCAGATACTTTTGGAAATATCGGCCAAGCAAGTCAGATCTTAAAAAAAGCTGGGATAGATGTAGCTTTTTTTGGAAGAGGCGTTAAGGCGACAGGTTTTGATAATAAAGTCTTTGAAGATTTCACATCGAAAAATTCAGAGATTTTCTGGCAAGCTCCGAATGGAGATAAGCTTTTGGGCATTCTTTTTGCTAACTGGTATTCAAACGGCTTAGATATACCGGAAGAAGCCGCTAGCCTTAAAAAATACATGGATAAAAGACTTGCAGATATGGAAAAATATGCCTCCACTAATCATCTTCTTTTGATGAACGGCTGCGATCATTCACCTGTCCAAAAAAATATAGGGCAAGTAATCAAAAAAGCCAACGAACTTTACGAGGATTACGAATTTATCCACTCAAATCTAGATATTTATTTTAAAAGTGTGGCTGAGGAAGTTAAAGACCTTGATACAATAAAAGGCGAACTAAGAAGCCAAACTACAGATGGTTGGTGGACTCTACAGTCTACGTCATCTTCTAGGTATTATCTTAAAAAATATAACAAGCTTTTGGAGATGAAATTAGAAGAAGAAATAGAGCCGCTTTTCACTCTTTTTGTAGATAAGAAAGACTATCCTACAGGGAAAATAGATTATCTTTATGAAAAACTCATAACCAACCATCCTCATGATAGCATCTGCGGTTGTTCAATTGATGAGGTTCATGATGGCAACCTCAGACGTTTTAAAGATGTAGAAGATGGAATAAAGTACCTTGAAGATTTGGCGAGGGAAAAAATAAGTGAGAATACAGATTGTAACTTAGATGGTGTAAATCTATGCGTAATAAATACCCTTCCTTACGAAAGAATTAAGGAAGTAGAAAGTGTAGTTGAGCTTGATAGAGAGTTTTTTGGGGCTGATTTTCCAGAAGTTTTTGATAGGCTTAATAAAAAAGAAACCCTAGATTTAAAATTAGTAGATGAAGATGGAAGGGAAATCCCAGCGGAAATTACAAAGCTTGGTACAAGTTTTTCCTATAAACTTCCCAAAGATGCCTTTAGGAAACCATATTTTGCAAATAAGGTAAAAGTAAGATTCACTATAAAACTTAAAGCTTTTGAAAAGAAAATTCTAAGTCTTGTTAAAGGAAAATCTTCATTTAAATCTAGCATTTCTACAGAAGATTTCGTAGAAAATGATTATTATAAGATTGAAATAAATGACAAGGCAAGCTTGGATATTTTTGATAAAAGAAATGGTCTTATTTTTAAAAATGTCCTCATGATTGAAGATACTGGTGATATTGGCAATGAATATATCTACAGAGAATCTACTGATAAGTTAAGGATTCTTGGCGGAAAATTAATTGATAAAAAAATCATTAGAGAAAATGATAAAACAATTATCAAATTAAAAGAGAAATTTATCCTTCCAGCAAGTGCAAGTGATAAATTATTAGCTGAACAAATCCGCCTAAATGATATAACTATGAGAAAGGCTAATAGATCAGAAAATCTTGTCGATATGATAATAGAAAAGGAAATAAAAGTCTTTAACTCAGACCATCCTCTTGAGATAAAAATAAAACTTAAAAATATAGCCAAAGATCATAGGATGAGGATTCTTTTTGGCCATGATATTGATACGGATAAAGTTTATGCAGAATCTATATTTGAATGTGTAGAAAGAAGAGCTTATCCTCCAAAAACTTGGGAGAATCCAGATTATTCTCAAAACTTCAATAGGTATGTTCAGGTTGTTAGTAATGATAAGAAAGGTTTTGGAGTCTCTGCTCTAGGTGTGGCTGAATATGAGATGGTAGAAAATGAAGGTCTTTATCTTACTCTTTTTAGGTCCATTGGTGAACTTGGAGATTGGGGATATTTCCCAACACCTGATGCTCAGCTTGTAAAAGACGAATTAGCTGAGATGGAATTTGATTTTTATTTTGATACTATTAGGCAAAATGAATATGAAAATATAAAAAACATCTTGGCGGCAAGGGTAGATTTCTTTGCCTTAAGTCTTGATGGAGAAAATGAAGAAGAATTCATTCCAAAATTACCAGAAATGAACCTAGGAGACAATTTATATTCACTTCTTTATAGAAATGACAAAAATGAAGCGATTTTAAGAATATATAACCCATATCAAGAAGATAAAAAAGTAGAGATAAAAGACGGAATTTGCTATGATATTTTGGGAAATAAAGAAGTTTTAGATGAAAATTGTGAAAGTCTTAAAGCTTATGAGATAAAAACCTATAAATTGGAGCTATAATGAAAGAAATAGTAAAAGATTTGATAGATTATGTAGAAAAATCAGAAAAAGTCTCAGGAGAAATAAAGAAAATCTTTAAAAAAGCTATCAACAACACCTTTACAACAACGATGAGAGAAACAGATAGGGGAGATGTGTTTGTAATTACAGGCGATATTGATGCCATGTGGCTTAGAGATTCGAGTGGTCAGATAAGACCCTTGTTTTATATAGATAGCAGAGAGGCTGATGAGCTTATAAAAAAAGTTTTGCAAAGGCAGATTTTTTCGCTAGATAAGGATTATTATGCCAATGCCTTTAATATCGAAGCAAATAGCAGGTGTTGGACTGATAAGGATATAACAGATTTCGATTCGCCTTGGGTTTGGGAGAGAAAATACGAATTAGATTCGCTTTGCTATGTCATGCAGACTGCTTTTATGTATTATGAAAAAACCCACGATAAAAGCATATTTGACGATTTTAATCTAAAAGTATTTGAAAATATAGTTAGGCTAATGAAATTAGAACAAAATCACGGAAATTCTAAATATGAGTTTGAAAGGCCAAATCCTTGGGCACCTAGTGATTCCTTAAGGGAAGGAAAAAGAGGAACAAAAGTTGGCGTTACTGGTATGACCTGGTCAGGTTTTAGACCAAGTGATGATTCTTGTTTGTATCAATATTTAATCCCTGCAAATTGCTTTGCAGTTGTGAGTTTAAATAGACTAGCAGATTGTTTGATTCATGCCAAAAAAGCCTTGGCTTTGGCTAAAGAGATGAAAAATCTTGCAGAAGAAATTGACCAGGGCATAAAAAAATACGGAATAGTTGAAGATTCTGAGTATGGAAAGATTTTTGCCTATGAAACTGATGGTCTTGGATCTTATAATTTGATGGATGATGCGAATGTCCCAAGCCTACTATCCCTACCATATTTGGAATATATAGAAAAAGACAATCCACTTTATAAAAATACCAGGGCCTTTATCCTTTCAAATAAAAATAAAAATTATTTTGAGGGAAAGGCGGCAAAGGGTATAGGGTCAGACCATACTCCAAAAGATTACATCTGGCACATAGCTCTTGCAATAGAGCTTATGACAAGTACAGACCATAGCGAAAAAGATGAGATTCTGGCATTTTTTGAAAAAACTCACGCTGATACCTACCTTTGCCATGAAGGTTTTCATAAGGATGATCCATTTAAATACACAAGGGATTGGTTTTCCTGGTCAAACTCAATGTTTGTAGAGGCGGTCCTAAGATATATTGGCTTTGACCTAGTAAAGGCTAAGTAAGGAAAGATTCGCAAATCATATCCAGGATTAAGGTCACAGGGAAAAGTTTGGATATTTTATAGGAATAGGTAGGATAGGCTGGCGTTAGGATAGTTAAATCCGCTAAGTTTGCAAGGGTAGATTTTGGACTATTTGTGATTGCAAGGATGCGTGATTTCCTTTTGTGGGCAATCCTAACTCCCTCGAGGAGGTTGTGATTTTCTCCAGAAAGGGAAATAGCTATTAAGAGGTCGTCTTCGCCTAAGCTTTTTGTAAGTAGGTCAATGCTATAAGGCTCCTTGGCGTAGTCGGTGTTATTTAGTCCGATTTCACCAAACTTAAAGACAAATTCATTGGCGCAAAGACCTGATGAGCCAATACCTATTACTGCAATTTTGCCAAAGCTAGGTAGGGACTTTATAAAAGAAAGAGTTTTTTCGTCAAAACTAGGCAAGTCTTCTATAATTTTTTTGTAGATTTCTTGGCTTAGAGAATCTTTTTTGTGAGATTTTTTGGAAAATTCATATTTAAGTTCTGCAAAACCATCAAAACCAAGTTTTTGGGAAAACCTTGTGATAGTCGAATTTGAAACTTCAAGTTCATTTGCCAAATCCTTTATATTTACAGTTTCGAGGTTGATATTATTATTTTTGAATTTTTCCATAATTATATTTTCTGACTTTGATAGGGTCAAATTTTTAAAACTGATTATATCCATAAGGAAGTTGTAAGTGGTATTTGTCATGTAATCACTCCTTGAGATAATTATAACATAAGAGGGAAAAAATGTATTTAGTATTTGATATAGGTGGTTCATCCACCAAGTATTGTTTGATTGATAATGATAAAATTATTAAAAAATATTCTGCTAAAAGTCTAGCCAGTATGGATGAATTTTTGGCTTTTCTAAAGGCTACAATAGATGAATTTGTAAAAGATTATGATATAGAGGCAATTGGGTTTTCTTCGCCGGGTACAGTTGATAGCAAGACCTATGAAGTTTCTGGACTAACTGCTCTAGGATATTTGGGTGAGAAAAACTTTGCCAAGATAATAAAAGATTATTATAAAGTCCCAGTTGCTATAGAAAATGATGCCAACTGTGCAGCCTTAGGTGAAATTTACTATAACAAACCCGCTGAAAATCTCATAGCTTTTGTAATAATTGGTTCTGGAATCGGAGGAGCTGTTGTTAAAGATGGTGAGATTTTACGAGGTCTTAGCCTTGAGTCAGGTGAATTTGGCTATATGCTTTTTAATGATTATGGAGAAATTAAAAATTTATCAAGACTAGGAACTTTACCTAATGTAAGGACGACAATTAGAGAAAAATATGGCAAAGACTACGATACTTATTATATTTTTGATAAGTATCTTAAAAAAGAAGAGCCTTTTTATAGCGAAGTAGATAAAATGTTTACTTATCTTGCCATGGGACTTTATAATATAGCATATTCTATAAATCCTGAAGTGATTTATATAGGGGGAGCGATATCAGAAGATAGGAATTTTATAAAGGCAATAGAAGATAAACTAAAAGATCAAATCTTTGCTGGGGTAAGCCTTAAGATTAGGCCGGTGTCATTTTTTAATGACAATAACCTCTACGGAGCCTATGCTAATTTGAAGATGATTTTAGATAAGAATGGAGGAGATTATGATTAAATTTCCAGAAGGTTTTCTATTTGGCACAGCCACATCTGCTACCCAATCAGAAGGCGGTCAAACTGATGGGAAAGCCAGTAATATCTGGGACTTTTGGTACAAAGAAGAACCCTATAAATTTCACAATCAAATAGGACCTGAGAAAACTAGTAATTTCTACTTTGATTATAAGGAAAATGTAAAACTTCTTGAGGAAACAGGTCAAAACTCCTACAGGACATCAATCTCTTGGTCAAGGCTTATTCCAGCTATGGACGGGAAGGTAAATACCAAGGCTGTTGATTTTTATAAAAAATATTTTAAAGAGATTAAGGATAGGGGAATAAAGTTATTTATAAATTTATTTCACTTTGACATGCCCATGTATCTACAGGAAATAGGCGGTTGGGCAAATAAGGAAGTTGTTGAAAAATATGTTTCATACGCTAAAACTTGCTTTAAGTTCTTTGGTGAATATGTTGATTGTTTTTTTACCTTCAATGAACCAATAGTCCATGTGGAATGTGGATATCTTTACCAATACCATTATCCTTGCGAAGTAGATCCCAAAAAAGCAGTCCAAGTGGCGTATAATACCCAACTTGCATCAGCCAAGGCGATAAGAGCCTTAAGGGAAATTGATAAGGATAAAAAAATCGGCATAATTTTAAATCTAACTCCAGCTTATCCTAGAAGCAATCACAAAAATGATCTAGATGCCGCAAAAATTGCAGATTTATTTGCTCAAAAATCTTTTCTAGATCCTTCAGTTTTTGGGAAATATCCAAAAGAGCTTGTAGAGATTATAAAAAAAGAAAAACTCATGCCGGATTATAATGAAGCAGAGCTTAAAATTATAGAAGAAAATACCATAGATTTTCTGGGAGTAAATTATTACCAGCCCCTAAGAGTTATGGAAAATCCCTATACTTACAAAGAAGAAGCGATTTTTATGCCAGAAAAATACTACCTAAATTATGATATGCCAGGAAAGAGGATGAATCCTTATAGGGGTTGGGAAATATACCCTAAAGCTATCTACGATATAGCTATAAATATCAGAGATAACTACAAAAATATAGATTGGTTTATTTCAGAAAATGGTATGGGAGTAGAAAATGAGGATAGGTTTAGGAAAAATTCTAGGATAGAAGATGATTATAGGATTGACTTTATTAAAGAACATCTAACCTACCTTCACAAGGCCATAGAAGAAGGGGCAAATTGCAAGGGCTATCACTTGTGGACCTTTATAGACAATTGGTCTTGGCTAAATGCCTACAAAAACAGGTACGGTCTAGTAGAATATAAGCTTGATACAGGCGAGAGGATAATAAAAAAATCGGGTCTGTGGTTTAAAAAATTGACTGAAAACAATGGATTTTAATAAAAAAGGAGAGTCTATGTACGGATCTATAGAATTAGGTGGAACTAAAATAAGGTGTGCGGTATTTGATGATAGTACTGAAATTCTAAAAGAAATTAGGATAAAAACTGGAAAACCAAAAGAAAATGTTAAGGAAATTATAGAATTTTTTAAAGAAAATGAAGTTAAAAGTTTGGGAATAGGAGCATTCGGACCAATAGATATAGATAAAGATTCCCCAAAATATGGCTATGTCCTAGAAACTCCAAAAAGACTATGGAGAAATTTTGACCTTATAGGCTCTATAAAAAAAGAACTTGATCTGCCTATAGCCTTGACTACAGATGTTGGCGCAAGTGGGATTGGAGAATACCGAAATGGTGCGGCAAAGGATAAAAAATCATCCCTATATTTAACAATCGGCACAGGTATTGGCGGATCATATATCCAAGATGGCAAGCTTCTCCAAGGATTTTCTCATCCTGAGATGGGCCATATAGAAATTGCAAGAGAAGAAGGAGATAAGACAGAAAGTTTTTGCGATTTTCATGACTCTTGCTTCGAAGGACTCTGTGCAGGGCCAGCTCTTAAGCTAAGAACTGGAAAAAATGGCGAAGATTTAGACAAAGATGATCCTGCCTTTGATATTTTGGCAAAATATATAGCCAAGGGCCTTATGACCTATACCATGATTTTAAGACCACATATCATAATAATAGGCGGGGGAGTTGCAAACAAAGAAGGAATGATTGAAAAAATTAGAATAGAATTTGCAAAACTTGATAATCATTATATAACCATTCCTGATGTAGATGATTATATAGTATTTCCAGAGTTAGGAAATGAAGCAGGGCTAATAGGAGGCTACTTCTTAGCCAAAAAAGCTCTAGAAGAAAATTAAAGTAAAGATTTTAGAAAATAAAATTTAGAGAAAGTGTTTCATGATAGATATTTTTATAAAAAAATAAAAATTATTTTATAAATGAAGCTTATTCTAGAAAATTTCATTAAAAGACCACCAACCTTACGAAAGATTGGTGGTTTTAGCTTTATTTGGATTTTGCTTCTAGAATTAATTTTTGTTTGAGATTCCAAAGTTTTTGGGAAAGGTCAACGTAGTAGTTGTGTGGAGTGTCATATCTTTTTACTTCATCCCACAAAGATTCTACTTCCTCTTTTCTGTAGGAAGCGATCTCTTCAAGGCTTGGTTCGTCATAGACAAGTTCTCCGTCCTTAAAGATTGTTACTTGCATCTCTCTTGCCTTGTAATTTTTCATTTTTTTCATCTTCCATGTAAATAGTGGGTCAAAGATTACAAGCGGTTCATTATCGTCTATTTCTTCATCTCTTAGAGCTATATAATCGGCTTCTGCCTTGCCAGTTTCTGTATCATAGAGTCTGTAAACTTTCTTAAAACCTGGAGTGGTGATTTTTTCTACGTTTTCTGATACTTTTATTTTTGCTTCAAGTTTTCCTTCTTTTTCTACAGCAACAAGCTTATATACTCCACCAAAAACTGGGTCAGACTTGGCAGTAATTAGCCTTTCTCCTATACCAAAAGAGTCAATTTTTGCTCCTTGAGCTAGGAGGGATTCGATTTTAAATTCATCTAGGGAATTAGATGCAACTATATTAAAGTTCTTGAAGCCATTCTCGTCAAGTCTTTTTCTAACTTCCTTAGAAAGATAAGCGAGGTCTCCTGAGTCAATTCTCACTCCTCCTGTTAGTCCCTTTGGCAGAAGTTCTTCTTTGAAGACCTTCATAGCATTAACAAGACCTGATTCCAAGGTATCGTAGGTGTCTATTAAAAGGATGCAGTTTTCTGGATACATCTTTGCATAGGTTTTAAAAGCCTCATACTCACTGTCAAAGGCTTGAATCCATGAATGAGCCATGGTTCCAGATGCCTTAAAGCCGTATTTTTTGGCTGAATAAGTATTGGACGTAATTGGCGCACCAGCGATGTATGCCGCTCTTGCTCCCGTTATAGAAGCGTCAGCTCCTTGGGCACGTCTAGCACCAAATTCCATAACTAATCTATCGCCAGCGGAAGAGACAATCCTGTTAGTTTTAGTTGCGATTAGTGAATTAAAATTCATTGACAAAAGCAAATAGGTTTCAATTATAGAACATTCTATGATTGGCGCTTTTACTGTCACTATTGGCTCACCTGGAAACATAACTGATCCTTCAGGGAAAGCATAGACATCACCAGTGAATTTAAAATTTCTTAAATATTCTAAAAATCCTTCAGAAAAATCTCCCTGACTTTTAAAATATTCTATGTCCTCGTCAGTGAAATGGAGGTTTTTGATATAGGAAATAATATCGTTTAGGCCTGCAAATATAGCATAGCCACCACCATCTGGATTTTTCCTGTAAAAGGCATCAAATACCGCTACAGTATCTTTCATTCCATTTTCATAATAACCATTTGCCATAGTGAATTCATAAAAATCGCTAAGCATGGTTAGATTTCTAATTTCTTTCATAAGCTCCTTCTTAAAAATGTTTCTTATCTATATTTATACCCTTTTATTTAAATAAGGTTCAAAAATATTTACTTATACACAATTTTTCAAAGAAAAGTACAATAATTAAAAAACTTGAGAGGAAAATATGTATATATTTGATATAGACGGTACCTTGTTATACACAATAGATACCATAAATTATTTTATTAATGAAAGTTTAAAGAAATTCGATTTAAAAGCTTGCCCAAAGGAAAAAGTTGAAGCCTTTGTAGGAAATGGTCCTGTTGTCTTATGTGAAAAAGTTTTGGACTTTGTTGGAGCAAGTAATGATAAAGATTTTAGGAAAAGTTTTTTAGATTTTTATAATAAAAGTTACGACGAAGACCCTGCCTATCTTACAAAAGCTTATGATGGAGTGAAGGAAGCCTTAGATGAGCTTAAGAAAACTAAAAAGCCCCTAGTTTGCTTTTCAAATAAGCCTGATGAAACTTGCAAGAAAGTAATTCCAGCAGTTTTTGGCGAAGGTTTTTTTGATGATATCCTTGGCTTTAGGGGAGATTATGAAAGGAAACCATCACCTGCTGGAATAATGATTTTAAAGGAAAAGTTTGGAGCCAATTTTTCTGATATTATCTATTTTGGGGATAGCGAAGTTGATATGAAATGCGGAAAAAATGCCGGAGTCTTTACTGTTGGAGTATCTTGGGGTTTTAGGGAGAGAAAAGTTTTGGAAGAAGCAAAACCAGACCTTATAATTGATGATCCTAAAGAGATGGTAATAAGGAGAGCCTGATGGGAAAAATTAATTTAGCTAGGATTGATTCAAGACTAGCTCATGGAAAAATGGTAGAAATTTATTGCGATTACTATAATATTAAAAACGTGATCATAGCAAACGATAGAACCTACAATGACCCTATTAGGATAGAAGTAATGAAGCTTACCATTCCAGAAAATATACAAGCAATTTTCCTAAAAGTAGAAGACGTAAAGGAATTTCTAGATAAAAATCCCGGTGAATATTTCTTGCTTACAGAAAATACTACAGATTTAGAAAAAATTATAGATAGTGATGTCAAGATAGATATGGTAAATGTGGGTATTATTCATTTATCAATTGGCAAGAAACTTCTTACAGAAATGGTTGCCATTGACGATAATGATAAGAGGATTTTTGAGAAAATCATTGGAAAATCAATACCTATTTTTATAAACCACCTACCAAGTGAGGAAAAAATCGAACTAAGCCTAGAGTCATTAGGGTAAATAATTGAAAATAGTTTTCAAAATTATATAATAAGCTATTATCTTATCTGTTATTGATAGAAAAATTATTGTAGTTAAGATTATTAAATAATTATTTATTATTGATAGAAATAATCTTGACAAACTTGATATTTATAGTAATAGATGTTATAATTAGATGAGTTAAGGTTAAGTTTTTGGGGAAGTTTTACTTCCCTTTATTTACTTATCTATCATAAAGATGAAATTTTTAGAAATAAGAATAAAAAGGAGTTATTAATGAGTGAAGTTAGAGTAAGATTTGCACCATCTCCAACAGGATATTTGCATATAGGAGGACTTAGAACAGCCCTATTTAACTATCTATACGCAAGACATACTGGCGGCAAGATGATTCTTAGAATAGAAGATACCGATAGAACTAGATTTGTAGAAGGCGCTTTAGAAAATCTATTAAAAGCCCTTAAATGGTCAGGCGTTAAAATTGACGAAGGCGTTATGCTTGATGAAAATGGCAAGGTTACAGAAAAAGGTGATTTTGGTCCATATATTCAATCAGAAAGGGTAAAACAAGGAATTTACGACAAATATATAAACCAACTTCTTGAAGAAGGCAAGGCTTATTATTGCTTCTGCTCTCAAGAAAGAGTGGACAAAGTCAGAGATCAAATGAAAGCTGACGGTCTTACACCAAAATACGATGGTCTTTGCAGGTCTATTCCTCTAGAAGAAGCTAGAGAAAGAGTTGCAAATGGAGAGGAATACACAGTTAGACTAAAACTTCCAAAAGACTATGATATTTCTTTTGAAGATAGAATTAAAGGAAAGATTACCTTTAATACTGACGACCAAGATGACCAAGTCCTTATAAAAAGAGATGGTTTCCCAACCTACCACTTTGCAGTAGTTGTAGATGACCATTTGATGGGCATAACCCACGTTGTTCGTGGAGATGAGTGGATTTCTTCAACACCAAAACACGTTTACCTATACGAAGCTTTTGGTTGGGATGCTCCTGAATATATCCACCTACCTACAGTTTTAAATAAAGACCACAAAAAATATTCAAAGAGAAACGGCGACGGCATGGTAGAAGACTTCATAGAAGAAGGTTATATGCCAGAAGGACTAATAAACTTCCTCTCTCTATTAGGTTGGTCACCAGATAGCGAAGAGGAAATCTTCACTATGGAAGAACTTGCTAAACAATTTGATTTTGATAGGGTAAATAAAACTGGTGCAGTTTTTGATAAGAAAAAACTCGACTGGGTAAACGGTCACTATGTTAGAGACTTATCCCCAGAAAAACTTGCAGAAGACATCAAGCCTTACATGGAAAAAACAGGTCTAATTGACGAATCTTATGACCACGACAAGTTAGTTTTACTTGCAGAAACATGGCAATCAGCTATAGATAAGTTCTCTGATGCGCCAGAACTTGCTAAAAACTACTATATCAAAAGCGAAGAAGTTAATTATGATGATGACGCAAAAGAAGCAGTTTCTACAGAAGATGCCAAAACTTTATTTGACGCATTTTTAAACCATCTTGACGAAGTTGATGAAATTGATGCTGACTTTGCAAAATCAGTTATGAAAACAATCCAAAAAGAAACAGGTATAAAGGGCAAGAATTTATGGTTCCCAGTAAGAGCTGCTGTAACAGGATCAGTTCACGGACCAGACCTTTCAAATGCCTTCTTAATCATGGGCAAAGACCTAGTTAAGGATAGACTAGAATACGTTAGGGATAATTTTTAATGAAAATTTACAATACTCTTACCAGAACTAAGGAAGTATTTAAACCAATAGAAGAAAATAAAATCAAGATGTACGTCTGCGGACCTACAGTCTATGATTATATGCATATAGGAAATGCCAGACCCCTTGTGGTTTTTGACACCTTTAGGCGTTTTATGGCTTACTTGGGCTATGACGTAACCTATGTGGTAAATTTCACTGATGTTGACGATAAGATTATAAAAAAATCTATCGAAGAAGGTATCAGCACAAAAGAAGTCACAGACCGCTATATCGCTCAATACATGACTGATGCCAAGGCCTTAAACCTAGATGAAGAAAACACCATCCACCCAAGGGCAACTGAGGTTATGGATGATATAATTAATTTCGTAAAAGGCTTAATTGATAAGGGTATGGCCTACGTTTCAGAAGGCGATGTGTATTTTGACGTAAGTAAAAAATCTGATTACGGAAAACTTTCAAGAAAAAATCTCGAAGACCTAGTTCACGGAGCAAGTCAAAGACTTGACGACAAGGACGCTGGCAAAAAGAAAAATCCTGCGGACTTCACCTTGTGGAAGGCCACAAAATTAGAAGGCGAAGTAGCTTGGAAATCTCCATGGGGCATGGGTAGACCAGGTTGGCATATAGAATGTTCTACTATGAACAAAAAAATATTGGGTGATACAATTGATATCCACGCTGGTGGGGAAGACTTAGAATTTCCTCACCACGAAAATGAAATCGCCCAATCTGAAGCTTTAAATGACGTTAAGTTTGCTAACTATTGGATGCACAACGGCATGATTCAGGTAAATGGAGCCAAGATGAGTAAGTCTGTAGGTAATTTCTTTACCCTTGATGATATCAAGCAAGAATACGACCTTATGACCATTAGATTTTGGCTACTTACAACTTCTTACAGACAGCCAATTAACTTCACCAAGGAAATTATCGAGCAGGCCCAAGCATCTGTTGATAGGCTAAATAATGCGTATTTTAAGGCAGAAGAGCTTCTTTTAAGTGCGGATGAAAAAGAAATCTCAAATGAAGAAAAAGATCTACTACAAATCCTAACTGATAAGGAAAATGAATTTGTAAATGTAATGGAAGATGACTTAAATACGGCAGATGCCATTACAGTTTTATTTGACTTAGCGAAGTTTATCAATACAAATGTAGATGGCGATTCTTCAAAAGAATTTGTAGAAAAGACTTTTGAGGTTTATGCTAGACTCTATGAGGTTCTAGGCCTTGTTGCAAACAAGAAAGAATCTGATGTAGATGAAAAATTCATAAAAGAAAAAATCGCAGAAAGAAACGAAGCTAAAAAGAACAAAGATTTTGCCAAAGCAGATAAAATCCGTGATGACCTTAAAGAAATGGGCATTATCCTAAAAGATACCAGAGAAGGTACCAAGTGGGAGATAGGCTGATGGATAAGATTTATGGTAGAAAACCTGTAATTGACGCCATTGATTCGGGTGTAAAAATCTATAGGGCCTATATAATCAAGCAAAATTCTAAAATCGTCGATGAAATTATTAACAAGCTAAAAAAAGCTAATGTTGAGATAAATTTTGTAGATAAGAGATTTTTTGATAAAATAGATATGAACCACCAAGGAGTGATGGTAGAGGCAGAGCCTTTTAATTACAAGGATTTATCAGATCTTGATAAATACCAAAGATTAATTATCCTTGATCAAATCGAAGATCCCCACAACCTTGGTGCTATAATTAGAAGTGCAGAAAGCTTTGGCTTTGATGGGGTGATTATTCCTGAAAGAAGAAGTGCATCTGTAAGCCCGATTGTCTATAAAACAAGTGCCGGTGCTATAAATAATATTAATGTAATCATGGTTAAAAATATAAACAGGTCTATAGAAGAGATTAAAGAAGCTGGCTTTTGGGTTTATGGGCTAGCTGGTGAGGCCTCTTCGCCAATAGATAAGACTGACCTTAAGGGCAAGGTTTGTCTGGTTGTTGGAAATGAAGGTAAGGGTTTATCTAGACTTGTAAGGGAAAATTGTGATATACTTATTAATATACCGATGAAGGGTTTTGTAAATAGCTTAAATGCATCAGTAGCCTCAGCCATTGCTATGTATGAGGTTTTAAGACAAAATGGCTTTAGTTAAGAAAAATATAACCTATGTTGATGGCTACAATGTTATAAACAAGTGGCCAAAACTTAGGGAAGCTTCTAGGGAAAGTCTTGAAACAGCGAGGGAAGATTTAATCGAAGACTTGGCTGAATATAGCTTTCTAACAGGGGAAAAGATGGTGATAGTTTTTGACGCCTATAACCTTGATAGGCTCAAAGAAACAACTATCGAGAAATATGGAATGAAAATAGTTTTCACAAAGAGATTTCAAACTGCCGATACCTATATCGAGGCGGAGCTAGCAAGAATTGCCAGAAGGCACAACGTCAAAGTAGTTACAGACGATGGCGAAGTGCAAAACATGGCTCTTGTTAAGGGTGCAAGCAGAATTACAGCTCTCGAATTAAAGACCGACCTTGATATATTAAGGTCAAAGATAAAGAGAAGTAAAAAAGTAAATTTCAACGAAAACTATGACGCCTATCCCATTTCCAAAGCCTTAAAAGCTAAGCTAGATGAGCTTAAATTAGACCTAGATGACTAGGTAGGTAAATAAATTCAAACGGGTGATAAAATGGATAAAATAAATTTAAAAGATAAGGAAACTTTAGAAAAGCTTAGAGATTATCTAGATACAAGCGATTTGTCAGAAAAAGAGCTAATCGAACTTGTAGACTCGATGACTGATGATCAAAAAGATGAAATTCTAGATATTATCTCTGAAGATGATGATGAAGACTTTGATGATGAGCTAATAGGCTCAGCCAAAAAGGGAGTAAACACCTCTCTTGCCCCTATAAGACGCAAGGATATGATGAAATTATCTGACTTAAACAACGAAGAAATAGTGGAGCAATTTCAACTAGGCAACCAAAACGCCCTATCAGCCCTTGTTGAAAAAAACCAAGGACTAGTAAGGAGCAGAGCTTCATATTTCTTTAGGTCCCATGGCAATGACCT
>QWCE01007420.1_pt1 | contig 20496 bp, 21 predicted proteins | sample 1972531 | NCBI WGS metagenome assembly QWCE01 (sample SAMN09866716, study PRJNA288562) | Human gut metagenome isolate term4_stool, whole genome shotgun sequencing... | reverse complement strand
GATATAGCTTACATTGAAGAAGATTTAAGATCACCATGTACACAAGAAATAGCTGTATTTAGAGCTTTTGCAGAGCTAGTGGAAAAAGCAGACGATGAAATAGTAGTTATTGATACTGCTCCTACGGGTCATACTCTATTGCTCTTAGATTCAACTTTAAGTTATCATAGAGAAGTTGAAAGAACTCAAGGACAGATACCTGAATCTGTAAAAAACTTGTTACCTAGATTAAGGGAAGAGGAAACGGAAGTATTAATCGTTAGCTTGGCAGAGGCTACTCCATATTATGAGGCATATCGCTTAGAAGAAGATTTAAAGAGGGCATCAATTCATAGCAATTGGTGGATTGTTAATTCATCCCTTTACAAAGCAAATCCAAGTAACAAGATGCTATCTGCTAAAGCAAATGAAGAAGTTAAGTGGATTAACAAGATATTAGATCATAGTTCAGGAAAACTAGCCGTCGTTGAATGGACAAAAGAAGACCTTCGTGGCGAGAAACTTTATAATATATAGTAGGAAAAAATGAAGAAAACTAAAATTGCTTTTGTCTGTGTTCACAATTCATGCAGAAGTCAAATCGCAGAAGCACTGACAAAGAAATTCGCATGCGATTCTATAGAGGTGTATTCTGCAGGGACAGAATTGAAGGATCAAATTAACCAAGATGCAGTAAGGCTTGTCAAAGAAATCTATGGAATTGATATGGAAGAGACACAAAAGCCAAAACTTCTAAATGATATCCCCGAAGTATGAAGAGTTTATAAAAACTATCAAGGAGATTGAAAGTAAAGTTCATAAATTAATTGCGGAGGTAGAGGCAATTAAGGAATGACGGTGACTGTGGCAATAGCTGCTGCTAGGATCATTTACTATATAAGTTAATAAAGCATTTAATGCATAAAAATAGCGAACATATTTGTCCGCTATTTTTTATTTGCTCAATTATCTCTTTTTAATATCTAAGGCTAATAGCTTAGATCCAATATATATGGTTTTATTTACTCTTTGTCCCATACTTGCCACTTCCTCATCTCGTTTCTCCTCAGTTCCTTTTCACTATTATTATCCCTATACTCCTTCAATTTTCTTATCATATCCTCTTTCCCCTCAGGGAATTTCGCAAGTAGTGGCAAGGGATTGGTCTTGTGCGTCGCCTTGATTACTGTGCTATTCTTAAGATTTTGGAGTATATATATTTCCTCAGCTAAAACGTCTTTTATGGGGAGTCTAGTAAATTCTTTCGCACGAACGAGGTCCTTAAGCGGCGCACGCTTGAATATAACCGTAGTTACGAAGACTATTTCGAATGGATTTATCTCGTTTAGTAATTTTGCCGTTCCTTCTTTATGAGCAATGGTCATTTCTTTGCCGCCAAGGCCAAGCATGATGTAGACCGAGTAGCTTATGCCGAGCCTTTCAAGCTTTTTGCAGGCTCTTATGCTATCACTCACGCTGTGGCCTTTTTTGTGAAAGCTCAAAACATCGTCCGAACCGCTCTCAAGCCCTAAACATAGCCTATCCATGCCCATGGCTTTAAGGCGAAGTAGCTCCTCATCAGTCTTGAGAAGAACGTCTGTCGCGCGCGCAAACATTGATATGTACTCTACTTCGAAGTATTTGTGAATCATGGTAAAGACATCTTCAAGGAAAGATGCTTTTACGCATAAGGGATTACCCTCAAGAAGTGTAAATTTCTTGGGACTGCGTCTCATTTTGTCGTATTTAATTTTCTCCTTACGCAAATAGTCCTCGATCTCGGCGAGCTTGAAGACGTGAAATTTCTGCCTAAAATTCAAATCGCAGTAGAGGCACTTTTGGTAGGAACAGCCTGATGTCACGGGCACCATGACGTTGTGCATTTCGGGCATCGGCGTGTACATGTAGATGGGGTAAAAGTTTTCCATAATTATCTCCTTATAATAATATTAGCACTAATATGTAATTATGTCAAAATTGTGCTATAATATAGATAATAATTATAAAAATATGGAGGAGCTTATGTATGATATTTTTTGACCTAGACGATACAATTCTTAATACTGCCAAGACCAACCTACTAATTTTTGAGCGCGCGCAAATGGATTTGCACCTAGCCATGGACGCAGACGAGTTCAGAGGCCGCATAAGGACTGTGCTTCGCTCGCGCATGATCAGGCACTTGGACTTCGCCTACAACGAGACCATCGGCATCGATCCACTTGACTACATGCTTATGGAAGAGCCATATGAAGAAGAAAGGCTAGAGCTATTCAAGAATGGGGTTTATAGCGATGTGAAGGACATTTTGGGCGAAGTGAGTCAAGAAGAATTTTTCGCGGCCTTTTTGAAGAGACGCTTCGACTATACTGAAGCAATTGAGGGCATGCTAGAACTTATAAAGGATTTAAAAGCTGCCGGCCACAAGATCGGCATAATCACAGACGGCATCAGCGAGGTGCAACACAGAAAGGCGCAAACACTAGGTCTTGACACGCTTGTAGACTACGTCTTTGCTTCGGGCGACTTTGGTTATGGTAAACCCGATACGAAGTTTTTCTTCGGCGTTATGAAAGCAGCTGGCGTTAGAGCAGAGGAGTCCACAATGATAGGAAACAACATCGACTCAGACGTTTTCGGCGCACTTGCAAGCGGCATGAGAGCCATATATTTTGGCGTGAAACCAAAGAATTACGTAGTTACATGGGCAAGTAGCGCGGATGAATTAAGAAAGATTTTATTATAGGCTGTGGTTTATTATGAAAATTGTTGACCATTATTCATATCCAGCGATTGTCACTTATTTTGATAACGGCTCTACTGAAACATATTTTCCTGATTTTGATATTTATACTGGCAGTGAAGATGACAAGGATCTGATGAAATACGCAAAAGAGCTTCTTTCTATACTTATAGAAGGGATTTTAGATGATGAAGAGTTTTTACCAGAGCCGAGCAAATTGCAAGATTTGACGCTTCAAGACAATGAAAGAACTATGCTTGTTGAAGTTTTTGTGCCAAGTGAAATAAATATAAAGAAGAATGTTTCTGTTTATCCTTGTGTAGTAAGGCATGAAGATGGTGTTTATTATGCTAATTTTCCTGACTTTGACGCCTGCTTTACTGATGCTGAGAGCTTAGATGAACTTTTTGTAAACACAAAAGAAGTTTTAAACGGGCTAATAAATACTATTTATGAAAATGACATGGATGTGCCTATGCCTAGTGAAGCTGATGATATAGAGCTAAAGAGCGACGAATTTTTAATTTTAGTAAAGGCTGATTTATCTAGTAATATGATTGAAAACACATATATAAAAAGCGATGAGAAGTATTATAAGGAGCTTTTAAAAAGAGCTTCAGATATGAAAAAATAAATAAAGATAGTAAAAGGCGAGGGTTTTCCTCGCCTTTTGCATCTATCTAATCAAAATCACTTACTTAATCAAAATCACTTTCTTAATCAATTTCACTTACTTAATCAATTTCATTTACTTAATCTTTCTATTTCCCGTCCAAAGTCTCTCGCTATATACAGGCTCGTTTCGCCATTTTCTTCGCTGACTATAAATGGAAACTCGGCTATATTTGTGGCGGCGCCCCATGCTCCGTCCTTATTTACTGCAATTACCGAGAAATCGCGCGGCTCTTCGCCCTTCGCCCTAAGTTTTGCGTCTAAATCCATAACTGCCTTTGTCGCGGCGTCTTGAGGACTTAGGCCATCTACCATTAAATTCACTATTGCATACGAAAGTGTTCCTTTAATTATGTCTTCGCCGACGCCTGTTGCAGCTGCGGCGCCTACTTCGCTGTCCGCATATAGGCCTGGACCCACAAGTGGCGAGTCGCCCACGCGGCCTACTTTTTTCATAAAGAGACCCGATGTCGATGTAGCTGCGATAGATCTTCCGTCCTCTGCGATGAGGCCACAGACTGTATCGTGGCCCTTATATACCTTTGGCTTCTTTGCTCTTTCTTCGAGCCAGCGCTTTTTTGCTTCGTCTGTAATCATCTCTTCTTCCTTAAAGCCCATTTTCTTAGCGTGTTTCAAAGCGCCTTCGCCGACTAAAAAGTTATTGTATTCATTATCAATAAGGGTATACGCGACTGAGACAGCGCTCCTCATATTTCTAAGGCCGGCAACCGCACCAAAATGCAGATTGTCCCCATTCATGATGGCCGCATCGCACTCAACTAAGCCATCTTCATTCGGAAGTCCACTGTAGCCGACCGAGTGAAAATCTTCGTTCAATTCAACATCTTTTATTAAAGTTATCAAGGCTTCTTCAAGCAGAGCGCCTCTTAAAAGCGCCTCACGTGCGAGCTTTGTGCCTTCATACGCCATTTTCCAAGTAGCTATAATCGTCATAAGTCCTCCTAAAAATCAGAAAAATTAGTCTTGCGAAGCACCTTTTTGTCCCTCATCTCAACTATGCCCTTGCTAATAACTGTGTCAATATCGTCATTATCGTCAAGCGCCATAAGGTCAAGTGAAAGCCCTTCTTTGATCTCGCCTGTGATGTGATCTATCTCAAGCGCCTTCGCTGCGTTTGTCGAGGCAAGTTTAATCATCTCACCAAGACCATAGCCATAGTTATGGGATAGCGCCTTTATAGTGTCGAAAAGCTCTGAAATCTTTGCAGCGCCTATACCTAAGAGCTCCTTGTCCTTTGACCAGATAGGCACAGAGCCGTTTGAGTCCGACGAAAGCGTTATCCTATCAAATGGCGCGTTCTTTATTGTGTAATCGATGGCGTCAAGACCATCATCACCTGCAGTGAAATCCGCGTATCCACCCATATTCATAAACTTAATTGCGTCGTCAACTATGTTTTTGCAATGCGTCGGCCTGAAAGTCTTGATCGGGATCTCGTGTTTTTCAAGGACGTGGAAGACTTTTGAAAGGCCTTCTTTACCCAGTCCGCCCGTATGCATGTGTAATTCGCCAACTTTGCCGGCGAAGAGGCCGCCTAGGTAGCACTCGCTCGCTAGCCTTACGAGTTCGTCCTCTGTGATGTAACTTGCTCTGTGGTCTGAAATTGCTAGCTTACAGCCGATTATCTCACTTATGTAAGTGATGTCCTTTTTAACCGAGCCTGTTATGGTTTTAGAAGGAAATTCGTAGGCGCCAGTCAGTGCAAAGGCTCTGACGTTGTACTCATTTAGCGCCTTGACCTTGGATACAAGATTTTCGACCGAACGAGTCGTGCTGTCAGTCCCAAGCAGTCCAACGAGCGTCGTCACCCCAGCCATAATTATGTCCTCATACTTTATCTCGGGAACGCGCGAGGTAGGACCCATCTCTCCGCCGCCACCAGTCACGTGTACGTGGTCATCGATAAGGCTTGGAAAAACTCTTTTTCCTTTTAAATCTATCTCCTCAATCCCATAATAATTATCTATATTTTCCTTTATCATGGTAATAGTGCCGTCCAAAGACAAGATGTCAACACCATTACCATTATAATTTGCATTTTTAACAAGCAGCATAAATCCACCTCCACTAAGTAAATCATAGCACAAAAGCATGACTATGACAATAGTTTTGGGTATAATAAACTAGGTGATTTTATGAAAAAGACAAATGCGATGCGCCTCATTGAAGCGGCGGGCGTAGATTATGAGGAGTTTGAATACGATGCGAGCCTTGGAATCAGTGGGACTGACGTCGCTCACACGCTTAATGAAGATGTGAATATGGTTTTCAAGACCCTCGTTACTGAGACAAATAAAGGGGAACACTTTGTTTTCATAGTGCCTGTGGCGATGGAGCTTGACCTAAAAAAGGCGGCGAAAGCAGCTGGCGCGAAGAAAGTGGATATGCTTAAGCAAAGGGATTTACTGCCACTCACAGGCTATGTGCACGGCGGCTGCTCACCCATTGGCATGAAGACGAAACTTAAGACGTTTATCGACGCATCAGCGATGGATAAGGAATATATTTATGTGAGCGGAGGCAAAGTTGGTTTGCAGATAAAACTAAGTCCAGCAGATCTTGTAAAGCTAACGGATGCGACCGCCATTGACATAGTGAAGAGCGCTGTGTTACAATAAGGATAATTGAGGTGATTTAATGAACGAAAAATTTTCTCTAGTAGAGAGCGGATTTATAGACGAAATAAGTTCAGCATATAAGATTTTTACGCACAACAAGACTAAGGCCAGGGTCATCAAATTTGAAAATGACGATGACAACAAGGCCTTTATGATAGGATTTAGAACGATTCCAGAGAATTCAAAGGGCATAATGCACATAATTGAGCACGCAGTTTTGTCGGGCTCGAAGAAATACACAACGAAGGAGCCCTTCATGGACCTTGCAAAGTCGTCACTTGCAACGTTTTTGAATGCGATGACTTTCCAAAATATGACAGTTTATCCGATTTCATCAAGAAATGCGAAGGACTTCTACAATTTGATGGACGTTTACCTAGACGCTGTCTTCAATCCGAGACTATTAACGGACAAGAGAGTCTTCCTTCAAGAAGGAACTAGACGCGAAATTTTTGGTGAAGATGACGAAATTCAGTACCAAGGCGTTGTTTATAACGAGATGAAGGGCGCTATGTCATCCTCCGAAGAGTTCATCTACCAAGCGATGCAAGAGGAGATGTATCCCGGTAATTATCCCGCTTTCAACTCAGGCGGCGACCCTTACGAGATCATCAAATTGACTTATGATGAGCTTCTTGACTACTACAAGAGGCACTACCACCCATCGAACTCCTTCACAGTTTTGTATGGCGATGGCGATGTAGACGAGGAATTAGAACATCTTGACGAGTTTCTATCCGCCTACGAGTACAAGGAAATTCCGAACAAGATTGGCATGACTTTAGCGAAGGACAGTAAAAAATTTATTGAGCGCGCTTATCCAAACGATGTCTCCGACAAGCACAATTATGCATATAGCTTCATCACAGGCGATATTGACAATACTCGTGACAGCATTATGACAGAGTTTTTGAGTAAGTACCTAAGCTATTTCTCAAATTCGCCGCTTAAGAAGAAGATCCAAGAGATGGGCATTGCGAGTGATTTACTAAGTTACTCCAACTATGGCTATGGTAATGGTAATTTCACTGACATAAATATGATTTTAAAAGACGCAGATGGCGGCAAGGCAGATATTTTCAAAGATGCTGTAGAAGAAGAGCTTGAAAATATCAAGGCTGGCCGCATCAATGGCGATATCTACGATTCGGCACTTAATTTAATGGACTTTACACTTAAAGAGTTTGCAAATACTGCAACTAAGGGCATTGCACTTGCGCTAAAAGCTGTGGCTATGTGGCTATTTGATAAGTCGCCACGGGCTGCCTTTGCGTATAATGCTACGCTTGAGGAGCTTAAGAAGGACCAAAGTGCTTTTATAAACTTTGTAAAAGATGTTCACAAAGATCCTAAGCTAATTGATTTTTATCCAGTAAAGGACTTTTATAAGGACAGAGACGACGCTGAGAGAAAGGCGCTTGACGAGTACAAGGCAAAGCTAACAGACGCGGAGCTTGCGGCGCTAATTAAGGAAAATGAAGACCTTAAGGCTATGCAAGAAGCAGGAGACAGCAAAGAATCGCTTGCTAGCATACCGACACTTAAGCTAAGCGATTTGCCTCGTGATATTGAAAAGCTTCCGCTTGAAAAGATTTCTGACTCAGCATATTATTCTAAGGAAGATAGCAAGATCTGCTACCTAAACCTATTCTTCGACATTTCTCACATTGCCGAAGAGGACTACGTGAAAGTCGCTAATTTAGTTGATCTCCTTGCTGACATCAAGACAGAGAAGTCATCGAGAGAAAAACTTGAGACAGACATATTCAAAACTACTGGCGCGATAAATTTTGCTGCGAGCGTTGTGAAAAATTACAAGAGCGGCAAATTGACTCCGTTTGTACAATGCAGCGCGAAGTTTACTAAGGACAAGGCAGTTAGCGCAATGAAGCTTATTGACGAGATCATCAAGTACTCCGACCCGAGTGACGAAAAAGTTTTAAAGATGAACGTTTTGGAAAGCGTTTCAGACTTTGATAACAACGTACTAAATATCGCTCCAGCCATCGCCATGGATGTAGCGAAGGCGCAAAGCCTTGAAAAAGAGAGACTTACGCTAAAACTTCATGGCATAGAAAAATTCATTCACCTTAAAGATTTGAAGGCAAACTTCGATGAGCTTAAGGACGAAGAAATAAAAGACTATGAAAGACTAATGAAGACTATGTTTAGGAAAGATGGTTTTATCTCACACTATTCTTTTGAAAGCAAAATTTCTGAGCTAGATGAGGCTATAGCTGAGCTTGAAGCATCACTTGAGAGCATAGATGCTCCAGCCATAAACGTAGAAAAGAAAAGAGAAAAGAAAAATACTAAGTTTATCGTTTCATCTAAGGTCTACTTCAATGGTATGGCGACTGACCTAGATAGTGATAACGACGGCGATGTAGAGGTTTTAAGACAAATACTGTCGAATGACTACCTACACACAGAGATTCGTGCAAAGGGCGGCGCCTACGGCGATGGCTTAAGCGCTGGTATTGACTACCTTGCAGAGTTTACATTTAGAGATCCGCACGTTGCGAGAAGCTTAGGAGTCATGAGGAAATCCGCCGAGTTCTTGGAGGGCTGCGAGCTTGACCAAGACGAGCTTGAGAGAAGGAAGATCGCTTCGACACTTAAGTTCAATAAGGCTTACGGCAAGGGTCAAAAGGGCAAACTTGCCTTCGTGAGAATGCTGCAAGGCATGACAGAAGAAGACGATTTGAAGGCTTATAGAGAGATTTTGGATACAGATTTGGAAAAATTGAAGAAAAAGTACGTGGATAAATTGAAGAGACTTGAAGATGCTCCAATTGCTGTTATAGGACCGGATGGAGACGATGGAATTAGATACGATGAAGTGATTGACATTAGATAAGATTTCTTGCTAAAATGCGCCCTTGGGCTCGTTCGATTTGTTGGCAATACTCGAGTACATTTGTACGCTCCGTTTGCCAAAAATCTCCACTTCGCCCAATCATCACATTTTATCTAAGAAATCAGTATGGCGACGTTTGCGCTTCGCAGTAAAAAGATCTCGTCATTTTTGAAAAAATTCTTATTCTATCTAAGAAATAAATAAGTAGACTTTAAATGTTTTCAAAATACTATATAAATCATTAAGAGAGCTTCGGCTCTCTTTTTTGTGCAAGGGCAAGTTTGAATGCGAAAGAGCCTTGCTAATAGGCCGTGATTGTGCTATAATCTTATATATCAAGGGAGGTCTTACTATTAGCATCAAGAAAAAGTTTTTCTCCTACATGATACCTTCGCTGTCGGCGATGATCAGATAATAGCTGCAGTCGGCTCGCAGACTATGTGCGGAGTATTTATCGGCAGAAAAAACTATATGAAGGCTAATAAAATTTTTAGCTTCAACATAAAAACTGTAACAATATTTTCATTGCTACTAACAGCACTATTCTACTTTAATCTAGATAGGATAGCGAGCCTTTTGGGTGCAAGCGGTGATCTAAAGCCTTTAGTTTTGGAATACATAGGTAAAATCGTGTATTTTGTGCCATTCTTAATGATTTCGTATAACTTCGAGGTCTTGGTCAAGGTCGATGGTTTTCCGCGCTTGGCGGTCGTAACAGTTATCACATGCGGCTTAAGTAACGTAATTTTGGACTACGTCTTCGTCGGACTCATGGGCATGGGCCTCGCAGGTGCAGCAATTGCAACAGGGTTTTCGCAAGTCATCTCGACCGTGGTCTACTTAATTCACTTCACCATCGGCAAGTCGAATCTTGAGTTCACCCATGTAAAATTCTCGCTTGAAACGCTTAAATCCATCTTCACGCTTGGTGTTGGTGATTCTAAGCTATTACTATGGTAAAAAGGATTACGATAGCCTCAAAAAGCTTTATAGGATGGCGACTGCGGCGATATTTGTGACGGGACTAGTCTTTTTAACGGCCTCACAGCTATTGCCAGAGAAAATATTTAGAATATTTTTGGACGTAGACGCAGACACCATGGCCTACTCGGTAGAATCGCTTCGTAAATTCTCGATATCCTTCATGATCACAGGCTTCAACGTCTTGATAGCAGCCGTTTGCGTGTCATTTTTAAAGCCGAAGTACTCAGTTATAATTAACGTTTTGAGGAGCTTCGTGACCATATACTTGGCGCTTTTCGTCTTGACAATGATCGAGCCAAGGCTAATATGGTTTGCATCAGCACTGTCAGAGGGCGTGACATTAATATTTGCATATATCTTCTATAGAAAATTGAGTAGAGAAAATCAAGAAAAATACGAATAATATTTTAAGGAGGTAGTCTTATGAAAGAGTATAAGGATAAGTATGTCTATCCAGCTATATTTTATTATGCTGATGATGCAATATCTGTAGAGTTCCCAGATTTGCCAGGTTGCTTAACTTATGGAGATACCGAAGAAGAGGCTTTGTTGATGGCAAGGGAAGTTTTAGGCCTTTGGATGGAGTCTGTTGAAAGAGACAATGAAGATATACCAAAGGCAAGCTCTTTATTGGATATAAAGCTCGAAGATAATCAAAGAGCTGTACTGATTGATGTTTGGATGCCTCTTGTTAGAAAGGCTATAATGAATAAGGCTATAAAGAAAACTGTAACTATACCTCAATGGCTAGATATAAAGGCGAGGGAAGAGGACATTAACTTTTCTCAAGTACTGCAAGAGGGACTAAAAAGAGAATTAAATATCAAGTAGATAGTATTTGAATAGCACGTTTAGGCGTGCTATTTTTATGCAAAAGTGAAAACTTAAGAAATTCTTAAGAGTTACTTAAGGAAAAATTAAGATTTGTGTATTATAATAGACCCATAAAGATAAACAAAGGAGTGAAAACTATGAATGAAATTTTAAAAGTAAATTCTGTAAGCAAGGTTTACGGCTCTTTCTACGCACTGAAGGATGTCAACATGTGTGTAAACGAAGGCGAGATCTATGGTCTTGTCGGCAAGAACGGCGCTGGTAAATCTACTTTACTGAAGATCATAACTGGCCTTAGCTACCAAACAGAGGGCTCAATCGAGCTTCTTGGCGATGCGGGCGCAAATATTAACATAGCGAGGAGAAGGACAGGTGCTCTAATCAACAGGCCTTACTTCATTCCAACGCTAAGTGCAAGGGACAATCTTGAGTACATCGCAATCAACAGGGACATCAAGGACAGAAAGAAGAAGGTTAACGAAACTTTGGAGCTAATCGGCCTTGAAAATACTAAGAACAAAAAGGCGAAGAACTTTTCCTTAGGTATGCAGCAAAGGCTTGCCATCGGTATCGCGCTTATCGATGACCCAGTTTTTCTAATTCTTGACGAACCTATCAATGGTCTTGACCCTATCGGTATCAAGGAGGTCAGAGACCTTATTAAGCTTGTTAATCAAGAGAAGAAGACTACTGTCATGATCTCGAGCCACATTCTAAGTGAGCTTAACATGGTTGCTACTAAGTACGGCTTTATTGACAATGGCAGGTTGATCCAAGAGATTACTAAGGATGATCTCGATGAAAAGCTTAAATCGTCGACAAAGATCAAGGTTGATGACGCTGCCAAGGCTACTATAGTTTTGGAAGAGGACATGAAGCTTCACAATTACAAGGTTTTAGCTGATAATGTCATTGCAATTTATGATAATGTTAATAGCAGCGCCATATTCAAGGCTTTTGAAGCAGCAGGCGTTGAAATCATTGAGATAAATCAAGCTAAGGAAGAGTTTGAATCTTATTTCTTAAGCTTAGTAGGAGGTAGAAGAGATGTTTAATTTCATAAAATCAGAATTATTTAGAATTAGTAAAAGAAAATACAATATGGGTCTATGGCTTTTCGGATTTGCAATGTGTGCCTTTGTCTTATACTTCTTCGCAGGACTTCGTAGGGTAGACCGTAACCTATCGATGATGTTCTTCACCTTAGGTCAAATACTATCCTTAGCATCCATACTAATTCCTCTAATGGTGAATTTAACAGCGCTTGAGCCATACGCATCGGGTGCCATCAACAACAACCTAGCCCTTGGACAATCAAGGATAAAAATCTATCTAGCAAACGCAATTATTTCCTTCCTATACGTTTTAGTCTACATGATCATCATGTGCACTATACTTATAGGAGTCGGCGCAATCATCGCACCTATCAGCACTACGCCGTTTGCAGATATGATGAAGAACTTCCTTATAGGTTTTGCATATCTACTTCCATGTATATGGTTTTATGTGTCACTTGTTTTGTTCTTCCAAATACTAACAAGACACAGATCATCAGCTATCGCCATCTCTTACGTTGCCATGGCTATCTTCCAATCTGTACTATATATAATACTAACTAAATTTAATTTGAATGGAAGTTTAATATTTTTAGCACCATCAAGAATTGTAGAATCAATAACAACAATGATGGGTAGCTACAACCTAGACTTTTTGCGTAGTATTAATCATACTAGCAGCGGCACTAATTTTTTTAGTAGCCGCTCTTGGTTTAGATTTGATGAGCGTAATATTCATACTATTAGCCCTTGTGGCATATCTTTCGTATACCATATATCTATCAAGAAAAGAGCTTAGAGAGTTTCGTGAAAACCTTGAGGATAAGGAAGCAAGCGAGATTAAGGTCGCTTTGCAAAGCTATTCTTACACGGGTGAATTGAATGAGATCTGCAAAATAATCGAAGACATCATTGACTCGAAGAACACTATGGGCCAAAAGTACAATGCCTCGATCGAGAACCAAAACCTGATGATAACGAACATCTCGCACGATTTTAGAACGCCTCTTACCTCCATCATGGGCTACATCGATGTCTATGAGAGGACTAGGGACGAGAAGTATCTTGAGATAATCAAGAAGAAGGCCGAGGAGCTAAAGGAACTCATCGACGGTTTTTATGATTTTTCAAGGCTTGTGTCGAAGTCCTACAAGATTGACAAGAGAGTCTTTAATCTCGATGACTTTATCAAGGAAGAGATAGTGAACTACTACGACTACTACATCGCCAAAGGCCAGATGATTGACGTGGAGCTTGATAGAGTGAGATGTTTCCAAGACGAGAAGAACCTCAAGATAGTTGTCGACAATTTGATTTCAAATATGATGAAGTACTCCGAAGGCGGCGACAAGATTGAGCTTAAGCTGAAAGATGGCTACTTCGAGCTGAAATTTTCTAATCTCGCTCAGATTGAAACTGATGATAGCATAGATAGAGTTTTCGAAAGGAACTACACTATAGATAAGTCGAAGAATGATGCGTCGAGCGGATTGGGACTGAATATTGTGGAGAATTTGTGTGAATTGATGGGTTTGGAACCATCGGTCTCATACGAAGATGATGTGTTTGCAATTACAATCAAAGGCAAGGCACTAAACAAATAAAAAATAAATTCATAATAAACCCACTGAAGCGATTGATTGATATCATCGCTTCTTTTTTTGCAAATTTTTTCACTATTTTCATAGAAAAATAAAAAATATGTTTATATTTTCATTTACTGGGTATAAATAAGTCAGAGATAGTCAAAGGAAGTGATATTATGGAGTATAAAGATTATTATAAGATATTAGGTGTCGACAAAAAGGCCTCTGATGCTGAGATTAAGAAGGCTTTTAGGACGCTTGCCAAAAAGTATCACCCTGATTTGCATCAAGGTGACAAGGCGAACGAAGAAAAATTTAAGGAAATAAACGAGGCTTACGAGGTTCTTTCTGACAAAGACAAGAGACAAAAGTATGACGCTTTCGGCTCGAACTACGACTTTAGAGGCGGCCAAAACTTTAACCCAAACGATTTTGGTTTTGGTGGTTTTGGAAATGGCTCTAACGGCGGCACTTATTACAGATACGAAACAAACGGCTCTGGTGGTGACTTCTCTGACTTCTTCAACATGTTTTTCGGCGGAAATGACATGGGTAATATGGGTAATGGCAGAGCAAAACGCTCATCGGGCTTTAATATAAATGACTTATTTAGAGGCAAGGCAAAAAAAGAGAGACAAAGGTACAATACTGAGCTATATATCACGCTTGATGAAGCTTATCACGGCTCAAAGAGGTCAGTATCTTTAAACATTGACGGCAAAAACATTAACATAAATCTAAATATACCAAAGGGTATTACCGCTGGCAAGTCCATAAAAGTGGCTGGCGAAAAATGGGGCGTAAGTGGCGACATCTATTTCAAGATTCAATTCTTGAAGGACAGCCGCTACGAACTTGACGGCCTTGACATCAAAACTAGCGTAGATATCTACCCTTGGGGCGCGTATTTCGGAAGCGAAAAAGTGGTCGAAGTTTTTGACAAGAAGATCAAGATCAAGGTGCCAAAGGGCTACGACACTACTAAGCTTATGAGGATCAAGGGCAAGGGCTTTACTGATATGAAGGGCAATACAGGCGATTTATATATCAGATTTAATATGGTGAACCCAAAACTTGACGAGGAAAGCGAAAAATTATACAAAGAATTAGAAGAAAAATATAAATAAATATAATAGAAGGTGATATTATGAACATGGATAAATTAACGAAAAAAACAATTGAGGCGATAAATAATTCGAATGAGGCTACGAGGTCACTCGGTAATCCTGAGATAAGGCCAGCGCACCTACTAAAGGCACTACTTGAGGACAAGGAAGGCCTTATCAGAACTACGATTGAGGCGATGGGCGTAAATGTAGACGGCATGCTTATGGATGTTGACGCTATTATCAATAACTTCCCTAAACAAAGTGGTTCAAACATCTACACATCGGCTGAGTACAACAAGGTTTTGGAACTAGCAGAAAATGAGATGAAAAACTTCCAAGATGAGTACCTAAGCGTTGAACATCTATTCTTAGGTATCATGGAAGTGAAAAATGCAAACATCGATGCCATTTTCAAGAAATACAATATCTCGAGAGCGGCATTCTTAGATACTTTGAAGGGCTTTCGTGGCAATCAAAATGTAACTAGCGATAACCCTGAGATGCGTTATCAAGCGCTTGAAAAATACGGCAGAGACCTTGTGGAATACGCAAGGAAAGGCAATATGGACCCAATTATAGGCCGTGACGATGAGATCAGAAACGTTCTTATGATTCTTTCGAGAAGAACAAAGAACAATCCTTGCTTAATCGGTGATCCAGGTGTTGGTAAGACAGCCATAGTCGAAGGTCTAGCGCAAAGGATAGTTAAGGGCGACGTGCCAGAAAATTTGAAGGACAAGACTATTTTCGAGCTTGACATGGGCGCACTAATCGCTGGAGCTAAGTACAGAGGCGAGTTTGAAGAGAGATTAAAGGCAGTTTTAAAAGAAGTCGAAAAATCTGAAGGCAAGATAATTTTATTCATAGATGAAATTCATAACATCGTCGGCGCCGGCAGAACTGAAGGCTCTATGGACGCTGGAAACCTTTTAAAACCTTTACTTGCAAGAGGCGTCTTGAGAACCATCGGTGCGACAACCATTGACGAATACAGAAAATATATCGAAAAAGATAAGGCACTTGAAAGAAGATTCCAAAAAGTTATGGTCACTGAACCATCTGTTGAAGACACCATCAGCATCTTGAGAGGTTTAAAGGAAAAGTACGAGGTTTATCACGGAATCAGAATTTCTGACCCCGCTGTTATTGCTGCCGCAGTACTTTCAGATAGATACATCACTGACAGATATTTACCAGACAAGGCCATAGACCTAATGGATGAGGCCTCGGCGATGATTAGAACTGAGATTGACTCGATGCCAGAAGAGCTTGACTCGAAGAGAAGGCTAATTATGCAGCTTGAAATTGAAAGAGAGGCACTTAAGAAAGAGGACGACGAGCGCAGCATGAAGAGACTTGAGGAGCTTAACAAGGATTTGCAAGCGCTTCAAGAGGAATACGACGTTAGTCTAAAGAAATGGCAAGAGGAAAAGGACAGGATAGAGGGTGTTAAAGAGCTAAAGAAGAAGATAGATGAGACAAAATACGAGATAGAAAAAGCTCAAAGAGAGTACAATTTGGAAAAACTTTCCGAGTTAAAATATGGTACGCTAGCAAAACTTGAGGCAGAACTTAAGGAAAAGAACGAAAATGTCAATGAAAAGCAAAAGTATCTAAAGCTTGAAGTTACTGAAAACGAGATTAGAGACGTTGTATCGAAGTGGACTGGCATACCTGTTTCTAAGCTTGAAGAGAGCGAAAAGGAAAAACTACTAAAACTTGACGAGATACTTCATCAAAGAGTAGTCGGCCAAGATGAGGCGATAGAGGCCGTATCAAACGCCATCATCAGAAACAGAGCAGGACTATCAGATCCGAACAGACCTATCGGTTCCTTCATCTTCCTAGGACCAACTGGCGTAGGTAAGACAGAATTAACAAAGGCCTTGACACAAGATTTATTTGACGATGAAAAGAACATGATTAGAATCGATATGAGCGAGTATATGGAAAAATTCGCTGTATCTAGGCTAATAGGCGCACCTCCAGGATATGTAGGCTACGAAGAAGGCGGCGAACTTACTGAAAAAGTAAGAAGAAAACCATATTCGGTAGTATTATTCGACGAGATTGAAAAGGCGCATCCAGATGTATTCAACATACTTCTACAAGTTTTGGACGATGGTAGATTAACTGACAATCAAGGCAGAACAGTCGATTTCAAGAACACCATCATCATCATGACAAGCAATATCGGCTCGCCAGATATACTTGAAGGAATTAGCGAAGACGGCAAAATTACAGACGAAACAAGAGAAAAAGTTAATGACGAGATGAAGGCCGCATTCAGACCAGAATTTTTAAACAGAATCGACGAGATTGTTATGTTTAAGCCGCTTATGAAGGATGAAATTTTCGAAATCATCGAAAAAGAAGTTGACAAGATCAGAGTAAAACTCGAAGCAAGATCGATCACATTAAAGATGACAGACGCTTTGAAAGAGCACATACTTGAAGAGAGCTACTCATCAGCCTTCGGTGCAAGACCAGTTAAGAGATTCATTCAAAGAACAGTTGAAACAAAACTTTCTAGAATGATTATAGCTGGAGAAATTGCTGATGGTGATGCGATCACTATGGACTACGACGGCAAAGAGCTTACAGTAAAGAAAAATTAATATCAGAGCTAATAGCATAAGAAAAAAGAGCTTGTACGTGGGGTACAGGCTCTTTTTTGAAGGAGATATTTCAAAATGAAAAAATATTTTCATTGTATTAACTTATTTCTTCCTTTGAACTTTCTTAAGGCTCCTAAGTAGAAAATATAAGGCTGCTAGGCCAAGTATAAGTCCTAAGGCTTTCAAAATTAAATAATCATCCATATTGTAAACCTCCTTAAGATCGTTAAGAATCACTTGAATGTGATAAATCGTTCAATTATATATACCCATTTGCATGGAGATATAACAGTTTTATTAAATATTTGTGCAAATATTGACAAAATTGTGAAAATGTAATACAATGTAATAAATAAAGGAGGAAGAGCTATGACTATATCAGTTAGATTAAGTGAAAAAGATGCTAAACTATTCAAAACTTATGCCGATATCAATGGTATAAGCATGTCTGAACTCATCAGAAGCTCAGTTTTAGAGCGCATCGAGGACGAATACGATATAAAGGTTTACGAAGATGCGATGAAAGAATATTTGTCTGATCCAGAGACTTATTCTATGGACGAAGTAGAGAAAGAGCTGGGACTTTGATGAAGTACAGACTTTTATTTTCAAAGAGGGCGCTTAAGGAGCTTAAAAAGATGGATAAGGCTGTGAGCGCACTGATATTTGCATGGCTTAAGAAAAATATTGATGGAGCAGCGGACCCAAGAGCTTTTGGAAAGGCGCTTAAGGGCGACAAGAAGGATATGTGGCGCTACAGGATAGGAGACTACCGCGTTCTAGCGAATATTGAGGACGAGAACCTTACCATAATCGCGATTGAAATTGGCCACAGAAGAGATATTTATAAATAAATCCATCCATTTCCTTGACAAAATAAAGTGGATGTGCTACAATCATCATTGTAATAATTAATACTTATCACTAGGGGAGCCATTGGCTGAGAGATTTATCGACCCTTACGACCTGATCTGGTTAGTACCAGCGTAGGCAAGTGCGAGCAAACTCCTAGTGATCATTCATTAGGGGGTTTTTTTATGAAAAAATTTGATACGAAAGTATTAACAGAAGCAGCAGTTATGATTGCCTTGTCAATAGTACTTGGCAGATTCAAGATCTTTGAAATGCCTCAAGGCGGCTCAATCACTCTTGGACAAATGATTCCTTTATTGTTTTTCGCAATAAGACATGGCGCTGGACTTGGAATGATAGTTGGAGCTGTTTATGGCGTTTTAGACATGCTACTAGGCGGCTACATCTACACACCTATCCAAGCTATACTTGACTATCCACTAGCATTTGCCCTACTTGGACTTGCAGGATGCTTCACTAGACAAATAGTTAAGGAAGGAAAATCATTCTACGTACCAATCGCAGTTATAGTCGCAGTTCTAGGTAGATTCATCTGCCACGTGTTATCAGGCTACATCTTCTTCGCAGAATATGCAGAAGGATCAGGCCACGGCCCACTTATGTACTCAGTTATTTATAATGGTACTTTCTTGGGAGTTGAAGCGGTTATTGCTTTTGTAATTATACTTATTCTTTCAAAGAACGTATTGTTGTACGGATTGGATAAGAGCAGATAGGTTTATTGATTTAAAATAATTTTATTCGCAAAAATTAAAATTATATATCTTTTGCATTGGCTATTGTGGGTGGTATGCTCGCAATAGCTTTTTCTTTTTTGATTTTGCGTTCAAATGCGCCCTTAGAAGTTTTTTTAGTACTTAAGGCAATTCTTTCAGTGCAAACTTGTAAAGAGAAATCTACCTCTACTAGTCCTAAGACAAATTTGTATGTCTTGAGTAAGTAAATATTAATAAGCTTAGTTTTCATCTTCACTAGCCCTAAGACAAAAATGCTGGTTTTTGATTAGAAAAAGACGGAAATACATCCGTCTTTAGAAATTTGTAATGATTAAATTATAAAATGTGATATAATGATATATAGAATGACTATACAAAGCTAAATAACAAAAAGGCATAAATATTACTCATCAAACCTATCGATTTAGATGATGAAATTTATTATAGTAGAGAGTTCTTTAAGAATAAACAAAAAGCCGATATAGATAGTGCAATTGAAGATTTAAAAATGAACTTTAAGAAGAATACCGGTAAATATGAATATTATTCTCCATCTAATAAATGATACAAACATATCACTTCAAAAGAGGTGACAATTGACAATTAAGACCAAATCAAAAAGAAGTAGTCGATAATTTTGTAAAAGCTATAAGCATAGGAAGAAAAAATTTGTTTATGTATGCAGTAATGAGATTTGATAAATCATTTGCATCTTTATGTTGTGCATTAGAAATGAAAGCAAAATTAGCACTTGTAGTTTCAGCTAACGTTGAGGCTATAGTATTAATACAAAGAATATTTAAGGAGTGAATATGACTAGTGATTACGAGTATATAGGAAGCGAGATAAAAAGAATAAGAAGGAGTAAAGGCTTATCTCAAAGAGATTTGTCAAAAATTGTAGATATTAGCGTAGAAAGCATTCGTAGAATCGAGAATAATTACAATAATCCGAGATTTGATAATTTAAATGATATATTAAATGCTCTAGGAATAGATTTCGAAATTACCTTGATGAACGAAAAGGGATCTTCATGGGAGACTATCAACAATAAGATTAATAAAATAAACAGAAACTTCTCAAATACCAATTATAAAACTCTCCAAGAAGATATAGTAGAATTGGAAGACTTAGATGTAAATTTGCCTAATAGGTACAAGGATATATTGAATCAATATATATTATATTATAAAGCAATATATGAAAATGAAGTGAAACACGATGATGAAAAATGTAGAGATTACTTAATAAAAGCTGCTAGAGTTAAAGACAATGAATTAGATCTGCTATCTTACATTCCCACAAGTGATATTGAAATAAGAATAATGACAAAGCTATCTGAGTTTTATGTTAATACAGAAGATTTAAAGAAGGCAAGTAAAATTTTGGATAACTTATTAAATAATTTAGATTTTTATAATCCTAACTATATCAATATACTATACAATAAAGCAAGATTTTTCTATATGGCTTCTTCCTATAAAGAAGCAGTAGCTATATCCTACAGGGCTCTAGAGCTAAGCTCCGCTACTAATAATTATAATAGAATAATTTTAATATACTACATTTTGGGAATTTCTAAGTACAAATTAGGAGTAATAGATTATCTAGAAGACATAGATAAAGCTTTAAAACTTTGCGATTTAATGTTAAAAAAAGAACTAAAATCATCTTTGATTAAAAGTGTTAATAATATATTAAAAAAGTAATACCTAGTAACCCCACAAGAGTGATGTGTACCCAGAAAACTGGACACATTAATATTTAGTTTACATTCATGGATGCTAACCTATACAAAGTAGGTGGCATCCATTTTGTTTTCTTTTGA
>QWCE01004349.1_pt1 | contig 20512 bp, 17 predicted proteins | sample 1972531 | NCBI WGS metagenome assembly QWCE01 (sample SAMN09866716, study PRJNA288562) | Human gut metagenome isolate term4_stool, whole genome shotgun sequencing... | reverse complement strand
CTCAAAATTATCTGGATCTTACAATTCTGCCAAAATTGCAGAACAGGAAGCAAGGGAAAAGTTTAAGGACATAAAAATTCATGTAATCGACACAAAGGCTGCTTCAGCTGGGCACACAAGAGTAGTTTTAAAACTTTTAGATTTAGTTAAGGATAAAAGTTTTGAAGAAGTTGTGCCTGCCATTGAAAGTGAAGTCAACAATTCTACAACTATGTTTGTACTTGAAAGCATGAAAAATTTAATAAAAAATGGAAGAATAAAAAAGTCTGCAGGTCTTATTGCCAATGTCTTAAATATTAGACCTATTATGATTTCAAAGAATGGAGATATTGAACTATTTGAAATCAATCGTGGTATAAAAAAATCTCTTGATAAGATGATTAAGGCAATTGGAAGTGAGTGCAAAGCAGGCACACCAAATCTTGTTACAATTTCCTATGTCAAGAACAAGGAACGTGCAGAAAAAATGAAGGAAAAAATTGAAGAACTTTATGATGGAGTAATAGTTCACATTAGACATACAAATGGTCTCTCTTCTGGATACGCAGATATCGGAGGTATTGTCATAGGTTTTTGAGGTGAATTATGAGAAGAAGCGAAAATGGAAAAAGTTTTGAAGAAAAAATTAATACTGCTTTTAGAGAAGAAAATTTTAAAGAAATAGGCGATTTAATAGGCGAGGGGATTGATACTGCTATTGATGTCACTAAGTCCTCTCTTAACAAATTTATAAATAAAAACAAGAGAAATTTGCCCTATAGTGTGCAAAATGACGACAGAATAATAAACCAAAATCCAAAAACTGTTAAAAGAGTGAAGACTTGGGGCTTTGTCGCAAAAGCCTCAATAGTTGGACATCTTTTTGCTTTATTTGGTTTTCTCATGGATATGTTTGATACTTACGGGTCTGTAAGAGAAGATCTTCCAGCTTTAATTTTCTGGGTTATACCTGCCCTTGTAATTTCTTTTTATGCAAATTACAGAGTAAAAAAAGCTAAAGACCAAATAATTAGGTTTAGAAAGTACAATCGTGAAATTGGAAATAATACAGTAATTCCAACAGCAGACCTTGCTGCAATAACTGCAAAGCCTATAGATTTTACAATAAATGATCTATTAAATATGATTGAAAAGGATTATTATAGACAAGCTCGCATTGTAGAAAATGGCGAACTTTTTATACTAGATTCCAATACCTATAAGCTTTACAAGGAAGAAATGCTTCGCGACCCCAAGGAAAGGTACGAGGAGCTTGAAGAAAAGGAAAATAATGCTCTTGTAGAAGATTATTTATCTAAGGCCAAAAAAGATGTCACAATTTTAACAGAAATGCTTCCAAAACTTAAAGAGCCAATGAAGGGAAAAATTACTGAATTTTTACAAATAGTTGGAAAGATTTTTGAACTTTTAAAGGAAAATCCAAATACAGCAAAGGATTTAGATAAGGTCATAAATTTTTACTTGCCAACTACAGTTAAGCTCATGGATAATTACATCCAGCTTAGTGAAAAACCAACAGATTCAGTAAAATCATCTTTAAAATCTATGGAGCAAACTATGGATTTAGTAAATGATGGATTTATGAAAATGTTAGATAATATTTACCAAGAAAAAATCATGGACCTTTCAAGTGACATGAGCGTTTTAAAATCAATGCTTAGACAAGAAGGACTTTTAGACCAAGATGACTTTAATTTAGGAGGAAAATAAAATGGATAAAGAAATAAAATTATCCCTAACAGACGATTTCGAGGATCTAAATAAAGATAATGAATTACATGAAATAAAATTAGTTGACGAAAAAAATGAAGTGAAATTAAGTCCTGAAGAAGAAAAACAAGTTGAAGAATTTGCCAAGACTATTGATATAACAAATTCAAATATAGTCTTACAATATGGTATTGGTGCACAAAGAAAGATTTCTAATTTTTCAGAAAAAACTCTTGAAAGTGTTAAGACTAAAGACCTTGGCGAAGTTGGAAATTTATTATCTGGAGTTGTAAATGAACTTAAAAGCTTTGATATAGATGAAGAGGACAACAAATTAGTTGGATTTTTCAAAAAACAATTAAATGGAATAACTTCTCTTAAAACAAAATACGATTCTGCAGAAAAAAATGTCAACAATATTATAAAAACTCTAGAAGATCATCAAGTAACTCTCATGAAAGATATCGCCATGCTTGACCAAATGTATGAGCTAAATGAAAATTATTACAAGGAACTTAGCATGTACATACTTGCGGGTAGAAAAAAATTGGAAGAAGCCACAAGGGTTGAACTTCCAAAACTTCAAGCAAAGGCACAAGAGACAAACTTACCTGTAGATGCACAAGTGGCAAATGATTATGTAAATATGATTAGCAGGTTTGAAAAGAAACTTCACGATTTAGATTTAACTAGAATGGTTTCTATTCAAATGGCTCCACAAATTAGAATGGTGCAATCATCAAATACAGTTATGGTTGAAAAAATTCAATCCACCATTGTAAATACCATTCCTCTTTGGAAGTCTCAAATGGTAATTGCCCTAGGTGCAAATCACTCAAAGGAAGCTGCCAAGAGCACAAAAGAAGTTACTGATTTAACTAATAAACTTTTGAAGAAAAATGCAGAGACTCTAAAGCAAACTACAGTTGATACTGCAAGACTTTCTGAAAGAGGTATAGTAGATATCGAAACAATTAAGCACACAAATGATCAACTTATATCAGCTCTAAATGAAGTTCGTCAAATTCAAATTGAAGGACACAAGAAGCGTGAAGAAGCATCACTTGAACTAAGAAAGATTGAAGAAAACTTAAAGTCTTCACTAATAGAAATTGCAAATAAATAATTTAAAATTTAAAAAACTTAATAAAATGACAAAAGCCGAGAAGATATCTTCTCGGCAATTTTTTTCATAAAATATTTTTTATATTCTAAAATTTATCTAAAGCTTATTTTTCCATCTTCAATTGAATCAATAATGACAAGAGAAAGTAAATCGTAGCCCATATCCCTAATAATTTTCCCACCATCTTGGAAGCCCTTTTCTATGGCAACAGATACTCCGGATATAGTTGCCCCTGCTTGATTTGCAACATCAATTAGTCCCTTTAGGGCATTTCCTTCAGCCAAGAAGTCATCAATTATAAGCAAGTTGTCTTCAGGAGACAAAAATCTTTTAGAAACTGTAATTGTATAATTTTTCTTAGTGGTAAAGGATTCAACTTTTGATTCATATACATCGTCGCCTATGTTTAAAGTTTTCTGTTTTTTGCAAAAGACTACCATGGCATCGTCAAAATGCTTTGATGCAACTGTGGCAAGAGCAATGCCACTTGCTTCAATTGTAAGTATTTTATTAATCTTCTTATCTTTAAAGTAATTTGCCATTTCTTCAGCAAGTTTATCTAAAAATTTTATATCTAATTGGTGATTTAAAAATGAATCTACCTTTACGGATAAACTAATCAAGACCAGTAATTATTTATTAAAAAAATATCTACTGTGGTATAATAAAGACATGAAGTACATATTTTTATTATTAGTTTTATTGACGGCATGCGCAAAGGATACTCTCATTGATTCAGCTTCTGCAAATAATATAAGTGCAGAAATTATTTCGCAGGACAAAAAATTTGGATATGATTTAAAAATTAAATCTAAGGAGAAGGAATTTGATATTGATGTTGAGGACCTTAAAGCTTGGAAAGTTGATTTTTGTAATGTAGATGGAGGTGAAATTGAACTTGCTCTTGGCGTATATAAAAAGACGCCCTTTGATCCAAAATATGCCAAGAGATGTTTTTTATACAATATTGACTTTAAAAACAAGAAGTTAAAACCAAAGCTAAGAATTTCAAGATTATATAATCCTATTATGGATTTTAATTTGTGTGATATTGATGGAGACTCTTACGACGAAATTATTTCCATTGAAAAAAATATTGATGGCAATTTTTTATTTGGAGTCTATGACTGGACTAACTTTGCCTTTCAAAGAAATCATGGCAGCCTTATTTTAAAAGAAGAGCCAAAGTTTTTAGATAAGGAGAAAAAAGTTGAGATCAATGGCGAAAAGAAAGAATTATATTTAGAAGGAGATGAAATAAAATGGAAGTAAGGAAAAAAATACTTATTGCTTCACTTATAGGGCTTTCATTTCTAACTGCTTGTAAAAAAGATAAAGTAGAAGAAAGTCCAAAGGAAGAAGCAAAAATTGAAATGCAGGACACAAAATTTTTAGATGAAATGGAAAATAAAACTACCTACATTGACTACAAGCTTTCTCAGTTTAGGCCAAGTGTGAAAGATTATAAAGTAGCTGAAGATTTTTCCAATGTAGTAAATTTTTCTAAATTAGAGCCTTGGAACTATGAATTTGACCAAATTCACCAAATTTATGAAGACAACGAGTATAAAAACTTAGCAAGTTTTGTGACAACTGATTCAGTAACTCACATCTTCCACATTTTTTATGATGGATTTTTGAGAAATTTGGAAAAAGATGAGCTATATCCAAAATCTATTGACTTAAATAAAAAATTGCTTGCTGAAAACATAAGTCTTTATAATGACTTACAAAATGAAAGATTAAAAGACCTACAAATAAAAAATATTGCCTTTATAGCAAGTGGTCTTAAACTCTTGGGTCTAGAGCCAGAAAATTTGCCAGAAGAAGCAAAGGCTCTAGTTGACGAAGAAATGAAAAATGTCTCTCAAGAGGGAGTCACTAAATCTGTTATAAGTGGAAGGGACGTTGACTATTCACAACTTAAACCAAGAGGACACTACACTCGCAGCGAAGAATTAAAAAAATATTTTTCAGGCACAATGTACTTTGGTCAAGTTGGACTATTTATAGAAAATGATGGAAAGCCTGATGAAGATAGTATCTTGCAGGGATTACTTTTAACCCACTCAATTTATAAAAACCCTGAAATTTTAAAGACTTGGGAAGATTTAGTTGAGCCAATTGACTTTTTAGTAGAATCTGCTGACGACCTTTCTATTAGAGAATATGCAAGGACACTTTATGGAGTCTACGGAAAAGATTTTGACATCAATAAATTAGATGATGAGAAAAATTTAAGTAGTGCCTATAAAGTTTTAAGTGAGTATCCAGACCCACAAGTTGCTGGTTTTATGGGCAAGTCTTTTAGATTTATGCCACAAAGAGCTGTTATGGATAGCGTCCTTATGCAAAATGTAGTTGACATAGCAAGGGATGACAAGCCATCTGATAGACCAATTTATTCTGGTCTTGACCTTATGACTTCCTTTGGTAATGAAAAGGCATTGGAAATTCAAAAGGAAGATCCTTATAATTCTCACTGGGATAAGTACAAGGAAAGGACAGAAGAAAATATTTCTACTGTGAAAAAAATGGATGATTTAGATTGGCAAAAGAATATGTATCGAGGTTGGCTATGGATGCTAAAGTCCTATGATCAAAAATTTGGCGAAGGCTATCCAATGTTTATGAGAAATGATGCTTGGGAAAGAAAAGATTTAGTATCAGCTCTTGGATCCTTTGCAGAATTAAAACATGACACAGTCCTTTATGGAAAAGCTGTTATGGCAGAAATGGGTGGCGGAGGAGATGTAGAAATTCCAAAATCCTATGTTGAACCAAATGTTGAGCTTTACGAAAAATTAAACTGGCTACTTGAATTTACAAAGGTCAATTTAAAAAATCGTCAAATGTTAAGTGAAAAGTATGAAGAAAAAATAAACAAGTTCCAAGCTATGGTAGTGAAGTTTAGAGACTTTTCTATTAAGGAACTTCAAAACGAGCCACTAACAGGAGAAGAAATATCATACTTATTATATATTGGCGGAGAAATGGAAATGTTAATGGTTGATTTCGTTCAGTCATCTGATGAAAATGAAATTACTAGCTGGTATGAAATACAAAATGCAACTGACAGGAGGATGCCAGTAGTTGTATAGCGTAGGTCTTCCTAAGGATGAAATATTTAGCATTGGAACAGGAAAGCCAATGGAAATTTTTGTAATCTATCCTCATGAAGGAAAACTTTACATGGGCAGAGGAGCAACTTTCTCTTACTACGAATTTTTAAATAAAGAAAGATTAACTGACGAAGATTGGCAAAAAATGGTATATGACAATGCCACTGATTTTCCAACTTGGTATAATGATCTTGTAACTGAAGAAAAGGAAGCTTTAGACTTTAATTATTAAGATAAAGATATTAGAAAATATTAGAAAATTATAAAAAGGGGGCTAGTCCCTCTTTTTTCTTGCAAAATTTTAAATTTGATTTTAACATGTGTTATAATGTTTTGAGGTGATAATATGCTTTTAGAATTAGTTGAAAAGAGAAGAAGTATAAGAAAATTTACTGGCGAAAAAGTTTCTCAAAAAATAGAAATCCAGTGAGGTATATTGTAATTCGAGATAAAAAAAGGCTAGAAGAACTTTCTAACTTTAAGAAAAATTCGGCTAAGTTTCTTGCAAGTGCAGATCTTGCCATTGCTGTCGTAACAGATACAGAAATTGCACCAAATACCAATCATCAAGATGCATCTATTGCTGCAACTTTTATTTTACTTGCAGCTGCAGACTTAGATCTTGGAGCAACTTGGGCGAATGTAGTTGATGCAAGGCATGAATCTGGCATAACAGCTCAAGAATTTTTGCACAAATTCTTTGACTTAGAGGACAAGTTTGATGTGGAATGTATAATTGGCATAGGCCATCCTGCAGAAGAAAAGTCAGAAAAAGTTCCCTTTGAATATTCTGAAAATGTATTTGAGGATTTACATGATAAGCTTAAATAATTTAGAAGAAACGGAAAAATTTGGAAGGTTTTTGGGAGAAAATCTAAATCCAGGAGATGTACTTTGCCTAAATGGAGACTTGGGAGCAGGCAAGACAACCTTAACAAAAAGCATTGCCCTTGGACTTGGCATTGAAGATTATGTTACAAGTCCAACTTTTACAATAGTTAATGAATATTACGGCAAGACAAATTTATATCACATTGACACCTATCGCCTTGACGACAAGGTTGATGTGGCTTATCTTGGCTTTGATGAATTTTTTTATTCTGATGGAGTGACAATTGTTGAGTGGGCAGATAAAATTAAAGAGGCTCTTCCAGAAGAATACATTGAGATAAATATTTCATCAAGGGGAGATAATAGAGAACTTGAAATTAATTTTATTGGCAATAGATTTGAAAGGCTGAAGGAGAAAATAAATGAAAGTTTTGGGAATTGACACTTCAACAAAAACAACAGCTATAGGACTTATTGAAGACGATGAAGTCCTTTGTGATTATAATTTGACAGGACGTGTGGCTCATTCAGAATCTGTTACAGATATGATTCATGAAATTTTTGAAAAATTTGAATTTGGCTTAAAGGACATAGATTTAATTGCAGTTGGCATAGGACCAGGCTCTTTTACAGGACTTCGTATTGGTATAACAATTGCAAAGGTTATGGCTTTTGCCCTCGATGTTGATGTTATTGGAGTTTCATCTCTTGTTGCAAATTCTATGTCTGATTATGGTCTTGTTTCTACAATAGTTGATGCAAGACGTGGCAATGTCTATGCATCAATAATAAAAAATTCTGATGAGCCAGAAGTTTTATTTGAAGATGAAATTTTACCCTTTGAACAATTCAAGGACGAAGTAAAAAAATATGATGTTATAACTATTGCAGGACTTGATGGCGAAAAATTTATTGGAGAATTTGAAAATGCAAAATTATCAAAAAATAAATCAATGAGAGGCTCAAATATTGCAAGGCTTGGTCTAATAGATTACAAGAAAAATGGTCCTATGGACGTCTTTAATTTAGTTCCTAATTATTTGAAAATTTCTCAGGCAGAAGCACAATATGAAAAGAATAACGAGACTAGCAAATAAAAATGATGTAGATGGAATTTATGAAATCGAAGCAGCAAACTTCGACTTTCCTTGGTCAAAAAATTCCATAGAAAATTCCATTATTAATGATGACTTGCAAGATATAGTAATTACTGAAGTTGATGGAACTCTTGTAGGCTACATTTCTTATATGATAGTTTTTGATGAGATTCACATAGCAAATGTTGCAGTAAAAAGTGAATTTCGTGGACAAAAAATTTCTCTTGATCTTTTTGATTTTTTGACAAAAAAAGCAGATGAAGAAAAATTAAAAATAACTTTAGAAGTTGCTGAGAAAAATAAAATTGCAATTAATTTATATAGAAAATATAATTTTAAAATCTCAGGAAAAAGAAATAATTATTACGGCATTGACAGAGATGCCTATATAATGTGGAGGGAGTGAAAAGATGAAAGTTTTGGCAGTGGAATCATCCTGTGATGAAACTTCAGTTGCTGTTGTTGAAAATGGTCGAGAAGTTTATTCAAATGTAATTGCATCACAAATTGACACTCACAAAAAATTTGGAGGTGTTGTGCCTGAAATTGCATCGAGACAACACGTTGAGGCTATAAATACGGTTTTAAAGGAAGGCCTTGACCAGGCAGGCGTAAAATTAAGTGACATAGATATTATTGCAGCCACAAAGGGACCGGGACTTATTGGGGCACTTTTAGTTGGGCTTAGTGCAGGAAAGGCTCTTGCACTTGCTACAGGCAAGCCCTTTGTTGGAGTAAATCACATAGTTGGTCATGTATGTGCAAATTATATTTCCTTTAAAGATTTAGAGCCACCCTTTATTGGACTAATTATTTCTGGTGGTCATACTTATTTAATTGAAGTAAAGGACTATGTCGACTTTACACTTCATGGAAGAACTGTTGACGATGCAGTTGGTGAAGCCTTTGATAAAGTAGCAAGATCTCTTGGCCTATCCTATCCAGGTGGACCAGTAGTTGATGCTTTAGCAAAAAAAGGAAAGGAAAGCATAGAATTTCCAAGAGTAATGATAAAGGAAGATAATTATAATTTTTCTTTCAGCGGACTTAAAACTGCAGTTTTAAATTATTTAAATAGCACAAGACTTCGTGGAGAAGAAATTGTCGTTGAAGATGTGTGTAAGTCCTTCCAAGAGGCAGTAGTTGATGTCCTTCTTGAAAAATCCTTTAGACTTGCAAAAGAAAAGAATATGGATAAAATTGTTCTCTGTGGTGGAGTTTCTGCAAATTCAAGAATTAGAGAGGCCTTTGAAGAAAGGGGATCTAAAGAAAATATAAAAATTTTCTATCCTGAACTTAAACTTTGCACAGATAATGCAGCCATGATTGCATCAGCTGCCTATTACGAGTACAGGGCAGGAAAAGTTGACGAAGAAAATTTTGCAAATCCAAATTTAGGCTTAAAGTAAATTTCAAAAAAATAAAAAGTGCATCCCTGCACCTTTTATAAATTATTTATAAATTTTAAAATTTCCATTTTAGAAAGATTATTTTCAAAAACTTCTAAGTGGTCAATGCCCATGATGTCGTGGGCATTTTTTATACCCTCTTGGACAAGTTTTTCAACAGAATAAAGTTCTCCAAAGTCTGAATTTTTTGAAGAGATGAAGAATAAATTGCAAATGTTATTTACGCTTCTCTTGTAACTTTCTCCAGGGATTTTTTTATAGTTTTCAAAAACTGAAATGCCTACATTTTTTAAATTAAATCTAAGATCTGCATACTTTTCCTCAAGATTAAATAATTTAATTAGCTCAAAGAAAAAGTCCTCGCCATTTAAGGCTTTAAAGGCATCGCCGACAAAAATAGAATTTTTATTAGGATTTAAAATTTTTAAAATTACTTTATTGTCAACAACTTTTGCAGAAATGCCAGACTTTACTTTAAAAATGAAAAAGTCCTTGTCTTGCAAATTTTCTTTTAGCTTATTTATAAAAGAATCGTCAGAAAATTCTAAACTTACAAATAAAATTGATGAATCAGTGGTTTTTCCTTCAATTTCCTTGTAAATATTTTGAGAAGTAAAATTATTTTTTGAATAATAAGTATTTAATATTTTTTCAGGAATCTTTGTAGTATTTCCAAGTGCCAAATTTGACAAATAAGTTGGCGATTCAATGGAAATAATATCCTTTAAATCAGTGAAAATTTCCTCGATTTGCTCGTTTTTTTCAAAAGTTAATTTGTCTACATAATTTTCATGAGAGCTAAAGTCGATAAATTTGTAATCATCATAAAAATTTACGCCAAGCTCAATTAAATAATCTTTTAAAAATTTATAAATTCTATCTGTATCCAGATCAAAATAAGTTTCTGAGCCTATAAAATCTAATAAGGCTTCCTTTAATTCAAGGACAGGAGAAGTTGCCTTCAAGTTGTAGATGCTCGCCAAGTAATAAAATAAATTTGAATTTAAAAAGTCAGTGAACAAGAAATATTGCTCAAGGGAAGTTTTATTATCTAAGTCCATGGGATAAAGCATTAGCTTGTATAATTTCTTTTTGCTTGCCTCGTCAACTTCTAAAACTTTAGAAAATTTATTTAAAGATAAGTCCAAAAGCATGGGATTTTCTTTTTTTGCCATTTTTTCAGAGATTTTATTTAATTCATCTTCATCTAAAATATTTTTTAGCATTTCATAGGTGTTTTTAAAATTAAATTCTGAAAATCTATTGTCAAAGGTCTCGTAATTATTTTCATTTTCACTAATTTTTATAAATTCGTTAAAGTTTTTCGTGTAAATATTTATATTAATTGGATCTAAATTTGCGTGATTTATTAGGGCATAGGCAAGGGATAAATTTCCAAAGCCATCGCCAAGTAAGTAAGCTTTTGAGTTTTCGTCACGATTAGGCATTAAAATTTTAACTTCATCGTCAGAAACTTTTTTTGCAGCAAAAATAGCAGCAGAAATTGTTGCAGCTGCAATAGCTAATTTTTTGATGTCATCTTTTCTTGACATAATCTCACCTCGATTTAGTTTTACCCAATTTTTACAAGACTTAATTCAATTTGTTAAATTGTTTTATTACAAGTATAATAAGGAATGGAGGGATTAACTTGAAAAATTATAAATTAATCGAAGAAAAATATATAGACGAAGTTGCATCAAATTGCAAAGTCTATTCTCATATAAAAACTGGCGCAAAAGTTTTAACACTAGAAAATAATGACGAAAACAAGGCCTTTGGCATTGGCTTTAGAACTCCACCTGAAAAGGGCAATGGAGTTTGCCATATTGTTGAGCACTGTGTACTTTCTGGCTCACGAAAATATAAAACTAAGGAGCCTTTTATGGATTTAATTAAGTCATCACTGCAAACTTTTTTAAATGCCATGACTTTTCCAGACAAGACTATTTATCCAATATCAAGTCGAAATGAAAAAGATTTTTACAACTTAATGGATGTCTATTTAGATGCAGTTTTTTATCCAAGTATTTATGAAGAAGAAAAAATATTTCTTCAAGAAGGTTGGCATTACGATTTAAAAAATGAGGATGACGAATTAAAATACAATGGCGTTGTTTACAACGAAATGAAGGGAGTTTATTCTTCTTCAGAAAATATTGTCTCTGATGCCATGATTTTTAATCTTCATGAAAACTCATCTTATGGAGTTGATTCTGGTGGAGATCCAAAATTAATTCCAAGTTTGTCCTACGAAGAATTTAAAAATTATCACAAAACTTATTATCATCCATCAAATTCTTACATCTATCTTTATGGAAATCAAAATATGGAAGAAGCTCTAGATTTTATAGATAAAAATTATTTAGCTGACTTTGATAGACAAGAAATTAATTCGAAAATAATTTTAAATGATGAAATTAAAGAAACTAAAGATGTTGAAATTACTTTTTCTGCTTCAAAGGAAGAGATGAAGGAAAAAATAGACTATCTTTCCAAGGGCTGGACTATTGGCTATGCTGATTCAAAGATGGATGTCTTTATGCGTGATCTTTTAGCTGAACTTTTAATTGATGCACAGGCTGGACCACTTAAAAAGGCAATTCTTGAAGCAGGACTTGCTGAAGATGTCTATTCAGAAACTTCATCTTCACTACCACTAGACCTTTCTATAGTCTTAAAAAATACTGACGCAGATAAAAAAGATGAATTTTTAAAAATTTTAGATAAAACTTTAAGAGACTTAGTAAAAAATGGAATCGATAGAGATTTACTTGAAGCAACTTTAAATAAATTTGAATTTATTTTTAGAGAAGGTGGCGGCACACAAAAGGCAATTATTTATTATATAAGGGCCCTAAATTCATGGCTTTATGACGAATCTCCACTTGATGCTCTATATTATAATGATGTATTGAGTGAAGTTAAGGAAAAAATTGATGATAATTTTGTAGAAAATTATATTAAAGAAAAATTAATTGACAATAATTATTCTGTAAACTTATCTGCAAGACCTCTTCTTGATAAAAATGCAAAGGAAGAAAAAGAATTAAGAGAAGAATTAAGAGTCTTAAAGGGAAAAATGTCTAAGGAAGAAAGAGAAGAAATAATTAAAAAAAGTCTTGAACTGGAAAAATATCAAAGCCAAGAAGATTCTCTTGAAGCAAAAAAAACTATTCCTTCTCTTGAACTTTCTGACATAGAAAAAAAGGTTACAGACTATGAATTGGAAAAGGAGAAAATTGGAGATGTCCTTTACCTAAAGTCTAATCAAGAGACAAATGGCATAGTCTACACGACAATTTCTCACGATATATCTTTTATTGAAAAAGATGAAATTGAGACAATGTCCCTTCTCCTTTCACTAATTGGACTTCTTGACACAAAAAATTATTCCTATGAAGAATTAAATAACGAAATTTATAAGGCTACTGGCGGAATTACTTTTAATCCAACTCTTTATGTTGATTCAAAGGATAAGGAAAAATATTCACTTAGAATGAATGTGAAAATGAAATCAACTGCAGAAAACCTAAAAAGAGGCTTAGAAATAGTTGATGAAATTATGTATAATTCTCTTCTTGATTCAAAGAAAAGAGTTAAAGAACTTTTAAATATTTTAAAATCAAGAGTTGAGTCCACAATGTTACAAAATGGACATCAATTTATAATTTCAATTTTAAAATCCTACTATTCTAAAGTTGCTGTCCTTCAATCTCAGCTTGGTGGACTAGATTATTATGAATTTATGATAGATTTAGTGGAAAACTTTGAAGATAAATGGGAAGACTTTGAGAAAGCAGCAGAAAAAATTTATGAAAAATTATTTGTAAGGGATAATTTAATAATTTCAACAACAGGAAATATTTCTGACTTAAATAACATTAAGGATGAATTTGAAAATTATATAGAAAAATTAGAAGTTAAAAATATAAAAAGAAGTGCTTATGAATTTTCTAGTGATAATAAAAATGAAGGGCTTTACACGACTTCAAATGTAGTTTATGTTTCTAAGGGATATGACCTTGAAAAACTTGGCATAAAATACACAGGAGACCTTACAGTTCTTGCAAATATTTTAAATTCCTCTTATCTTCACAATGAAATAAGAGCCAAGGGTGGTGCCTACGGTGCAGGAATTACTATTGGAAGAAATGGTGACATGGCAACTTATTCTTACAGGGATCCAAATTTAAAAAATACTGTTGATGTTTATGACAATATTGGAAATTTTGTTGAAAATTTAAAAATTTCCGATAAAGATTTAAAAGACTTTATTATTGGATCTATGAATGCCTTCGATCCACTTTTATCGCCAGAACAAATTGGAGATATAAATTTATCAAGATTTATAACTGGACTTACAGCAGAAGATATTGAAAAATCTAAGAAAGAAGCCTTGGAAACTAAGGTGGAAAAATTAAATTCTTATGGAAAAGTATTTGATGAGGCCATGAAGAAAAATTATTTAGCAGCCTTTGGCAGTGAAAGTATAATTAGAGAAGATGCAAGTCTATTTAAAGAAATCAAATCAATTAAATAGTTGGAGGTTTTTTATTATTAATTATCATGAAATACTAGAAAAAGTTGAAAAATTAATGAAAGAAGCCTCAAAAATTTTCTTTGACCTGGATCCAAAAAATAATTTTGAGATGAAGGGCAGAAATGATTATGTTACAGAAGTTGATTTTAAGGTTCAAGAATTTTTAGAGGAAAATCTTTTAAAATTAATAAGTGGCTCCAACCTCTTGGCAGAAGAAAAGGACAAGTCTAAAGAAGATTTAAGGGATTACACTTGGGTTTTAGATCCAGTTGATGGCACAACAAATTTAGTTCATGGCTTTAATCACTCTGTAATAAGCCTTGCACTTTTAGAAAAATCTGAAATTGTTCTTGGAGCAATTTACGATCCCTTTAGAGATGAATTTTTCTCTGCAATAAAAAATGAAGGGGCAAAATTAAATGGACGTAACATAAGTGTTTCTCCTGACAAAAAATTTTCTGATACCCTAATTGGAGCAGGTACAGGTGGTGGAAGAGTTAATCGTTCAGATGAAACTTTTGAGATCTTAAGATTTATCTTTGACAATACCAATGGATTAAGGAGAATTGGGTCTGCTGCCCTGGAAATGTGTTACGCTTCTTGTGGCAGATATGATGCTTTTATAGATGATGCACTTAATCTTTGGGACTATGCTGCTGGAACTTTAATTGTAAGAGAAGCAGGTGGTCTTGTAATTAATATGCATGGAGAAGAAGTAACATGTGAAAGACAAGGCGGAATAATTTGCGGCAATAAGGCTGCAGTAGAAGAATTGAAAAGATTTATTTATTAGTTTAAACACGGTTTATGCCGTGTTTTTTATTTAAAATTCTAAAATTGGATATAAATAAAATAATAAAATTTACGGATTTTAAAAAATAATTTTACAAAAAATTTACATTTAAAGTTTAAGATGTTGGTGAGGGGATTTATGAGACACGCAATAGTAGATATAGGTTCAAATACAATTAGATTAATTATATTTGATATTAATGAAAACAAAAAAAATTTTAAAAAAGTTTTAAACAAGAAGTACACTGCTGGACTTATTACTTATGTGCATGATGGCGAACTTTCTGGCAAGGGAATAAAAAAACTTATTAAGACCCTTTCTAGTATAAAAAACATTGTTATTGAATTAAATGTTGATACTTTTTCGCCCTTTGCAACAGCATCACTAAGAAATTTAGAAAATACAGAAGAAGTGCTAGAAGAAGTAAAAAAGGATCTTGACATCGATATTGATGTATTAGAACAAGTTGAAGAAGCTTTCCTTGGAAATGTTGGAATTAGAAGTGAGATCAAAGTAGACAGTGGTATTTCTGTTGATATTGGTGGTGCCAGTACAGAAGTAGTTTATTTTGAAGAAGATGGGCCTCGCGAATATATTAATTTAAAGACGGGTTCACTTTTACTTTTTGGAGAAAATGTATCAAGAATTTTGCCAAAGAAAAGCGAAATTCGTGCAATTGAAAAATCAGTTATTAGAGAATTAAATTCTTCACATTTTTCAAGCAAAGAAAATAAATTAATTGGCATTGGTGGAACGATAAGAACTACGGGAAAAGTTATAGCAGATTTATGGAATGAAGATGAGAAAAAATTTACTCTTAAAGATATCTACAAGCTCTTAAATCTTATTAAGGATAGAAATACTGAGACTATTAGGTCAATTATAAGGACTAATCCTGCAAGAATTCATACATTAATTCCTGGAATTATTATTTTAAAAATTTTAATGGAAAAATTTGGGATAGATGAAATTGAAGTCTCAGATAATGGTCTTAGAGAAGGTTATTTAATTTATAAAGTATTGGAAGGTAATAATGAAATCTTATTTTCAAAATAGAGAATTGTCATGGCTTAGATTTAATGAGAGAGTATTATTGGAAGCAACTGAAGATTGCGTGCCAGCTCTTGAAAAATTAAAATTTGTCAGTATTTTTGTTTCAAATTTAGACGAATTTTTTATGGTAAGAGTTGGTTCTCTTCATGATCTTTCTTCTCTAAAAAAAGAAGTCAAGGATAATAAAACTGGCATGAATGCAGAAGAACAAATTAGTGCAATATTAAATGCATTGCCAGAAATGTATAGGGAAAAAGACGAAATATTTAAAAAAGTAAGTGAAGAGTTAGAAAATTCTAATATTAAAAAACTAAATTACAGCGATTTAAATTTGGAACAAAAAAAATTTGTGGAAGATTTTTACATGAAGAGAATTGACCAATTGGTTTCTCCTCAAATTGTAGATATTAATCATCCCTTTCCTTTTTTAGAAAACACAAAATTATATGCTTTTGCACATCTTGAAAAGGGTAAAGAAAAAGTATTTGGCATAGTTCCCGTTAGAAATACTTATCCAAAATACCTACTTCTTCCAGGTGAAAAAGTTGAATACATACTGATGGAAGAAATTATTTTAAATCAAATAGATCAAATTTTTAAAGAATATAAAATTTTATCAAAAAATATTATAAAAGTTACAAGAAATACTGACTTTGTCGATGATAGAGACACTTGGGAAGAATTTGATGATTATACTGAATACATGAAGAGTATCTTAAAGAAGAGAAAAAGACTTAATGTAGTTAGACTAGAATCAGAGGGCAAACTTCCTAAACAAGCACTTAACTTTTTGCTTGAAAAAATTGAATTAACTCAAGACGCTTATTTTCCAATCGAGTCACCTCTTAATATGAAATATGTCTTTTCTTTAATTGATGAAATTCCAAAGGCAATAAAAACTAAACTTCTTTATAGGGATTTAATTCAATATAACCCAGCTGATTTTAGTAAAAGTGTAATTGATGATGTTAGACATAAAGATAGAATTTTATCCTATCCTTATGAGAGCATGGACACCTTTATAAGTCTTTTAAAGGAAGCAGCCAATGATCCAGATTGCAAATCAATAAAAATAACTATTTATAGACTTGCAAAAAATTCTAAAGTTGTAAGATATTTAACAGAAGCTGCACAAAATGGAAAAGAAGTTACAGTTTTTGTTGAACTAAAAGCTAGATTTGATGAAGAATCTAATATAAATTATGCAAATATACTTTATGAAGAAGGCTGTAATATTATTTATGGCTTTAATAAGTACAAGATGCATTCTAAAATATGCTTAATAACTTTTAGAAATCCAAAGACAGAAAATTTGACTTACATTACACAAATTGGAACTGGAAATTATAATGAGTCAACAGCAAAGCAATACACAGATTTTTCTCTTATGACATCAAGCCCAGAAATTGGTCTTGATGCCACAGACTTTTTCAAAAATATGTCTATAGGAAATTTAGATGGAAAATATATGCATCTATTGCAATCGCCAACTACTTTAAAAACGGGCTTAATGCATCACTTAGAAAATGAAATTGCAAAGCGAGAAAATGGATATATACTTTGTAAATTTAATTCACTAACAGATAAAGACTTTATAGAAAAATTTATTGAAGCTTCACAAAAGGGAGTAAAGGTTGATTTAATTATAAGAGGAATTTCTTGCCTACTTCCAGGCATAAAAGGTCAAAGTGAAAATATTAGAATTAGATCTATTGTGGGAAGATTTTTGGAACATCCAAGGGTATATGTTTTTGGAAAAGATAATCCTATTATGTATATTTCCTCTGCAGACTTAATGACTAGAAATACAGAAAATAGAGTGGAAATAGCGACACCAATTTTAGATTCAGAAATTAAAGAAAGAATTTTAAAATATTTGCAAGTCCAAATGGAGGACAATGTCAGTGCAAGACTTATGAATAGCAGTGGTCAATACGAAAAAATAAAAAAAGATGAGGAAGAATTTTCGTCTCAAAAATATTTTGTAATGGAAGCTGAAGAGAAAAATTTTGCTGCAAAAAGTAAGGTCGAAAAAATAGTTGAAGAAAAAGAAAAAGTTGTAAATAAAGAAAAGAAAGAAGAATCTTTCTTTGGCAAATTATTAAAAATTTTTAAAAAATAAAAATTCATAAATTAATATTGGACTTCTAGGTATTACCTAGAAGTTTTTTTACCGATAATTTACTGTCTTTTATAAAACTTTATACATTTCTCTTATAACATTTAAGAAATAGTATTGGAGGCACTTATGAAAAAAATTATTTTAAAGTTAGGACTTGTCACTGTAACATGTATGTCCCTAGTTGTACCTGCCTTTGCTGCAGAAACTTATCAAAAAAATGATAGCGACAGAGGATTTGTAAGAGAGCTTTCTTCTTATTCAGTGGGAAGAACTAATGCAGATGGTGGAGTTGCTGAAATTGTAAGCTACAACAAAGATGATAAAGTTTTTTATCTTGTAAGTGGCGTGACACAAAGCATTGATCTTGTAAAAATTAATAGTGATGGAAGTACCGAGTGTAAGAAGAGAATTGAAATTGGGGAAATTTTAGAAGATAAGAATATTAATGCAGGAGATATGACCTCAGTTTCTTATTCTGATGAAAAAAATTTACTTGCTGTTGCAGTGCAAGATGAAGATTACAAAAATAATGGTCACATAGTAATACTAGATAAAGATGGAAATTATAAGGAATCTTTTGAGTGTGGAGTTCAACCAGACATGGTAACCTTCACTAAGGATGGAAAATATATTATATCTGCCGATGAGGGAGAGCCTAGGGAAGGTTATGTTAATGGAATTGATCCCAAGGGCAGTGTAACTATTATTGATGTTGAAAATAAAAGCACAAATAAAGTTGAATTTAATATTAATAGAGTTGAAGCTTTAAATAATGGTGTTCTTTTAAAGAAAGGTTCAAATCCAGCAGAAGATCTTGAGCCAGAATATATTGCTATTTCTGATGATAATAAGACTGCCTTTATTTCACTTCAAGAAAATAATGCCATAGCTTCAATTGATATTGAAAGTGGAAATATTAATTATGTAAAGGGTCTTGGCTTTATTGATCACAGTGTAGAGGGCAATGAAATTGATGCAGTTAGAGGAAAGGGTAAAAATGCAAAAATTGACATAAAAAATGATAATTTCCTAGGAACTCCAATGCCAGATGGAATTGCCTTTCTATCAAAGGATGGAAAAGATTATATATTAACTGCCAATGAAGGCGATGCAAGGGAATGGGGCAAAAAGAAAAATAAATACGAAAATACAAAATCTAAAAAGTTTGATGAAAAAGCTGACAAGAAAACTGAATACCTTGACAATGATAAGACTGATGGACTAGATGAAAATAAAATTTATCTTCTAGGTGGCAGATCTTTTTCAATTTATGATGCAAGTAATTTGACAAAAGTTTACAACTCCGGCTCAGACTTTGAAAAAATCACAGCGAGAATTTTTCCTGATTTCTTTAATACAAGTAATGACGAGGATAAAGGTCCAGATAAATTAGATGCAAGGTCAAATAAAAAGGGCCCTGAACCAGAAAATGTTGAAGTCCTAAGTATAAAAGATAAGACTTATGCAATAATAGGTCTTGAAAGAATTTCTGGCATTATGATTTATGATATTACTGATCCAAGTAATCCAGTTTATAAAGATTATTTTAACAACAGAATTTTTATTAAGTCTGTAAATGATAAAGAAGAAATTGGACTTGAAAAAAGAGGAAATATTGGACCAGAAGGTTTATGTGCCATAGAAGCAAAAGACTCTCCAACAGGAAAGCCCATAGTATTAGTAGCAAATGAAGTTTCAGGAACAGTTCAAGTAATTGAATTTAATTATTCTGAAAATGAAAAGAATAGTGAAATTCCTTGGATAGATATAGAAGATAATGCTGAAATAGTTGAAGTAGATGAAAATAATTACGACTCTCTAACACATAGAGATAATATAGAAAAAACTTATCCTGTATTTGTAAATTATTCTAGCAAGGATGAAAAAAATGACATGGAAAAAGGAATGGAAGATAAAAAGGAGCAAGAAGGAGAAAAAAAGACTTATAACTTTTATATAGGAAAAAGCTATTATGAAGTTCTAAATATGGGCGAAAGTAAAAAAGTGAAAGTTGATGTAGCTCCAATGATTGAAAATAATAGAACACTTTTACCTATGAGACTTATTGCAGAAATCTTGGGTCTTGATGTTAAGTGGGAGGAAGATAAAAGACTTGCAAGCTTTACTAAGGAAGGTAGACTTGTAAAAGTACAAATTGATTCTTCTGAAATAGAAATAAATGGAGTTAGTGAAAAATTATATTCAAAGGTAAAAATCGAAAATAATAGAATACTTCTTCCTATTACAAATATTTCCAAGGCCTTTGGTCTTACAAATGGAAATACAGAAGATGGAATAGACCAAAATATTGAATGGGATTCTAGTGAAAGATCAGTAAGTATAAAAAATATTTAAAAAAAATTTAAGAGTTAAAAAAGTTTTTTTACTTTATATTTACTAAAATTTAATATTAAAAATACAGTTTTTCACTACAATTAAGGCAATCCTATTTGTTGCAGCCTTTTGTATGACTAGTTTAATTAGTTTTGAAAAACTATTGACAATTAAAAATAAAATTGTTAATATCTATTTGTATGAGAGCTCATATTTTGAGTGAAAGTGTGCCTAGGGATCCGGGCTTTGCCAAGGACCGAGCGGTACGGGTACTTTTTTAAGTATCACACCTTAGGGAAAAAAGCCCAGAGGGGTAGGTTTTACAAAAATCTGCCTCTTTGGGCTTTATTTTATTTTACTGGAGGAAATTAT
>QWCE01002835.1_pt1 | contig 20516 bp, 20 predicted proteins | sample 1972531 | NCBI WGS metagenome assembly QWCE01 (sample SAMN09866716, study PRJNA288562) | Human gut metagenome isolate term4_stool, whole genome shotgun sequencing... | reverse complement strand
AATTGCTGTCCTTGCGGTTTATTATAGCTGGTAGTGTATAAGCGTGGGTTCATCATATTTGGTGTGGTATCTTTAACTATGGGAAACTCCGGTCTCCCACTTGGAGATGGTCTGCCGGGTAATGCCCATCTTCTCCGCCAGCTCCTCCTGGGATAGCCCCGCCTTCTTGCGCGATTTGGATAGATTGTCTCCGAAAGTCTTATCGGCCATATTGAAATTCTCCCCCTTTACAGATGCATTGTAATCGTGTTGTCTGCCCAAAGCATCCTCCTTTTTGTGTTGAACGGTGTTTTGGGGTAGATAAAGAGTAGCAGTTTTTTCCGTTGCACACCACCGCCGGGGCGTTGCATTTGTGCAATGGAGCGTTGCAGGGGGTATTTTTTCTCAGTTTTCCTTGAACACGTCCCAGTTTTTGGCGAAATATTCCACGCCGGAATATACCGTGGTCACCAGGATGACGCCCTGGCAGACATAATTGAGCACCTGGGGAATGCCGAAGAGCATCAGGCAGATGCAGACCATGGTGCTGGCGGTCTTGACCTTGCCGGACCATCCGGCGGCAATGACCCGGCCCTTTTCCACGGCCACCAGGCGCATACCGCTGACGGCAAACTCCCGCAGCAGCACCACGGCCAATATCCAGCCGTAGAACTCCCCGGACTCCACCAGACAGCACAGGGCTGCCATAACCAGGCACTTATCCGCCAGGGGATCGGCAAACTTGCCAAAGTCGGACACCTGGTTATAGTGCCGGGCGATGTACCCGTCCAGCAGGTCCGTGAGACAGGCCACCACATAGACGGCCAGGGCCACATACCGGTAGCCGGGAAAGCCCCAGTACATCACCACCAGGAAAACCGGGATGAGAAAGACCCGCAGCAGGGTCAGCTTATTGGCTGTATTCATGGGCATAGGTTATTCCTCCGTTTCTATCACTTCGCCGGTGAGATCACCGTCCATAGTGCCCGTAATACGCACGGACACGAACTGGCCGGACTGAACATCCCGGTCCGCTGTAAAATAAATCACGCCGTCGATGCCGGGACTTTCGGCATAGCTGCGGCCCACATAGGCCATGGCCTGGGGGTCAAAGCCGTCGCACAGCACCTCCAGGGTAGTGCCCAGGCGGGTATCGTTGAACGCGTCCATCACCTGGCTCTGCAGCTGCATCACCAGCTCGGCACGGCTCTGGGCCTCGTCGCTATCCACCCGGTTGAGCATTTTGGCTGCCGGGGTCCCCTCCTCCGGGGAATAGGGGAAGGCGCCGGCCCGCTGGATTTTCTCCTCCTGCAGGAAGTCGCACAGCTCCTCAAAGGCGGCCTCGTCCTCATAGGGCAGGCCCGTGATGACGGTGGTGCGCAGGACCAGGCCGGGGATACGGCTGCGAAGCTTTGTAAATAGCTGGTGCAGACCCGCCTTGGTCTCCCGGCGGCGCATGGCTTGGAGGATGGTATCGTTGCAGTGCTGGATGGGGATATCCATATACTTGCAGATTTTCGGCTCGGATGCGATGGTGTCTATGAGCACATCGGTAATGCTGTCGGGGTAGAGATAGTGCAGGCGAATCCAGTGAAAGTCCAGCTTGCACAGCTCCCGCAGCAGCTCCGGCAGCTTCTTCTCTTTATACAGGTCGATGCCGTAGCGGGTGATGTCCTGGGCGATGACGATGCACTCCTTTACGCCGCTGTCAGAAAGGGCCTTGGCCTCGGTGAGGATGTCCTCCATCCGGCGGCTGCGGTACTTGCCCCGCAGGGCCGGGATAATGCAGTAGGCACAGCGGTTGCTGCACCCCTCAGCGATGCGCAGATAGGCATAGTGCATGGGGGTGGAAATGACCCGGGGCAGCTCCTCCACAGGGCCGCTGATGTCGGCAAAGTGGCTGAATTTCTGCCCGGCGGCCACCTGCTCCACGGCGGAAACAATGTCGCCGTAGCTGCCGGTGCCCATGATGCCGTCCACCTCCGGAAGCTCCTCTAAAAGCTCCGCCTGGTAGCGCTGGCTCAGGCAGCCGGTGACCAGGATTTTACCCACCCGGCCCGCCGCTTTCAGCTCCGCCACGGAGAGAATGGTCTCGATGGCCTCCAGCTTGGCGCTGTCGATGAAGCCGCAGGTGTTCACCACCACCACATCGCTGCCGGCGCAGTCCTCCTGTACCGTCATGCCCGATTGCAGGCACAGGGCCATCATCTGCTCGGTGTTTACACGGTTTTTGTCACATCCCAGGGATATAAATGATACGATCACGGTTTTTATCTTCCTTTATTCCTGAATCTCGGACTCCAGGCGGCGGAGGGGGGCCTGGATATCCTGCCACGAAAAGCCCCGGCGCTGCAGGGCGGCGGAGAGCTTGCGAAGAAGCGCCTCGTCCACGGTTTTATTCCGGCAGCGGGCCCGGAGAAAACGCTCCGCCGCTTCCTCCGCCGGGGGCATTTGAGAAAGAAGCTCCTCCCACAGGTCCCGGGGGATGCCCCGGTGGCTCAGCTCCTGGCGGATGCGGCCGGGACCATAGCCGGAGGCGCTGTAATGCCGGACAATGGCGGCGCCGTAGGCCGCCTCGTCCACCGCGCCCAGCTCCTCCAGCCAGAGGGCGGTGTCCTCCGCCGCCTCCCTGTCGCCGCCCCGGCGGGTGAGATGCTCCACCACCTGCTTCTTTGACAGCATACGGCTGCCGGTGAGCTGGGCGCCCCGGGCCTTCATTTGGGAGGCTTGGGCGGACTTTTGCAGCTCCTCCACCGTCTCCTCCGAGAGGTCTGCGCCCGGGCGCAGGTCATGGTGCAGGAGTTCGTTTTCGGTTATTTTCAGCAGCTGGCCGCCCTCTAAAAAGACCAGTATCCGGTTCTTTTTATGCTTGGACGGCTCCACGCGCTCAATCCGCATCGTCGAAATCGTCGGCGGACACATCCACGGCCCGGCCGGCAGCCCGGGCGGCTACCTTGGACTGGTTGCTCATGAGCTTGTGGAAATTCTTGCGGATCTCCTGCTCCACGGCGTCGCACTGGTCGGGGTGGTCCACCAGATACTGCTTGGCTGCGTCCCGGCCCTGGCCCATGCGCACCTCGCCCAGACTGAACCAGGAGCCGCTCTTCTGAATGAGGTCCAGCTTCACGCCCAGGTCCAGAATCTCCCCTGTGCGGCTGATGCCCTCGCCGTACATGATGTCAAACTCCGCCTCACGGAAGGGAGGGGCTACCTTGTTTTTCACCACTTTGGCCCGGGTGCGGTTGCCGATCATCTCGCCATTGGCCTTGAGGGTCTCCACACGGCGCACATCAATGCGCACGGAGGCATAGAACTTCAGAGCCCGACCACCGGTGGTGACCTCGGGATTGCCGTACATGACGCCCACCTTCTCCCGGAGCTGGTTGATGAAAATGACCACGGTATTGGTCTTGGCGATGACGCCGGTGAGCTTGCGCAGAGCCTGGCTCATGAGCCGGGCGTGGAGGCCCACGAAGCTGTCGCCCATCTCGCCCTCGATCTCCGCCCGGGGCACCAGGGCCGCCACGGAGTCCACCACCACCACATCAATGGCGCCGGAGCGCACCAGGGCCTCGGTGATCTCCAGGGCCTGCTCGCCGGTATCGGGCTGGGAAATGAGCATATCCTCGATCTTCACGCCCAGGGCCCGGGCATAGGTGGGGTCCAGGGCGTGCTCGGCGTCCACGAAGGCCACCTCGCCGCCCTTCTTCTGGGCCTGGGCCAAAATGTGCAGGGCCAGGGTGGTCTTGCCCGAGGACTCGGGGCCGTAGATCTCAATGATGCGCCCCTTGGGAACGCCGCCGATGCCCAAAGCCACATCCAGGGCCAGGGAACCGGTGGGAATGGCCTCTACATTGGTCTCGGCGTTATCGCCGTAGCGCATGATGGAGCCCTTGCCGTACAGGCGCTCGATCTGCTGCATGGCCCCCTCCAGAGCCTTTTTCTTGTCGGACTTGTCCACCACCGCGGCGGCGGTGGGCTCTTTCTTTGCTGCCATGATCCATTCCTCCTACATTATAATTCCGTTATAAATATAAGTTTTAGCTTAATAAGCCTCGCAGAGTTTGCCGCCCGCAGGCGGCAAAAAATTAAAATCATTTTTCACCGCGACATGCGCGTGGTGAAAAATACCTCTCAGGCTGCCAGTGTGGAATTTTGCCGCAAGGCGGCAAAATTATGCGCGCAGCAGACTGCCATCCCTTTGGCAGAAAAATCGAAGATTTTTCGCCAGTTATATCTCGTCGTAAAGAATGCCCTGCACCACCCGGGGGATGCCGGCGGGGTCGGGGGTGATCTCCAGATCCCCGAAGCCAAAGGAGCGCATGATGCGCAGCACATCATCCGCCTGACCGATGCCCACCTCGAAAAGAAGCATTCCGCCGGTGCGCAGAGCCTCCCGCCAGAGGCTGCTGACGGCGCGGTAAAAGTCCAGGCCGTCCTCCCCGCCGTCCAAGGCACTGCGGGGCTCGTAGTCCCTCACGGAGGTGTCTAAGCCGGCGATGTCGCCGGAGGGGATGTAGGGGGGGTTGCAGAGGAGGCAGTCGAAGGTACCCAGGCGGCTGGGCGGGGACTGCATGGCGTTCATCTGCAGGGGGGCCACCCGGTCGGAGAGATCGTTGCGGCGGATATTTTGGCGGCAGATCCGCAGAGCTCCCTCGGACAGATCGCCCAGGGTCACCCGGCAGTCCGGCACCTGGCTGGCCACCGCCAGGCCCACGCAGCCGGACCCGGTACAAAGGTCCAGCACACGGCTGCCCGGATTCGCCCGGAGAAAGGGCAGGGCGCAGTCCACCAGAGTCTCCGTGTCAGAGCGGGGAATGAGCACCTGGCGGTCGATATCCAGGGGCAGGCCGTAAAACTCCCACTCACCGATGAGATAGGCCACCGGCTCCCCGGCCAGGTGCCGCTGCACCAGGCTGCGGACCTGCTCCTCCACCACCGGAGGTACATAGAGCTGTCCGTCCCGCAGGAGCTGCTGGCGGGTCTTGCCGGCGGCAAAGCACACCAGCTCCCGGGCCTCCAGGGTGGAGGCCCGTATTCCGGCCAGGCGGAGCTGCTGACGAATATCCATATACAAATTGTTATATGTAATGGCCATAATACTATTTGTTGTCACTTTCTGCAGAAATTTGGAATTTTTTAACTTGCAAAGTCTAAAATGGCCTCGCAGAGTTTGCGTCCGCAGACGCAAAAAATGGGGATCATTTTTCACCGCGACATGTGCGTGGGGAAAAATACCTCTCAGACTGCAAGTGTGGAATTTTTGCGCCCGGCGCAAAAATTATGCGCGCGGCAGGCTGCAAGCCTTTTGGCAGAAAATTCCGCAGGAATTTTCGCCAGAGATTTTCACCAGGCGTCCTTGCCTTTTTCGTCGGGCAGAACCAGTTTCAGGGCCTCGATGGCCACCTCCAGCATGGAGTCGTTGGGCTCGAAGGTGGTGAAATTCTGCAGCCACATGCCCGGCGCCGACAGCACCCGGGTGACAGCGTTATCATGACGGCCCACGAAGCGGTTAAACTCATAGGTGATGCCCACCACCGGCACCAGCAGCAGCAGATGCATCCCGATACGCACCCACAAATTCTGCCACTCCACCTGGGTAAAGGCCAGGGAGGAGAACAGGATGGACACCACGATCACCACGAACAAAAAGCTGGTGCCGCAGCGGGGATGATGCCGGGGCTGGATGCGGGCGTTTTCCACCGTCAGGGGCAGGCCCGCCTCATAACAGAAAATGGTCTTATGCTCGGCGCCGTGATACTGAAACACCCGGTGTACATCCTTTTGCTTGGAGCAGAGGATCAGGTAGGCCAGGAATATGGCGATCTTGATGACACCCTCGATGAGGTTGTGGACCAGGGCGCTTTGGGCATGGAACAGGCCCGCCACAAAGGTAGGCAGCAGCATGAACAGCAGCAGCGTAAGTCCCAGGGAAAGCACCAGGGACACGCCCACCAGCACGCTCTGGAGCTTTTCCGCCGGCACATGCTTCTCCAGCCATGTATCCAGCTTGGAGGGCTGGGCGGACGCATCGTCGGGGAAGTAGTCCGCCGAGAACATCAGGGCCTTGATGCCCTTGACCATAGAGTCCAAAAAGGTCACCACGCCCCGGATAATGGGCAGGCCCAGGATGGGGTACCTGTCCCGCACCAACTTCAGCTCCTCCACCTTTGTCACCAGGCCCTCCGGGGCCCGGACCACGATGGCCTGCTTCTCCGGGCCGCGCATTAAGATGCCCTCAATGAGAGCCTGGCCGCCGATGGAGGTACGGAAGGTTTCTTTCTTTTCGCGTTTTGCCATGTGTCAGTAAGTCCTCTCTGCTTCCCCCACAGTATAACACAGCCACGGGGGAAATACAACATTTGTTCTACTATTTTTATTCTTCTTCGCGGGAAATCGGCAGGCGGATGGTGACCACACAGCCGCCGCCCTGGGCATTACCGATGTCGAAGGTGCCCTCGTGGCGGTGGATGATCTCATCGCACACCGCCAGGCCTATGCCGCTGCCCCGGGCCTTGGAGCTGCCCTTATAGAACTTCTGCTTCACATAGGGAAGCTCCGCCTCCGGGATGCCGGGGCCATAGTCCCGGACCCGCACCGCATAGTACTCTCCCTCCTGCTCCATGGACACGGTGATGCGCTTGCCGGAGCCGCCGTGCTTGGCGGCATTGTCCAGCACATTGCACAGCACCTGCTTCAGCCGCTCCGGGTCGCCGGTGATGGGCTGCTCGAACATCTCCCCGGCATTCAGATACTCCAGGTCGATGCCGTCCTGACGGAAAAGCTCCCGATAGGTGTAAATAGCGTCCTCCACCTCGGCCTGAAGGTCCATCTGCTCCACCCGCAGGGTAAAGCGGCCATCCTCTATCTTGGAGAACTCCAGCAGCTCCTCCACCATGTTGGTGAGCCTGCGGGACTCCCGCAGAATGATCCGCACGCCCCGGCGCAGCTGCTGGATGTCGCCGCCATCGTCGGCCAGGAGGGTCTCGCCCCAGCCGTTGATAGCGGTAAGGGGGGTGCGCAGCTCATGGGACACGGAGGAGATGAACTCCGTCTGCATCTTCTCGCTCCGGCTGATTTGCAGGGACATCTGGTTGATATTGTCCACCAGCTGCCCCATTTCATCCTCGTATTTATTGGGGATCTGGATGCCGTAGCTGCCATCGGAAATGCGCTTGGCGGCCTCGGTCACCTCCGCCACCGGGGCGGCGATCCGGCGCATAAACACCAGGTTCACGCACAGCACCACGCCGCTGATGACGGCTGCCAGGCCCATGACGGCTACGGCCAGCAGGGCCACCTGCTTATCGAGCTCCCTCGTGGAGGTGACCAGGCGCAAAGCGCCTACCACGCCGCCGTCATACTCCAGGGGTGCGGACACGGCCAGGATATTCTCCCTGGTAAGGGGGTCCCGCCCGGTGAAGGAGTCCATTCTTCCGGTATCCAGGGCTCGGCGCACCTCCGGAGTCTCCGGGGTGATGCCCACGGTCTGACCCCGGCTGGAAATTTCCACGCGGCCATTGCGGTCTAAAAACTGCAGCTCAATGGTGTCCGCCTCGTCGAAATTCCCGGCGTAGAGCACCGCGTTGCGGTAATACTCGCTGTAGTTGGCCATGGCATAGGTATTGAAATAGCTGACTCCGGCCCGGACCTTATTTTCCAGGGCGAAGCGGGCATTGCTGTAATAGCTCGCCACCAGGAAAACCGAGCTGAGGGCGGCAATGAGCATGAGAATGGTGATGACCGGAAACACGCTGGTGATGATCCAGCGGCGGCGCATACCCATCATGCGCCGCTTGCGGCCGTGGCTGACCTTAGCGGTATCCCCGGCGCTCCTGTCCTGCATTATGCGTCCCACTTATAGCCGTACCCCCATACCGTGGTGATGTAGGTGGGATTGGTGGCGTTATCCTCGATCTTCAGCCGCAGACGGCGGATGTTCACATCCACGATCTTCAGCTCGCCGAAATAATCCCGGCCCCATACCAGGTCCAAAATTTCCTCCCGGGACAGAGCCTTGCCCGGGTTCTCCATGAACATCTTCATAATAGCGTATTCCATCTGGGTTAGCTTAATACGCCGGCCGTCCTTCTCCAGGGTGCGGTTGCGGGTGTTGAGGACGAAGGGCGGCTGGGTGAGCTGGCCCGACATCTCCTCGGCCATGCCGGAGCGGCGCATGAGGGCGTCCACCCGGGCCGTAAGCTCCGCCGGAGAAAAGGGCTTTGTCACATAGTCGTCGGCGCCGGTCATCAGGCCCGTGACCTTGTCCATCTCCTGAGACCGGGCCGTGAGCATGATGATACCGATACGCAGATTGGTAGCCCGGATACGGCGGCACACCTCGAAGCCATCGATGCCGGGCAGCATGATGTCCAGCAGGGCCACCCGGATGTCCGGGTTCTGCTGCAGCTTTTCCAGGGCCTCCTCGCCGCTTTCGGCCTCGATAACATCGTAGCCCGCCCGGCGCAGATTGATAACGATAAAGCTGCGGATGCTGCTCTCATCCTCTAAAACCAGTACTTTTTTCATTGCCTCTGCCTCTCCTCTCAGTTTCCGGCGGCCCAGGCCGTCGAGATCAAATAGAAATGGCTGTTGACCCACTCGTTGCTCACGCCGATGCGTTCGCCCGTCTCTGTGATGCGCAAGGCATACGCCATGTTGGAGCGCAGCATCAGCAGCGTACGCCCGTCGCTGCGGGCCTCCCGGTCCCGGTCCTCGCCGCTGAAGCTGTACAGGTACAGCACCGCCTCCCCGTTACACTGCAGGGTCACGCAGGAGCCCTTGTCGGTGCTTATGATGTCGGTGCCCTTCATGCAGCCGTGCCAGTCTTCGCTGAGGGTCAGATACCAGCCGTCGGGCTGGTTGTGATAGGTGTCCATGACCCAGACGCTGTCCCCGCGGTCATTGTACCGATACCAGCAGAACACCCGGGCCGCCGAGCGAACGGTGCTGTCGGCGGGATAGGGAATCTCGATGATGCCATCGTTATTGATGTCCTGGGGACGGAGCTGGCTGAAGGCGTAGCGGACATCGGTTTTCCCGGTGCTGCGGCTCTGGGTCACATTTTTAAGCTCGCCCTCCCGGCTCACCAATATGTCGGTCATGGCCTGGTTGCCCTCGTCCACGCCGGTGATGAAGGCGGCGTTGCTCTGGCTATCCAGCTTGCCGCAGACGATGCTGCCCCGGCTCAGCTCCGCCGCCGTGCAGCTCAGGCGACACGGGCTGCCGCTGCGCAGCTCCCCCTCCCGCCAGCGAAAATGCTCGGCCAGGGTGGCGCCGTCGGCATCTGTGCGCAGGAGCAGCAGGTCAAACAGGCCGTTGCTGTCCAGATCGTCCACCACAAAGCGGCTGTATCCGCTTTGCATCATCACCTCGGGAGCATCTCCCCGCAGACGGTACACGGCCACGGTCTGCACCTCTGTACTGATGCGCCAGCCCACAGCCACCTCCAGCTTGCCGTCGCCGTCAAAGTCCCGGAAGGAAACGGAATCAATGGAGGTGCCGCCGGACTCAATGGTGCAAAAGAGGGTGAACGAATCCTCCTCCGGCCGGAAAAACAGAAGTTTCAGGGGCTTCTCGTCCGACGCACAGCGGAAAAAGGCCACCGCCTCCTTGCTGCCGTCGCCGTCCAGGTCGATCATCTGCAGGGACTGCATATTGCTGCCGCCGGTGGGGTTTATATATTCGTAGCCGCTCTTCAAATAAGTGTTGAGGGTGTTGGACAGGCCCGTGTACTCCACCGGCACCTCCGGCAGGGTAAACAGGTTTTCCGCAGAGGTCTCCAGGGCGCAGCCGCAAAGCCCCAAGGCCAGCACCAGGCTCGCCACCAAAACTGCCATTTTCTTCTTCCGATGCTTCACGCCTCACACTCCCTCCCTTGCCGTTATCGCAATTGCACCACTTTATCGGCAATTCCGAGTCTTATACAGAATATACTATACCACGAATCGTGCCGTTTGGGTAGCCCCTGTTTTGCTTTTTCCGGGGAAAGGGGCTGCCTCGGACAGCGGGGCGGATCGTGCCGGGTTTCGGGCCCGTTTTCGTTGTTTTCGCTAAATTCAAGGTGGTTTTATCGGCGTTTTCCCGATTTACAAAAGCTTGACAAAGATGAATTTTCTCCCTATGATACTATTGTTATACTATCTTAGCGGGCCCTTAACATGATCCCCTGCAGCGCCCGCCCGAAAACAGGAGAGAAACAATCGTGGAAAGAGAATCTTTTAAGTCAAGACTGGGCTTCCTGCTGGTGAGCGCCGGGTGCGCCATCGGCATCGGCAATGTGTGGCGCTTCCCCTTCGTGGCGGGGCAGAACGGCGGCGGATTTTTCGTGCTGATCTACCTGATCATGCTGGTGGTGCTGGGCCTGCCGGTGCTGACCATGGAGCTGGGCGTGGGCCGCGCCAGCCGCAAGAGCGCGGTGCTGGGCTACAAGGCCCTGGAAAAGCCCGGCAGCAAGTGGCACATACACGGCTGGTTCGCCATTCTCGGCTGCTACCTGCTGATGATGTACTACACCACCGTATCCGGCTGGATGCTGGACTACTTCTTCAAGTTCGCCACGGGCACCTTTACCCACGGCATGAGCAGCGAGGCCAATGCCAAGGTCTTTACCGATATGCTGGCCGACCCTATGGAAATGGGCCTGTGGATGGCCATTACGGTGGCGGCAGGGGTGCTGGTGTGCAGCATCGGGCTGCGCAAGGGCCTGGAGCGGGTCAGCAAGGTAATGATGACGGCGCTGCTGGTGCTGATTGTGGTGCTGGCCATTCACAGCTTCACCCTCTCCGGCGCCCGGGAGGGCATTGCCTTCTACCTGGTGCCCAACATGGACAATGTACGCTCCGTGGGCCTGGGCAATGTCATTGCTGCGGCTATGAACCAGGCCTTCTTCACCCTGAGCCTGGGCATTTCCGCCATGGAGATCTTCGGCAGCTACATGAGCAAGGACCACACCCTTCTCAGCGAGGGCGCCCGTATCTGCGGACTGGACACCTTTGTGGCCATTATGGCGGGCCTTATCATCTTCCCTGCCTGCTTCAGCTATGGCGTGGAGGTGGACTCCGGGCCCAACCTGATCTTTATTACCCTGCCCAGCGTGTTCACCAACATGGCCGGGGGCCGGGTCTGGGGGGCACTGTTCTTCCTGTTTATGACCTTCGCCTCCTTCTCCACGGTCATTGCGGTCATTGAAAACATCATGTCCTCGTGCATGGATCTGTTCGGCTGGAGCCGCAAGAAGGCCGCGCTGGTAAACGGCGCTCTCATTCTCATTGCCAGCATTCCCTGTGTGCTGGGCTACAATGTGCTCAGCGGCTTCCACCCCATCGGCAGCCGGGATGTGCTGGACAGCGAGGATTTCCTGGTCAGCAGCATTCTGCTGCCACTGGGGTCGCTGGTATACCTGCTCTTCTGCGTGACCCGCTGGGGCTGGGGCTTCAAAAACTACCAGGCCGAGGCCAACACCGGCAAGGGCATGAAGGTGGCCGGGTGGATGCGGTGGCTGTTTATGATCGTGCTGCCCATTATGATTCTGGCGATTTTCTTTATCGGTCTGATGGGATAAAAGCAGAATATGCCCGCTTGCACGCGGTAAACTCGAGACCTTTTTATACAAAAACCACCTGGCGTATCATCGGATACGCCAGGTGGTTTTTGATTTTACAGGTCCCGGATGTCTTGCAGAAGCTCATCCAGGGGCAGCTTTCGCAGGGTGTCCTCCAGGGACTTATCCTCGGCGGGGGCCTCCTCCGGCTGGGCCGGGGGTGCTTCCTCCGGGGTGGGGGCAGGCTCTGAGGTGGGGGCTGCCTCCGGGGTCGCAGGCTCCGGGACTTCCGGGGCGGCAGGCTCGGCAGCGGGAACGGCTTCCTCTTCGGAAGTCTCCGGCTCCTGGGCAGCGGGCTCAGCTTCCTCCCCGGGAACGGGTTCCTCTGCCGGGGTTTCCGCTTCCTCCTCCGGGGCAGGCGTCGCTTCCTCCACAAGGCTCTCCTCCGGGGTCTGTGTTTCCTCCGGCTGGGCCTCGGGAGCGGCTTCTTCGGCGGGCTCCGTCTGTTTAGATGCAAGGGCCCGGAGCTTCCGCCCGCGGCTGCCGGAGACGCAGGCAAAGATGAGCATCAGAATCAGCAGCAGCGCCGCTGCGCCGCCGGCGATGTACACATACAGCATGGGCACGGCCAGGGTTTCGCCGCTGTCGGTAAACACCGCGCCGCTGAAGCGCTGGAGGGTTGCGTTTTTACTGTCATAGGTATAGTAGCCGTACTGGCCGCCGTCATCCATCAGGTAGAGGACCACGAAATCCGACAGAGCCGCATCCTCATAGCGCCAGCCGGAAAGGGTCTGGGAAAAGGCCTCCACGGTGGCGGCTTTCAGACCGGGCACCGCGGCTTTCTCCGACGGGATGCCGGTATAAATATAGGTGGCGCCGCCACAGACCAGGGGGAGATAGGGAGACAGAACGCCCTCGGTCCGGGAATAGAGGTAGAACCCGGCCACGCCCTTCTCGTCCACCAGGTAGACCAGGGTGTGCTTGCCGTTGGCATCTACCCAAAGGGGCAGGGTGTCCCCTCCCTGGGAAACAGGCTCGGCGGCGGTAAAGCCCGTGGGCGGGGTGACCCCCTCCACATCCTTCACAACCCCCAGCTTGGCCCCGGAGAAGCTGAGAAACAGCGTGGGGGCCTGGGCCACCTTGGCGGTGACGGTATAGGTCTTGGTATCGCCGTTTTCGGCGGTGACCACCAGGGGAAGCGTATTCTCCCCCTCCTGAAGCGTCAGCTCCCCGTCACCCTGGACGGTGGCGTTGGAGTCGGAGGGAGTGGCGGTGAGCGTGAGCTTCTCGGTGCCCTGGGGCAGGGAGAGGGTATACTCGGTCACAGCCGGGTCAAAGGCCGGGGTCAGGGTCCCGGCGCTGACGGTGAGAGCGGAGAGGGCATTGTTGCCGCTCTTGCCCGGGGTGCTGGGGGTGTAGTCCGGCTCGCTGTCGTCGGGGGTGGAGGCGGAGACGATGGACACCGAGGCGCTGCCGGAGGCATCATAGTCCTCGCCGGACACGCAGTAGGAGCCGGCGGAGATCCACACGGAGCCGGTGCCGGTGTCATTGGCCCGGAACACGAGTTGGTTGGTGCGGTTATCGCCCTCAAAGCCCATGGGAGCCAGGTCGCCAGACTCCAATGTGAGGTTAGCAGAATAGGCCACGGAATAGGTCCACGCCTCAGACCCGGCAGGCACGGTGATGGTAAAGGCCACGGTACGGCCCACGCTGACGGTGCTCTGCCCGGCAGACACAGACATTCCCGCAGCATAGCTCACCTGCAGGAGGGAGAAAAGCATGGCGCACAGCAGCGCAAGGCTCACAAGGGGTTTTTTCAGTAGTTTCATAGGTCACCTATCATTTCTGCACGATGGGCGCAGTGCCCAGGATGTGTTTCTTAATGGCCAGCAGCGAGGTGGCCGCGATCTTGCTGCCGGAGAGCTGGGCAGCGCGGGCATAGGCCCCGGATAGAGTCTGGGTGCCCAGGATGTGCTTCTTCACCGCCAGCAGGTCCGTGGCGGCAATGCGTCCGTCGCCGTTAGCGTCGCCATACACCACGCAGGTGTAGGTATAAGTCCCGGCGGCATCCTGAATGGTCAGCACCTGACCGGTAGCGACCAGGGCACTGTCCGCAACGGCCGCTCCCCCGGCGGTGACGGTGACGGTGGCATTCTTATTCACCGACTTGATCTGGGAAATCAGGCTCTTAACAGGGGTACCCAGGGTAAAGCCGGAGAGGTAGGAATCCGACAGCCGCAGGTTCAGCTCATTCACATAGTCATAGCTCCCGGAGGGCTCGGGATTAGGCTCCGGATTGGGCTCGGGGTCAGGTTCAGGCTCGGGCTCCGGGTCCACATATTCGTCCTCGTACCTGGCCGTGGGCAGCTTGGTCACGGCGGGCATATTCTCCAGAATGGGGACGGAGATTATGAGATTAACACCCAGCATATTGTTCTCGGCATAAGACCCATAGGTGTCCCAGCCTCCCATATACGCATAGGTAATGTCTGTGGCGTACTGGTGTCCGAAGGTATTTGTTTTTGAAAAGTTAAAGCGCTGAAGGAACATTGTATTCTGTCCCTTGGCTATGTAACTCTCGGATATAAATTTTGCCCCGCCCAGCAGCGCCTTGTAGCTGGTGTCCCAGCCTTCTTTTTGCGCATATAAAATTCCGTTGTAGTTGGGGTCACTGCCGCCGTAGGCGCCGATATTGAAGAAATTATAGTATTTTTTCCCGTCGCTAAGGGGGTAGCCGGTGGCATTTTTGGTAGCGCCGGTGCCGATCTCGCCCCGGGCCTTCACCGCCAGGTAAATGGGGCTGACATTGGCCTCTTTTCCGGCCTGAATAAATTCGTCGATAAGCTCGTCCGTAGCCCAAACGCAGTCGCCCAGCACCTTTTTCATCTGGTCAGGGGTGATCGCATTGTTGCTGGAAAGCAGCTCAAAGGCAATGCAGGTGCCGTCTGTCAGGTAGGAACGGGGGTCCATGTAATAGGCCACCGTCTCCCGGCTGGCGGCATACCAGCCCGGCTCAAACTGCCTCCACTCCCCGGTGGAGCTATCGTAAGCGCCGGGGGCCGTGGAGCGCTGGGCGGTGTCATAGGACCAATGCAGCAGCGCCCGGCCCAGGGTGGACTCGTTTTCCAGGGCCTCCTTCCAGTCCAGGCCGGTCTTATAGGCCACAAAGGTCCACTTGCCGCCGCTGGCGGCGTACAGAGCCCGGAGATAGGGCTGGTAGCTCTTGGGAAAACCCTGCTCGTCCAGGTAGTTTTGATAGTCTCTGTCGTCACCGATCTTGGTGATGAAATCGCTGCGCATATAGCCCACCTTGGTGTAGCCCCGAAAAGTAAAGACTATTTGATACCAGCTTCGACCATCGGCACCCACATGACCGGACAGAATGCGGACATACTGTCCCCAATAAAGAAGTATAGATTCGCCGTTAGCAAAGGTTACAGGGGTATAGGAAGTTCCCGGACCGGTGCGTGCATAAACTTCATTGTCATTAACATAAGCATCTTCTCCCACGCTGCCCAGCACGGGAATGATCATGCCCGCCAGAAGCAGCAGGACCAGCAGCGCGGAAATGAGCCGCTTGACGGTATTCACTTTTGTCACAGAGGCTGTCACAGCGATATTTCATCCTTTCCCAAACAAGTAAAACGCACTTGATGATACTAATACAAAATAAAGATAGCACAAACCGGGGTGTTTGTCCACAATTTCCGCCGAAAAATGTGGAAAACCTCCGAAAAAGAGCAGTCCCGCCGCCGGGACAGGCCCCGGGCGGCGGGAATTTTTCACAAAAAGCCTCTCAGAGTTCGCCTCCGCAGACGATAAAATTCAAATCCTTTTTCCAGCTTAGTTGATCGCGTTTTGGGCAAAGGTGTTATTTACCAGCTCCTCAAAGGGCACCCAATCGCTATGGCGCAGCTCACCGGCCTGCTCCATCACCGTCTCCAGCCGCTCCAGGGCCTGGCGCTCCATCACCGGGGTGGCATTCCAGGCATCGATCTGCCGGTGCCGGGCGGTGACGGCCTCCAGCTCCGCCAGGTCGGTATCCGGGAACTGGTCGCAGATGGCTTCGGCCACCTGCCAGTCCGTGTGCTCCTGCACCCATTTCTGGGCCTTGGCAATGGCGTTTACGAACCGCTGGGCTGTGTCGGCGTTCTTTTCCAGCCAGCTCATGTTGGCAAAATAAGCCGTGTAGGGGATTTCGCCGCTCTCCAGGCCGATGGAGGTGAGCACATAGCCCTGGCCGGCGGCCTCCACCTGGGTGGCCGTGGGCTCAAAGAGGGTCACATAGTCCCCCTGACCGCCGGTAAAGGCCCCGGCCATCATGTTAAACTGCACGGAGGTGTCCACGGTCACATCCACGCCCGGGGTCAGGCCGTTCCGGCGCAGCACATATTCCAGGGTCATCTCCGGTACGCCGCCCTTGCGTCCGCCGATGACGGTCTTGCCCCGCAGGTCCTCCCAGGAAAAATCCCCGTCGGACCGCCCCACCAGGAAGGAGCCGTCCCGCTTGGTGAGCTGGGCGATGATCTGGGTGTGGTCCTCCTTGCCCTGGTTATACACATAGATGCTGGCCTCGGGCCCTGCCAGGCCGATGTCCGACTGGCCGGAGACAACGGCGGTCATCACCTTGTCGGCCCCGCCGCCGTTTGTAAGCTCCACCTTCAGGCCCTCGGTCTCAAAGAACCCCTGGCTCATGGCCACATACTGGGGCGCATAAAACACCGAGTGGGTCACCTCGTTCAGCCGCACCAGGGTCTGCTCCTTCTTGCCGCAGGCACACAGGGCCGGCACGATCATCAGTGCAGCCAGCAGGAATGCAAGAATTCTTTTCATAGTCCTTTCCCCCAAAAACGATTTAAGATTTTTTCCACCCACAGCACCAGCCGGTACATCACCACCGCCGCCACCGCCAGGATCACCACGCTGGTCATGACCAGATCCATGTTGAACACCTGGGAGCCGTACACGATGAGATACCCCAGTCCGGCCTGCGAGACCAGAAACTCGCCCATGATGACACCCACCCAGGAAAGCCCTACATTCACCTTCAGGGTGGAAAAAAGGGTGGGTGCGTTGGCCGGGAACACCAAAAGCCACAGTATCTGACGGCGGTTGGCTCCCAAAGAGCGCAGCAGCCGAATTTTTTCCTCATCCGTGGAGAGAAAGCCCTGGTACATATTCAGTATGGTCACGATCAGGGAGATGGCCAGGGTCATGACGATGATGGCGCCCTGTCCCGCCCCCATCCAAACGATGAAAATGGGGCCCAGGGCCGTTTTGGGCAAGGCATTGAGCACCACCAGATACGGGTCTAAGATCCGGGCCAGCTTCCCCGACCACCACATACAGATGGCCACCGCCGTGCCCAGGGCGGTGCCGGAGAGAAAGCCGATGACCGTCTCTCCGCAGGAAACGCCTATGTGCCGCCACAGGTCGCCGCCGCGGCAAAGGGAGACGAAGGTGGCAGCCATGCGGCTGGGACTGCTGATGAGAAAGCCGTCGGACAGGCCCACCCGGCAGCTCAGCTCCCACAGAGCCAGCAGGCCCGCCAGCAGGGCCGCCTGCCACAGCCGCACCTGCCGCTTCTGCCGCCGCACCGCCAGCAGATACGCCTGCCGGCCCGGCGACAGGGAGGGACTATTCATGGTGATCCAGCTCCTTCCAAATGGCCTGAAAATAGGTGTGGAATGCTTCTGTGTCCCGGCGCTCCAGAGGGGAAAGCCCCCGAAGCTTTGCAAGGTCGTGGATATTTTTCACCACGGCGGGCCGGGCACTGAGCACGAAAATGCGGTCTGAGAGGCTGATGGCCTCGGAAATATCATGGGTGACCAGAAGCGCGGTCTTACCCTCCCGGCGGATGATGCGGCTGATGTCGGAGGACACCGAGAGCCGGGTCTGGAAATCCAGCGCCGAAAACGGCTCATCCAGCAGGAGAATTTTCGGCTTGGTGGCCATGGTGCGAATGAGGGCGCAGCGCTGGCGCATACCGCCGGAGAGCTGGGCGGGCCGCTTCCGGGCAAAGTCCCACAGGCCGTAGCGCCGCAGAAGGGTGTCGGCGTAGGCCAGGTTTTCCGGGGTCCGCTTGCCCAGCACGGATAGGCCCAGGGTCACATTGTCCCGAATGGTGCGCCAGGGAAAAAGCTGATCCCGCTGGGGCATGAGGCCGATTTTATCAGAGGGGCCGCACACCGCTGCGCCGTCTACCTCCACCGTGCCGGAGGTGAGTCTTTCCAGCCCCGAGATCACAGACAGCAGCGTGGATTTGCCGCAGCCGGAGGGGCCCACCACGCTGCAAAATTCCCTCGGGGCAATGTCCATATCCACCTGCCGCAGAGCCTCCACCTCCCCGTCGGGCGCCTGATAGACAAAGGACGCGCCACGAAGATGAATCATTTGATCTGCCTCCTTTGCTGAGAGGAATGCCTCTCCTGGTCATACTATGCCCGGCCGGGCTCGAGGGTGCGCCCTTCGCAGTCGCCCGCCCTGCAATTCTCCCCAGCAAAAAACGCCACAGCCGGGATTTCCGGCCGTGGCGCTTTTACTTTATTCACTTCAGCCTTAGCGGCAGTCCGCAGAACACCCGTGTTACGCTATCTGCCCGGCGGGCCAGGGCGCACACGGTGCGGCCCACCTCCTCCCGCCACAGGCGCTGCACCCTGTCCATAGGCACTACGCCGCAGGACACATCCGTGCAGATCACCACGGCGTCCGCCCGCAGCGGGGGCAGCTCGAAGGGGCGCCCCGCCGCCACTGCGTCATACACCGCCTGCTCCAGATAGCAGAGGCAGCGCCGGGTGGTATCATATCCGTTTTCATAAAAGGCCAGGTCCTCCGTCTCCAGATGAAACCGCTCCCGGGCGTAATCCAGCTTGCCCTGATAGGCCCCGCCGATAATCAGATCCATGGTTTTTCCTCCTTCACAGCAGCAGCGCCGCGCTGCCTGCCAGCTCCGCCAGGGTGATGGCCGCCCCGGAGATGTCCCCGGACATGCCGCCCAAATTCCGCCGCAGCAGCAGTATAACGATCCCCGCGGCAACGGCAGCCGAGAGGGGCGCCAAAATGCCCTGCCCGGGCACCCATACGCCCAAGGTCACGGCTGCGGCGACCAGAGCCAGGGCTCCTATGGCCGGGGCGGCGCCGTGCTCCATGGACTTATACCCACTACTCTCCAGGGGTGCAAACCCCAGCACCGCGGCGGCACTGACGCCCCGGGCGGCGGCGCACAGAAGCGGCAGCGCCCACAGCTTCCCGCTCTCCACCGGGCAGGACCACACGCTGTACCCGGTCAGGGCTAGCAGCACCAGACAGATGACGGCAAAGGAGCCCACATGGGGATCCTTCAATATCTCGATGCGCCGGGCTCTATCCCGCCGGGATAGCACCGCATCGCTGCAATCCATGAATCCGTCCAAATGGATGAACCCCGTCAGGCACCAGGGTGCAGCGGTCATGCACAGGGCAAAAATGGGCCCCGGGGCCGAAATACGCACCAGCAAAAAGCCGATCCCCGCCCAAATAAGCCCCAGCATACCCCCCAAAAAGGGCAGGCACAGGAGCATCTGGCGGTAGCACCCCTCATCCCAGCGGCGCACCGGGTTGGGTATGGCGCAGAACATCCCCCAGCACATGGAAAAGCCTGTAAGCCATTTTTTCATACGGGAATTTCTCCTTTATATACGATCCGACCTCCGAAGCTCACCTCCGCCACCGTGTCGCAGGCGGCAGCCAGGGTCCGGTCGATGTGCGCCAGACCCCGGCGGTAGGCCTCGGTGAGTTCGCCGTAGACCAGAGCGTCGGAATAGATGTAGTCGCTGACAAATACGATGTGCCGCAGGCGGCCTGCCAGGGCCGTAAGCTCCCGGGCCACCCGCGCCGGAGCGGCCAGGTCTACGGACCCGTCCGGGCGGAACATCTCGTTAGAGAGCAGAGCCGTGACGCTATCCAGCAGGTAGCTGCCCTCCGGGTCCGCATCCTGAAGTCCCTTTTCCAGGGACAGGCCGCATTCCACCGTTTGGAAGCCCAGCCCCGCCCGGCTCTCTACATGGCGGGCAATCCGGGCCCGATCCTCCTCGTCGTGGGGGATCATGGTGGCCAGATAATACAGCCGGCCCGGCCGGCTCAAATGCACGGCGATCTGCTCCGCCAGGGTGGATTTCCCGTTTTTGCAGCCGCCGGAGAGGAACACGGTCATTCAGAAACAGTCCTTTCCGCGAATTTCGTTCAAGTAGCTGTCGTCAATGGCGGCACCCTCAAAGGTGGCCATGCCCCGGGCGGCAGCGCAGGCGGCCTCCAAGACCCGAAAGGCTATCGGGCAGCCGCTGCCCTCCCCCAGGCGCATCCCCAGATGCAGCCACGGAGCCAGGCCCAGCTCCTCTATGGCGGCGGTATAACCTACCTCCCGGGACAGGTGGGAAGCAAAGAGATAGTCTCCCACGGCAGGACACAGGCGGTAGGCGCACAGGGCCGCCACAACGGAGATGAACCCGTCAATGACCGCCGGGAGGCCATACCGTCCTGCGCCCAAAAACACGCCGCACATGGCCGCTAAGTCCAATCCGCCCACCTTACTCAAAACATCCAGGGCGTCGTTTTTATCGGGTCTATGCAGGGCTAAGGCCCGGGTAATGACCTGCTTTTTCCGCAGGAAGCCCGCATCGGTCATGCCGCCTCCCCGGCCCGTAACCGCCTCCACAGGCAGCCCCGTCAGGGCAGCCAGCACCGCAGCGGAGGTGGTGGTATTGCCAATGCCCATCTCCCCTACGCCCAAAACGGCCACGCCCTCGGCCTTGGCCCGGCGGGCCAGCTCCATGCCCGTCCAAACAGCTTGGGCAGTCTCCTGCCGTGTCATGGCAGGCTCCCGGGCCAGGTTGCGGGTCCCGGGTCTGATTTTTCGGTTTACAATTTCCGGACAGTGGTATTCGTCGGCGATGCCCACATCCACCACCTGCACCTGGTCGCCAAAGTGGTGGGCCATGGCGCTCATGCCCGTGCAGTG
>QWCE01002834.1_pt1 | contig 20523 bp, 18 predicted proteins | sample 1972531 | NCBI WGS metagenome assembly QWCE01 (sample SAMN09866716, study PRJNA288562) | Human gut metagenome isolate term4_stool, whole genome shotgun sequencing... | reverse complement strand
TGTCTTTTGAATCTTTTAAGAGCATTGTCTAAAGATTCGTTTTCACCAACCCTGATTTCGGACATTTTTTAACCTCCTCTCGTAGAAAAGAGTAGCCTTTCGGCCAATTTAGGTTTATTATACTCTATAAATCGCAAAACTTCAATAATATTTTTATTTTTTAAAATTTTTGTTTTTATTTACAAAGTAAGTTATTGCCACAACGGAAACAGAAATAAGAATTTTTATTGCGAGCATTAACAAAAATTGCCAAGAAAAAGGATCCAAAATTATATCTCCAAGAAGAGTATTTGTTATAACTCCAATAGAGGCTCCAAGAAGTGATGAAGTGATGTATTTTATGTAATTGGTTTTACATGCACCAAAGTAAAAGCTCAAAATATCGCAAGGAAACCAACCTATTAATCTTATTACAAAACTTGCTAAAAATTCATTTCTTTCCTGCATCTCAATGAGTCTTTCGATTTTAGGATACTTTTTTTTAAGATAAGCCATTTCTTCTGCACCAGACCATCTTCCTAGTATAAAAGGAATTGTAAGAGTTATTGCTAATCCAATATAACTAACTAATACTGCTTTTGCAGGTTTAAATAAGACGCCACTAGCTATATACAAGGATGGTAGAGGAATTATTATAGTTAAACTTTTTACAGCAAATAATGCAAATAGAGATAAGATGGACTTTTTTTCATTCCCATTAGCATTTTCAATAATTGAATCTATTGTCACATTTCCTGTTCGAGTTAATAACAATACAAGTAAAATCGAGATAAAAGAAACTATGGCAACAATTTGAATTTTTTTAAATCTTTTTTTAACATTTTCATCTGATTCACTTAAATTTGTATCTTCTTTTCCTAATTTATTTTCAATTTTTTTAATTTTTGATTTTATTTTTGACACACATATCAACTCATTTTCTATTAATATTTTCTAAAGTTAAAACTTTTTCTGCGTCCTTTCTTCCCATTTCATATAATTTTTCCAGCTGTTTGTGATCTTGACTTAGAGTTTTTAAGTTTCCAATATCACTTGGTGCAACTATAATTATCTTGTTTTCTTTTTCAAGTTTTAGAGCTTCTCTTAGACAAGTATTGTAAATCTCATGTCTTTTTGCAAAAGTTTTTGAAAGAATAGGATTATTTCTCCTTAAAATCCTGACAAACTTTTTGTCTTTTCTCTTTTCTCTAAAATAATCTTTTGGTCTTGTCAAAACTAGTATTACTTTGTCACATCCAGCTTCAAAAGCTCTTTTAAAGGGAATGGGGTCGCTTAATCCTCCATCAACGTAGGGAACTCCCTTTACTTTATAAGGCTGACACAATACCGGAACACAACAAGATGCTTTTATTGGGTCATAATTATCAATTACAAGATCATTTTTATTAAAATATTTCGGCTTTCCAGTTCTTGCATCTGTTGCAACAATTTCAAACTCCATGGGATTTTCTTTCAAAGCCTTATAATCAAGAGGATTTTCACCATTGGAACTGCTTAAATCAGAATAAATATAATCTAGATCAATATAAGAACCAGTCCTCAAAAAGTTTTTTAAACTCATATATTCTTTTCTAAAGGCATAATTGTTGTAAAATACAAAATTTCTTCTCGGTTGTTTTGCAAGAAAAGATGCACCATTAGCAGCCCCTGCAGAAACTCCAATGAAATAATCTCCACTAATGCCTTCTTCCATTAAATAATCAAAAACTCCCGCCCCATAAATTCCGCGAGTTCCTCCACCTACATCTACAAATCCTAATTTCATAAATCATCTTCCTTCTTTTAATGAAAAATTATCTTTATATTAATTATATATAATATTTCAAATATTTAACATAGACAAAAAGATAAAAGTGTATAAAATGTTTTTATCTAATTAAATAACATAAAAAAATGCCAGGAAATTAATCCTAGCATTAAAAAATTTTTAATCAACCTGGTGGCCAATTTAAACTTCTTCCTCCAAGTACATGGAAATGTAAGTGATCAACACTTTGACCGCCATTTTCTTTGCAATTATTTACTATTCTGTATCCCTTAGTTAGCCCTTCTTCAGCACAAAGCTTCTTTGCTACTAAAAATACATGACCAATTAAGTTCTTGTGTTTTTCTTCGAGGTCATCTGCTGATGCAATATGTTCCTTCGGCACAATTAAAAAATGAGTTGGAGCTTGTGGGTCTATGTCTCTAAAAGCATACACAAGTTCATCTTCATAAAGTTTTTCTGAAGGAATTTCTCCCTTAATAATCTTACAAAATAAACAGTCCATCCCTACCTCCTTTTGGCTTCAATTTCTTTGCAAAGATCATTCCACTGACAATCCTTGCATATTTCTTCTCGCCTATCTTTTGAGAATATTATATCACAGCAAGCCTTATTAATGTCTTTCCAAGAATAAATTTCATCTTTTGAAAGTCCTAAAATTTCTAGCACCTTTTCATCATAAGATTTAACTTTTTCATCACTTTTACATTTATATCCAAGATTTTCTGGACAATACTTGCAAATATCGTCCAAATCAACAAGTAATTGTACTTCTGGATTTTTCTTTAGTTCTCTTATAATATCTGTCATATTTTTTGAAAAATCATCACTATATCCCTCTCCTACAAAATTTCTCGTACAGAGAAGATGATGAGCTCTTATTCTTAACATTTAATCACCAATAATTTCACAGTTTGCCATTTCACCAGTATCTAAGATTTTAACTTTCTTGATTCTATTTGTAAGATCAACATTACTTTTAACTTTTACCCTAATATAATTTGTTGTATATCCATAATAAACACCCTTGTGTTCTTCTTCAAATAAAACAGATTGTGGAGTTTTCATATTTTCTTTCTCAAAAATTTCTTGATACTTTTCTCCTAATGCAATTAATTTTTCAGATCTTTCTTTTTTTACATTTCCATCAATTTGATTTTTCATTACAGCTGCTTTGGTGTTTTTTCTCTTAGAATATTTAAAGACATGTATTCTTGAAAATCCAACTTCTCTTACAATACTCATAGAATCTTCAAAATCTTCTTCACTTTCTCCTGGAAAACCAACAATAATATCTGTTGTAAGCCCAGCATGAGGCATATATTTTCTAATAATATTTGCTTTTTCTATATATTCTTCACGAGTGTAGCGTCTATTCATTGCTTTTAAAATATTATTAGAACCACTTTGAAGAGATAAGTGGAAATGATCACATAATTTTCCAGTCTTAACTGCTCTTTGCATAAATTCATCGGTAATAATTATAGGTTCAACTGAAGAAAGTCTTATTCTCTCTATGCCACTTACTTCTGCAATACTTTCTATAAGATCAATTAATCTCATATCTCCCATATCCATTCCAAAAGAACCAATGTGAATTCCAGTTAAGACAATTTCTTTAAATCCTCTTTCCGCAAGTGTCTTTGCTTCCCTCACTGAATCTTCAATTGTTCTGGATCTAATTGGACCTCTTGCAAAGGGAATAATACAATAGGTACAAAATCTGTTACAACCATCTTGAACCTTCATATAAGCTCTAGTCCTGTTATTGCTGTCAAAATTTGTTGTATTTGCAAATTCCCTGACATTTTTTAAATCTTTTACAATGTTAATTTTTTCGTGCGATTCCTTTGATTCTTCAATTAAATCTACTATTTTATTTCTCTCAGTTGTTCCTATGACAACATCTACTCCATCAATGTTTTTAACTTCATCAGGACTTACTTGTGAGTAGCAACCTACAACTGCAACAACAGAATTTGGGTTTTTCTTTTTTGACTTTCTTATAAATTGTCTAGACTTTCTGTCAGACAAATTTGTAACTGTGCATGTGTTTACAATATAAACATCACTAAATTCATCGTTTTCTACTTGTCTATATCCTCTACTTTCAAAAAGTTCACTCATGGCTTCAGATTCATATTGATTGACCTTACAACCAAGAGTTAAAATTGAAAAAGTTTTTTCCATTACTCACACTCCTTTGCGTGAATTATATAAAAAGAAGCTGTTATAGCTGCTGTTTCAGCACGAAGAATTCTCCTGCCAAGTCCAACTTTTTTAGCTTCACTTAATATTTTTAGTTCTCTATCAGAAATTCCACCCTCTGGTCCAATTATTAATCCAATATTTTTCCCTAAAGTCTTGGTAATTTCTGCTAGTTGAGTTTTGTTTTCATCTTCATAACATAAAACCAAATCACCTGAATAACTTAAAATATCCTCAGTTTTTATAATGTCATGAACTACAGGAATAATATCTCTTTTAGATTGTTTTGCAGCAGATTCAACAATTTTTTGGTATCTTTCCTTTTTCTTTTCTTTTTTCTTAGAAATATCAGAAATTGTTCTATCCATTAATACAGGATAAAAGTCACTAACTCCAATTTCTGTTGCATGTCTTAAAACATCTTCAGATTTATTGTTTTTTAAAACTCCAAAAAATAGTGAAAGTCTTATCTTAGATTCATTGCTTTCTTCTACTTGTCCTATTTTTTTAATTTTACCATCAAAATAAGCAAAGGAAAAAATCCCATCATCAAAAACAACCTGAAACTCTTCCCCATCATTTATCCTAATTACATTTTTTAAATGGTGAATAGTTTCTTCTTTTAAATTCGTATTCCCTTCAAAATTTCTTTCTTCAAAAAATCTATACATTTAATTTCCCTACAATAGCCACCCAGTTATTTTTATCTAGCTCATCAATTATTTCAAATCCATTTTCTTCTAGAGCATCTATAACCATTTGTCGTCTTTCCTTAATAATTCCTGAAGTGATAAAAATTCCATCTTTATCCATATGATTTTTAAGATTTTTAATCTCATCAACAATAATTTCTGCAATAATATTGGATACAATTAAGTCTGCCCTTCCCTTTACAACATCAAGAAGGTTTCCTTTTTCGATTTCCATCTTATCTTCAAGATTATTGAGTCTTGCATTTTCATGTGAAGCGTCTATACATTTTTCATCAATATCAATTGCAAGAGCCTTCTTAGCTCCAAGCTTTAAGGCAGCAATTGCAAGTATACCAGACCCACAGCCAATATCAAAAATTTCATCATCATTTTTTACATATTTTTCTAAAAGTTCAAGACACATATAAGTTGATTCATGTGTTCCTGTTCCAAATGCCATTCCTGGATTTATTTTTATAATTTCTCTGTTTTCATTGTTATAGTCTTCCCATTCAGGAACTATTGCAAGTTTTTTTCCTATTTCAAGTGGCTTATAATATTTTTTCCAATTATTAGCCCAATCTTCATCGTCTTTTTCTTCTATGAGACATTTTCCAAGATTTTTTTCTTCTAGTTCAATTTTTAAATTTTTAGCATCTTCAAGATTTTCCGGATAAATTCTAATTGCAAAAATATTTTTTTCTGAATTTAAAAGAGGATAATCTATAAAATCCCAATCTTTTTCATCTTGATCCAATTCATCAACTAAGTCGCTAGAAATTTCTTCTGTATTATAAATTCCATAATCAAATAAGATTCCCTCGATAATATCTTTTTTATCTTTAGAAGTATTTATAGTCATTTCAATATATTTCATCTAATCACCTGATTTCATTATATTATAGATAAAATTTTTATACAATTTAAAAAATGCGAATCTGTGATCCGCATTAATCAAATAATTTTTTTAACTTATCTAAAAAAGTTTTCTTATTTTCTGCAACTTCTGGTTCAGTTTCTCTTAACTCTTCAAGAAGTTTTCTCTGTTCGTCGCTAACTTTCTTAGGTATTATTATATCAACCTTAAAGAAAAGATCTCCTCTTTGTTTTTCCCTATTAACGTAAGGAACACCTTCTCCTTTAAGTCTAAAGACTGTTCCTCCAGTTGTTCCCTTCGGAATATCATAGTCTACGATTTTTTCTAGAGTTGGAACTTTAATCTTTGCTCCAAGAACAGCATCTGAATAAGAAATTGGAATATTCAAGTATATATCATTTCCTTCTCTCTTAAATACAGCATCAGATCTTACTCTAATGTAAACAAAAATATCTCCATTTTCGCCGCCATTTTCGCCTACAGATCCTTGTCCCTTTAGAGAAATAATATTTCCAGTATCAACTCCCTTAGGAATATTGACTTTTAATTTTTTGCTTCTCGCTTGACTTCCCTTACCAGAACATTTTTTACATGGTTCTTCAATTATTTCACCAGTGCCATTACAGTCTTCACAAGCAGAAGTTCTCACAAATCTACCAAAAGGTGTATTTTGTTCTGATGTAACCTTACCACTTCCGTGACAGCTTTCACAAGTGTGCTTTTCACTTCCTGGTTCCATTTTGCTTCCATGACAGTGAGAACACTCTTCTTTTACTTTGACAGTAATTTCTTTTTCCACACCAAAAATAGCCTCAAAGAAATCAAGAGTTATATCTACTCTAGAATCAGGTCCTTTCTTTGGCATATCCTTTCTGTCCCCATAATCGTATCTATTTGATCTTGAGCCACCAAAAATATCAAAGATATCATCAAAAATATCAGAAAATCCGCCAAATCCACTTCCGCCAGATCCTCCCATATTTCCCTTTAATCCTTCTTCTCCATAGACATCATAAATCTGTCTTTTTTCATCATCTGAAAGAACTTCATAGGCATAGGAAATTTCCTTAAACTTTGCCTCAGCAACTTCATCTCCTGGATTTAGGTCTGGGTGATATTTTTTCGCAAGCTTTTTATAAGATCTCTTTAATTCTTCTTTACTTACATTTTTCTCAACTTCGAGAATTTCATAAAAATTTCTCATCTTCCACCTCAATAGTTCTATATTCTAATATAAAATCTCAAAAAAATAAAGTTTAATTTATTTTTTAATTATTTAGATTTTTAAAGAAAATTTATAAAAAACTTAGATAAATAATTTTGAACATAAAAAAAGTTGCAGCCGAAACTGCAACAATTTTATTTAATTATTATTCTTCGTCTTCATCTACAACTTCATAGTCAGCGTCAACTACATCATCATCTTGTTTTGATTCAGCTGATCCTTCTTGACCTTCTTGTTGTTGTTTATAAATTTCTTCAGAAATTGCGTAGAAGGCTTGAGTTAATTCTTCAGTCTTAGATTTAATAGCTTCAAGATCTTCACCATCTTTTACATCTTTAAGATTCTTAATTGCTTCTTCGATCTTAGTCTTATCAGCATCAGAAATCTTTCCTTCAACATCTTTTAAAGTGTTTTCAGATTGATAAATCATTGAATCTGCATTGTTTTTAGCTTCAATTAAATCTTTTTTCTTTGCATCTTCTTGAGCATACATTTCAGCTTCTTTAACTTTCTTTTCGATTTCTTCTTCGTTTAAGTTAGTTGAAGATGTAATTGTGATGTGTTGTTCTTTACCAGTTCCTAAATCTTTAGCACTTACATTTACAATTCCATTGGCATCAATATCAAATGTTACTTCAATTTGTGGAACTCCTCTTCTTGCTGGAGCTATACCATCAAGTGTGAATCTTCCAAGAGTTACATTGTCTTTTGCCATTTGTCTTTCGCCTTGAAGTACGTGAATTTCTACAGAAGTTTGATTATCTGCTGCAGTTGTAAATACTTGTGACTTCTTAGTTGGAATTGTTGTATTTCTTTCAATAAGTCTTGTTGTAATATTACCCATTGTTTCAATTCCTAGAGAAAGTGGTGTTACGTCAAGAAGAAGTAAGTCCTTAACATCTCCTGAAAGAACTCCACCTTGGATAGCTGCACCAAGTGCAACACATTCATCAGGGTTAATATCTTTTTGTGGTTGTTTTCCAGTTAACTTCTTAATGCATTCTTGAACTGCTGGAATTCTTGTTGAACCACCAACTAAAAGAACCTTATCTATATCATTAGCAGATAATCCCGCATCTTTTAGAGCATCTTTTACTGGTCCTTCAGTCATTTTAACAAGGTCTGAAGTCAATTCATCAAATTTAGCACGAGTAATGTCCATATTTAAGTGAAGTGGACCAGATTGTGATGCTGTAATAAATGGAAGATTGATGTTAGTTGACATAGTAGAAGAAAGTTCTTTCTTAGCTTTTTCAGCTGCTTCTTTTAGTCTTTGAAGACTCATGTTGTCAGCCTTTAAATCAATTCCATTTTCTTTTTTAAATTCTTCAGCAATATAATCAATTAGTCTGTTGTCGAAGTCATCTCCACCAAGCTTATTGTTACCACGAGTTGCGTGTACTTCAAATACACCATCAGAAAGTTCAAGGATTGATACGTCAAATGTACCACCGCCAAGGTCATAAACCATTACAGTTTGTGCGTCTGTGTCCTTGTCTTCTCCATAAGCAAGAGCTGCTGCAGTTGGTTCATTTACAATTCTTTTAACATCAAGTCCTGCAATTCTTCCTGCATCTTTAGTTGCTTGTCTTTGAGCATCTGTAAAGTATGCTGGAACAGTGATAACTGCTTCTGTAATTGTTTCTCCAAGATAAGATTCTGCATCTGATTTTAATTTTTGTAAAATCATAGCTGAAATATCTTGTGGAGTATAAGTTTTATCATCAATTTTTACATTGAAATCAGATCCCATATGTCTCTTAATAGAAGAAACAGTTCTTTCAGGGTTTGTGATTGCTTGTCTTTTAGCAGTTTCACCTACTAGTCTTTCGCCATCTTTTGTGAAAGCTACTACTGATGGAGTAGTTCTATTTCCTTCAATGTTAGGAATTATTACAGATTCTCCACCTTCCATTACTGCTACTGCAGAGTTTGTTGTACCTAAATCAATACCAATTATTTTTCCCATTTATATTTCCTCCTAAAATCACTTATTGTGAAACTTTGACCATAGCTGGTCTTAGTGTTTTCTCATTAATTAAATAACCTTTTTGCAATACTTCTATAACATAACCACTGTCGTATTCATCAGAATCTTCAGTTAGTACTGCGTGATGATACATTGGATCAAATTCTTCGCCCAATGCTTTCATCTCAACTATGCCTTCTTTTTCAAGAACTCCAGCAAGTTGATTTTTTATCATTAAAATCCCATCATAAGTTGAGTCTTTGTTTTCAATAGAATCTAAAGCTCTTTCAAAATTATCTATAACAGGAAGTAAGTCATTTGCTACTTTTTTAACTCCAAGTTCAACATACTCAGTTTTTTGAGTTTCAGTTCTTCTCTTATAATTAGAAAAATCTGCTTGAAGTCTCATAAATTTATCCATTAAATCTTGATATTTTTCATCATCAGAAACATCATTTACTTCAGTTTCTTCAGTCATATCTTGATTTTCTTCACTCGTATCTATATCGTCATCATTTATAACATCTTCTTTTTTTATATCTTCATTCGTCATGTACTCCCTCACATTTCTTTCAATCCACTTCTCACTGCATCGCTAAAAATTTTAACGACCTTAACCAATCGCATATAATCAATTCTAACTGGCCCAATGAGTCCAATACTTCCATATATTCCATGTTCCTTTGAAAAAGGAGCTCTAATAATTGTATTTTCTTTCATAAGACTGGCGCTGTTTTCTGATCCTATGATAACCTCAACATCACTTGTAAAATTATCATTCTCTAGGATCTGAAATAAGCTGTCCCTATCTTCAACTAAGCTCATGAAATTTCTAGCCTTATCTAAATCCTTATATTCGTCAAAATTCAAAATATTTGTAAGACCATCATAATAAATATCAATGGAAGACACTTTTTTATTAAACTGGCTGGCAATTTTTACAATATCAGAAATGAATTTTCCATGTTTTATCATGTCATCTGAAACAGAAATTTTTAGAGATTCAATTTCATTAAAATTAATTCCCGATATCTTTTCATTTAAAACTTTCTCAATAAAGTAAAAGTCTTCATCAGAAATATCATTTATTTCTAAAAAATATCTCTCAATAACTCCCTTGTCGCCTATTAAAACTAAAAGAGCAGTTGACTCGTCAAGCTTTACAAGAGTTAGCCTTTTGATTTTTGTATCGGCCTTCTGTGGTGTTATGAGATAAGCCGTACAAGAACTTATATTGGCAAGGAGATTAACTGAATTTTTATAAAACTCTTCTAAATTTCTAGAGTTAAATAAAAGCCTCTCCTTGATTTTTTCTGAAGATTCTATATCGTGAAAAGTGTTAAAATTTTTAAAAAGTTCATCAACATAGAACCGATAAGCCTTGTCAGAAGGAACTCTTCCTGCTGACTGATGAGGCTTATTTAAAAAACCAAGATCTTCAAGATCTGCCATTTCATTTCTTATAGTTGCTGAACTAACTCCAAGATTGTATTCCTTAGAGAGAGTTCTCGAACCAACGGGAGTAGGCATATCAATATATGCTTCAATTATGGCATTTAAAATATTAATTTTTCTAGTATCCATAACCCCTCCTTTGTTAGCACTCTTATTTCGTGAGTGCTAATCTATATATATAGTACTTCACACCTAGGACTTTGTCAAGGATATTTATAAAAATTTTTGACTTTTTTTGACTTTTATTTTTTGGCTTTATTTACAAGTTCTATAGCTGCTGTCATAAATTAATTTTATAAATTTTAAAATTTTTTCTTAAAATTCAATTTATTTTTATTTTATTTTCTTTTAAGTTTATTATTTAAATTCCTTTTTAAAAATTTTTAACTCTTGTGTAAATTAATTATCTTTAATATTTTTTCTAAATTTATTTCTTCCCTTTTAAAATATAATCTTCTAAATTTAGGAAGAGAAAATTTTCGCTAATACCTCTTTATATACACACAGACTATATATAATTGAAATTATTTATAGTCTGTGTATGTACATAACTGCTCTTTATAATTTTTTATTCACTATTTTTATTTTCTTTTAATAAAATTTGTGTGGTTTAATTTCTAAGTAGCTAAGATAATTTAAAATATTTCCAAACTTTCTATTATTTATGATAAAATTACTATTTGGAGATGATTGCATTGAAAAAAAATGAAACAGTATCTTTCATTGTTACAATTGTAGCTGCAGTTTTAATTGCACTATTTGTAAGAACTTTTATATTTAATATAGCTGTAGTAAATGGTGAATCCATGCACCCAACATTAAATGAAAAAGACAAATTAATTTGTCTATCTTATAAGAGATTTACCGATATTCCTAGAGGAGAAATCGTAGTAATTGATGCGCCAAATGACAATAGAAATTATATAAAAAGGTTAGTTGGAAAACCTGGAGACACTATTGAATTTAAAGACGGAAAAGTTATTTTAAATGGAAAAGTTTTGGAAGAAAATTATACTTCTGCTGATTACACAGAATCCAATGTTGAAAGTTTTAAATTAAAAGATGATGAATATTTTGTCATGGGAGATAACAGACTTCCTGGCATGAGCATAGACTCAAGATATTTTGGACCAATTGAAAAGAAGAGAATAAAATCAGCAGCAGTTTATAGAATTTTACCTCTAAATAATAGAGGAAAAATTTAAAAATAAATCCCCTAGAAATTGGAGGTAAAAATTTGAGAAATCAGAAAAATATTAGAAATTTTTCAATAATAGCACACATAGATCACGGAAAATCTACTTTAGCAGATAGATTAATTGAATCTACTGGAATGCTCACAAAAAGAAAAATGGATGAGCAAGTTCTTGACTCAATGGATCTTGAACGTGAAAGAGGAATTACAATTAAATTAAAGGCAGTAAGATTAATTTATAAGGACGACAGAGACGGCCAAGAATATATTTTAAACTTAATCGACACCCCAGGTCATGTGGACTTTAATTACGAAGTTTCTCGTTCCCTTGCAGCTTGTGAAGGTGCAATAGTCGTTGTTGATGCTGCTCAAGGTGTGGAAGCGCAAACTCTTGCCAATGTTTATCTTGCCATAGACCAAAACCTTGAGTTAGTCCCTGTAATTAATAAAATCGACTTACCTAGTGCAAGACCTGATGAAATTAAAGAGGAAATCGAAGATATTATAGGAATTGATACTGAAGGTATTCCTCTCATTTCTGCTAAGGAAGGAATTGGCATAGATGACGTTCTACATGCAATTGTAGATAAGGTACCTGCTCCAAGTGGAGATCACGACGCCCCACTAAAAGCCCTAATCTTTGATTCTTTTTACGATTCTTACAAGGGTGTAGTTTGTCATGTAAGAATTATAGATGGTACAGTTAAACCTGGTGACGAAATTAGCATGATGGCAACAGGAAAATCCTTTGAAGTAGTTGAAGTTGGTGTTACATCTAATGGCCATATTCCCCTTGACTCTTTAAGTGCTGGCGAAGTTGGTTACATAACTGCTTCCATAAAAAATGTAAAAGATGCAAGAGTCGGAGACACAATAACTTTAAAAAATAGAAGAACAGATGAACCAATGCCAGGTTACAAAAAAGTTGTACCTATGGTATTTTGTGGAGTTTACCCTGGCGAAGGTGAAGAATATAATAATGTTCGTGAAGCCTTAGAAAAACTTCAAGTAAATGATGCTGCCCTAGATTTTGAAGCAGAAACTTCTGTTGCCCTAGGATTTGGTTTTAGATGTGGTTTTTTAGGTCTACTTCACATGGAAATTATTCAGGAGAGACTTGAAAGAGAATTTAATTTAAATATTGTAACTACTGCCCCATCTGTTATCTATAATGTCATGAAAAAAGATGGAGAAATGATTTCAATTCAAAATCCATCAAATCTTCCTGACCCAACAGAAATTGAATTTATGGAAGAACCAATTGTAAAAGCAGAAATAATGACGCCAACAGATTATGTAGGTCAAGTTATGGAACTTTGTCAAAATAGACGTGGCGTATTTAAAGATATGCAATATCTTGAAGAGACAAGAGCTCTTATAACTTATCACATGCCTCTTAACGAAGTTATTTATGACTTTTTCGATGCTTTAAAATCAAAAACTCGTGGCTATGCATCCTATGACTATGAATTAATTGGATATGAAATATCTGATCTTGTTAAGTTAGATATCTTAATAAATGAAGAACTAGTTGACGCCTTTTCACTTATTGTCCACGAATCCAATGCCTACACTCGAGCTAGAAAAGTTTGTGAAAAATTAAAGGATGTAATACCAAGACATCAATTTGCAGTTCCAATTCAAGCAGCAATTGGAAATAAAATAATTGCAAGAGAAACAATTCGTGCTCTTAGAAAAGACGTACTTGCAAAATGTTACGGCGGAGATATTTCAAGAAAGAGAAAACTTCTTGAAAAGCAAAAGGAAGGAAAGAAGAGAATGCGTACTGTGGGTAGCGTAGAAATTCCACAAGATGCTTTCTTATCTGTATTAAAATACGATGAAGACAAATAAAATTTCAGTTTATATTCATATACCTTTTTGTGAGAGTAGATGTCACTATTGTGACTTCTGCTCTTCTCTTTTAAATGAAGAAAATGTAAAAAAGTACTTTGAGTATCTAAAAAAAGAAATAAATTTACAAGAAGATTTTTTAAAATATAAAATAATTGACACTGTCTTTATTGGCGGAGGGACTCCTTCATCTGTTCATTCAAAGTATATAAAAGAAATAATGGAAGAATTATCCAAGTTTCAATTTTCTAAAAATAAAGAAATAACTATAGAATCAAATCCAAATTCACTTACAAGAGAAAAGGCTGAAGCTTATTTTTCTTCTGGTATAAATAGGATTTCTATTGGTGCCCAATCTTTTAATGAGAGTATTTTAAAAAGAATCGGAAGAATCCATAAAAAAGGTGATATTTATAAAGCTATAGAAAATGCAAGATCAGCAGGCTTTGATAATATAAATTTAGATTTGATGCTTGCCCTACTAGATCAAAAATTTTCTGATATCGAAGAATCTATTAAAGAAATTAAAAAATTAAATCTTCCTCATATTTCTTACTATTCACTTATTTTAGAAGAGAATACAAAACTATATTTGGAGCATGAAAAATCTCCTCTCGCCTTCCCCACAGAAGATGAAGACCGTGAAATGTATCACTATGTAGTATCTGAACTTAGTAAATTAGGATTAAAACAATATGAAATTTCTAATTTTGCAAAGGAATCTTATGAGTGTCGTCACAACATGACATATTGGAAATTAAGAGATTATATTTCCTTTGGCTTATCAGCATCATCAAATATTGGAAATAAAAGATTTACAAATTATTATTCTTTTAAAGACTATTATGAAGCTCTTGATAGAGGAAAAAATCCCATAGTTTTTTCTGAAAAACTTACAAAAACTGATAGGATGAATGAATTTATAATGATGGGTTTAAGACTTAATTCTGGTGTAGACCTAATAGAATTTGAAGAAAAATTTAATGATGACTTTTTAAAAATTTATGAAAGAGAAATAGAAAAAAATCTAAAAACAAATTTAATTTTATTAGATAGCAATAATATTAGACTTACTGATAAGGGGCGTGACCTTTCAAATCAAGTTGAGTTAGACTTTTTTCGTTGAAATAAAAAAATAAGAGGTAGAAAAATATCTACCTCTTTCTCTTTATTTAAAAAAATAAAAAGAGAAACTTTCCCGGGAAAATTTCTCTTAGCCAGCGATTTTGCTGTTTAGCTCCTTAGCTAGTCGACTTATTTTTCTAGAAGCTTGTTTTTTGTGAATAATATTTTTATTAGCAGCTTTCTTTAACTTTTTATCTGCAACGATAAGAAGTTCTTTTGCATCGTCAATTCTATCTTCTTCAATTGCGATTCTAACGTTTTTAACTGCGTTTTTCATTTCAGTTCTAATTGGTTTGTTGTTTTCAGAATTTCTTTTAGCAACATCAATTCTTTTGATAGCTGATTTAATATTTGCCATTATTTCACCCCCATATTTAACACTTTTGCTATTTTACCATGAATTTCGAATCATTGCAAGATATTTTCAACAAGTCTTGTAAAAACTAGAGATTATTGCAGTATTTGACAATTAAAGTTTCCATAATAACTTTTTCATCAATAGAAGAAGTTTTGAAAAGTTCGTCAGCTTTTATAAGCTCATCATAAAAATCAATTAAAAATTCTTTAGTAAAGTTTTTTTCCTTGATTTTTATTTTTTTGTCAAATTCAAACTTTGACACTTCCATCTTATTCATGATATCAAGTTGACTTATGTTTTTTTCAGACAAAATTTTATAGGATAAGAAGTTTTTAACTTGTCTTATTATCATTGTAAAAATTTTAAGGGAAGGTTCTGCCAACATATATAGATTGTGAAGCTCTATAATAGCAACTTCGCTGTCCCTTTCCATCATGGCATCCAAAAACCTAAAAATATTTGTGTCTATATTCTCTGTAATTGAACTACTTATGTCTTTCCTAGAAATTTTTTTATTCTTAGCGTGAGATGAAATTTTATCCATCTCTGTTTTTAGATCTAGTAAACTTACATCCTCATTTTTAGAATTATAACCACTCTCTTCTATAAAAAGAGAAATTTCACTGGGATTTATTTCCTTTCCCTTTCTTATAAAATATCCCTTAACAAAGTTGTTTAAATCAGCTCTACTTAACTTGGCAAAGTCCATATCCCTATCTTTTTTATGAAATTCTTTGTAAAACTTTGTAGTTTTTTTCAAATTCCCAGTATCCCAAAAAATTAAAATTACAAAATCAGATAAATTATCTAAAAAATCATAAAAGGATTTTTTCAAGTCATTTTCACTTAAAAAATCTACAAGGTCGCGAACAAGGACAATTTTTTTATCGTTCATCACAGGATAGGTTTCACAAGCAGAAATAATATCCTCTGGCTTGACTTCGCTTCCCTTGAATTTTGTATAGTTAAAAGCCTCTGTTCCCTTTACATATTTATTTATCAGATAAATCACAGCATTTTCTATTAAGTACTTTTCTTTTCCAAAAAATAAATATGCCCCACTGTGATCCTTATCTCTGTAAATCTTTTTGTAATTCATAATTTTTCCTCGCTGTAAAATATAATAAACTTGTATTTAAAATAATTAAAATTAATTCTAGTTTATAATCTTCATCTCTTTTATTGACTTCAATTTTCAGTTTATCTTTTAATATTTTAAAATCAACTTCTCCGTCTCTTGAAGTGACATAGTATATGATACCATGATTTTCTAAATTTTCTAAACTTTCTTTGTGTGGATGACCATAAGAATTATTATATGCTGCAGAAATTACAGCAAATCTAGCTTGAATATTTTTTAAAAATTCATCACTTGTAGAAGTTTTTGAGCCGTGGTGAGCGACTTTTAATAAGTCAACTTTTGTGTTTATTTCTTTCTCAGTTTCAGCCGATATATCTCCTGGAAAAAGAGCTTTAAATCCTTTGTGATTTAGCAGTAAAACCATAGACTTGTTGTTTTCATCTTCCTTGTCTTTATTATCTAGAAGTACTTCCACGCTTGTATCCTTAAAAAGTTTTAATTTGTCGCCTTTTTCCAATAAAACTAAATTCGAATAGGCCTTTATATTTTCTAGAATTTCTTCGTTTTCAGGTAAGTGATTTATAAATACATTTTTTACCCTATAATTTTTTAAAATTTTTTCAAGATTTCCTGCATGATCCTCATCAAAGTGAGATATAAAAATCCCATCTATATTGGAAATTCCTCTTGAGTTCAAACTAGGAAATAAATATTTTTCTGCAATCTTATTTTCGTATCTTGCTCCACCTGTGTCAATTAAATAGCTTTTGCCAGCATAAGAAATAATAGCTCCATCACCTTGATCAACATAAAGCTGACTTATTTCAAAGGTATTTAAATCAATAAATATTCCAAATCCTAAAACAATAAAGGTAAAAAAAGAATATATTTCTATTATTTTTAAATTAAGTTTAATAATTTCATCAAACTTGTGTCTATTAATTATTAAAATAAGAAGTAAATAATATAGAAAAATATAGTCAAATTTAAAAGCTTTCAGTGATAAAAATATGCTACCCTTTGATATGAGTAAACTTTCAAGTCCATAACTAGCATTCATTAAAATATTTAAAATCTTTCCAATTATTCCCGGAAATATTCCAAGACCCATAACAAAAGCAAGAGAGATAATAATAGAATAGATTGGAACAATTATTAAATTAGCAAGAAAAACAAATAGTGAAAAACCTGAAAAATAATAATTAATCAGTGGAAAAACAGAAATCAAGACTGATGAAGTTACTAAAAAAGATTTTGCAATAAACCCACTGCTTGCAAATTTGCTAGAAAGACATGGATAAACAAATACAAGTCCAAAAATAGCTCCATAAGATAACAGTAATGAAATAGAATAAATTGCCATAGGATTAATAAATAAAATTATACTAAGGCTTAAAAAGAAAATATCTTTTATCTCCAAATCCCTTTGCAAGTACATATTTCCTTTGTATAAAAAGAAAAATAGAAAGGCACGAACTGCTGAAATTGGAAATCCTATTGCCATTATGTATAAAAATAAAATCACTGTCACACAAAAATCTGTAATTTTCTTACTTTTAATAATTTTTTTAAATATGATCTCTAAAAGAAAAGCAATTACACCTATATGAAGTCCAGAAACTGCAAGCACATGACTTATTCCGAGGCTATTAAATCTATCTCTTTCCACAGAATCAACTAAAGATTTATCTCCTAATACTAGTGAATCCAAGAGTCTTGCATTCCTATCATTTAAATTTTTATTAAAGAAATACTTTGCCCTATCAATAAATATATTTGTAAATTTATAAAGTCCACTAGCTTCAGAAATCATTTCATAATTTTTGATTTTACCAATTAGATAAATTCCCTGAGACTTGTTATTTTTCTCGTAGTCAAAATTGCCCTTATTCATAGCAGGAAGAGCTGGATAAAAATTTCCACTTAATTTATAATATGCTCCCCTATTTAGTTTTTCATAAACAAGAATTTTTGTCTTAAATTTTTTAGAATTTATCTTATCAGTTTTAATAATAGATTTATTTTCATAAGACGATACAACTTTTCCACTTATATTCCCATCAAAGGGCTTTAAATCATAATCTCTAAAGTTATAATTAATGACAACAAGAAAAATTAAGAGGGGCAAATATAAAAATTTTGACCTATTTTTCTTTGATAAAATGTATAAAGTAATAGCTAATAGAATAAGTCCAATTAAAAAATAGGACTTTATGTAAATTGAAAGTATGAGTCCAAAGATTATTCCAGCAAATAAATACATAGGCACCCCTCTTTATTATATATCTTTTTAAGGCGATGAACCATGAAATATGATAATATATTAGAGGAGGTAAATATGAACTCAAAATACAATAATCCTTACAAGAAAAAATATAAATTAGAATTAATTGATAAAATAAATCGTGACGGAATTACTTATGGAAAAGTTGAAAATCCACCTTTCTTCCATGGCAGTGAAAGGGTAGACAAGGATGAGATAAAAATAAATGGTGAAGAGCCAATATTTTTATCAGGAAATAAAAACTATTTTAAAATTGATGAAAATTTAAAAAATGTAGAAATTGAAATAGCATGGAAAAATAGACTATTACTTATGCAAGAAAATCTTGGAAATGCTCTTGTTAGACATTTTCTTTCAACAAACACTAATATAGAAATTTTAAACTATAAGGTTAAGAAAAATTCCTCTTATATAGATGTTTCTGCAAAAGATTTTAAATTTATGACTGCCAAAAATATTGAATCTCTAGCAAATTATGCAGTCTTTTCAAATCTTATCATAGAAAATTTTGAAGACCACATTTCTATAGAAAGACTTGCTGATATATCCTATGAAGGTCCATCACTTTCTAGAACTGGAGAAATTGGAATGGTCCTCATTTATTCTGTAGATAAGATAAATTCTAAAATTAGGCTAACTATAAGCTCTGGAGAAAATGCTTATAAGCTAGCTAGAAATTCTTTAAATATTTTGGACAATATGAAGATGTATTTAAATAGCGACAGCATAGATTCTGTTTTTTCTGATGTTAAAAAATTAAGATCTAATGTATCTTCTTCAAGAAATTCAGTTATACCTTCTGAAGAAGTTAAAAAAATAGAAAAAAATCTAGAATATGACAAAATAAATCATTTAAATAAATCTTCAGAAACTTCTCATGATAAATATATTAAAAAAGATTCTTTAGAAGAAAATAAAACTTCTTTAAATAAAAATTTAGAAAAAAAGAGTATTTTTGAAAATAAAGATATAGAATTAAAAAATGAAATTATAGAAGAAAAATATGATTCCCAATTCTTCCACGAAAAATATAAACTTGAATCTTTTAAAGATCTAAATAAAAAAATGAAATCTCAAAAAGAAACTTCCATTGTCATTAACAAAGAAAAGGACAAGGCAAAAGAAGATAAAATAAACAATCAAGACAAAATAGAAGATAATTATGATTCCCAATTTTTCCATGAAAAATATAAGCTTGAATCTTTTAAAGATCTAAACAAAAAAATGGAATCTCAAAAAGAAACTTCCATTGTCATTAACGAAGAAAAGGACAAGACAAAAGAAGATAAAATAAACAATCAAGACAAAATAGAAGATAATTATGATTCCCAATTTTTCCATGAAAAATATAAACTTGAATCTTTTAAAGATCTGAACAAAAAAATAGAGTCTAAAAAAGAAACAGCGAAACTTGATGAGGATAAGTTAATAGAAGAAAATAAAAGAAGTTCAATTTCTTTAGACAAAGATAATTCTCAAAAAGAAGATGAAAAGTCTCCTATATTTTATCAAGTTGTAGAAAGTTTTAAGACTTTTTCCACAGAAGTTTCAGGTTTGAATTATATCTATAAAGTTTTGGAAGATGTAAATATAAATGAGCTTCGCGAAGTTTCAAATTATATTTTTAAGGATAAAGACTTTATACAAATTTACGGAATAAAAAATGGAAATAACTCTAAAATATTAATTCTTAGATCACAAAATTTAAATTTCGATTTAAAGAAAATCTTCGTAAAATTAAAAGAACATTTCTCCTACACTGGAACTGGCAATATGTACACGCTTGATATTAACTGTCACGAAGAAAATATCACAAGAATTATGGAATCTTTCTTGATTGAAATAAAAAGAGAAGCAAAATAAATACAGCTCACATTAAATCATTTTATGTTTAATGTGAGCTACATTTTAATTCAAAAACATTATGTACAAAAGTAAATTACAATTAGATTCTCTTATTAAATAGTTAAGTATTTAGATATCGTGATAAACAGTCCCACTTCCATCAAGATATGGTGCATCCCCATAAAAATCTGGATCATCACCTGTAGAAATAGAAACTGTATAATACCTGTTTCCTTTTACTCTTCCATATTCAGTTTGTCCACCGTTTGTTTCAAATTGAAACTTTTCAATATCCAATAATTTAGAACCTATTTTAACCTCATATGGAAAACTAACTCTAGATATTTCATTTCCATATACATCTACAAGACGAGCTTGTGAATAAACTCTTATTGACGCTGATCCAATCCAGAATTTATCTGAACTTACATAATTTCTAATATGAAAACTAAAATTTTTCGCTGGTTTAAAACTTCTCGTAGTATAATCTGTTTTCAACCAAGCAAAATATTCTCCCGTTTCAGGATTATAGTAATCAATTTTTTCAACTCTATCTTCTTTTATTAGATTTTCTAATTTTTGTGATGCGG
>QWCE01002832.1_pt1 | contig 20533 bp, 24 predicted proteins | sample 1972531 | NCBI WGS metagenome assembly QWCE01 (sample SAMN09866716, study PRJNA288562) | Human gut metagenome isolate term4_stool, whole genome shotgun sequencing... | reverse complement strand
GGAATATCTCTATTCTTTATTAGAATATGTAGCCATGGGAACAGTTTGCGATATGGTTTCTCTTACTGATGAAAATAGGATTTTCGTAATAGAGGGACTAAAGAGATTAAATTATACAGAAAAATTCGCTATAAAAGCTTTATTGGAAGAGAGTTCGTGGAATAAAAAAATCGACGAATACACATTAGGATTTATAATAGGACCAATTATGAATGCTAGTGGAAGATTAGCTTCAGCAAAACTTGCTATAGACCTATTAATGGAAGAAGATATTGATAATATTTACAATATGTCAAAACAATTAGTTGACTTAAACAATAAACGTAAGCTTTTAACAGATAAAGCGTTAGAAAAATGTTTAAATATTATAAAAGATCAAAAGTTATATAAAGATGATATAATTATTGTATATGATGATTCGATTAACGAATCTATTTGTGGGATTGTTGCAGGTAGAATTAAGGAAAAATATTACAAACCTACAATAGTTTTATCAAAATCTAAAGAAAAGGATATTGCAAAAGGATCGGGACGTTCAATTGATGGTTTTAATATATTTGAATCAATAGACGAATTTAGAGATATGTTAAAGTCTTTTGGTGGTCATCCTATGGCTTGTGGTTTATCAATTGATATTTCAAAAATAGATGAATTTAGAAATTTAATTAACAAAAATTCAACCTTAAAAAATTCTGATATGCAAAAAGTTGTAAATATAGATAAGGTTATTAATCTTGATAAATTGTCCTTAGAATTAGCTGAAAGTATTAATAATTTACAACCATTTGGCAAAAATTTTGAAAAGCCAATTTTTGCTGATAGAAATGTAATAATTGAAAATCTTGAAATGATAGGCACTAATAAAAAAACCATGAGACTAAAATTAAGTAAAAATGGTCAAAGCATAAGTGCCATTAAATTTAATGGAGAAGATAGTCTTTCCTATTTAAAAAACAAATTTTCCAATAAAATATTAGGAAGTAAGATTGATATAGCATATTACACAAGTATAAATGAATTTAGAGGCAATAGAAAGCTACAAATATTGATTAAAGATTTAAGATGAGGTAATTATGACAACTGATTTTATAAAAGAATTTGAAATATTCAAAGATTATGTACTAGAAAATAATCCAAATGCAAATATTGACCTCATTAAAAAAGCGTTTTTTTTTGGAGAGTTAAATCATAGGGGACAAAAAAGAAATTCTGGAGAAGATTATTTTATCCATCCAATTGCTGTAGCTAAAACTTTATCGAGAATGAAGCTTGATGATCAAACAATTTGCGCTGGTCTTATGCATGATGTATTAGAAGATACTGATGTAACTTATGAGCAGATGAGGGATGAATTTGGAGAAGAAATAACATTTTTAGTTGATGGAGTTACCAAACTTAAAAATTTAAACTATAGTTCAAGAGAAGAAAAACAAGCAGAAAATATCCGCAAGATGGTAATGGCTATGAGTAACGATGTTAGAGTAGTCTTAATAAAACTTGCAGATAGACTTCACAATATGAGAACTTTGGAATACAAGACTCGTGAAAAACAAATTCAAACTGCCACAGAAACTATAGAAATATATGTGCCATTAGCTCACAGATTAGGAATTTATTCTATTAAATGGGAACTAGAAGATTTATGTTTTAGATATAGGGAGCCAGAAAAATACTATGAATTGGCACAAATGGTAGCCAGTAAGAGAAGGGAAAGAGAAGCCTATATTAATGAAATAATTGAAGCTCTTACTAATAGCTTAAAAAATAGCGGTATAAATTTTGAAATAAGTGGAAGACCAAAATCTCTTTATTCAATTTATAAAAAAATGATTAGAAATGATATCGAATTTGAAGAAATTTACGATCTTACAGCCGTTAGAGTTTTGGTAGATACCATAGCTGAGTGTTATGCTGTTTTGGGAAAAGTTCATTCTTTGTGGAAACCAATACCAAATAGGATTAAAGATTATATAGGCCAACCAAAACCAAATGGTTATAGGTCTTTACACACTACAGTTTTTGGAGAAGATTCAAAACCATTTGAAGTTCAAATTAGAACTAGACAAATGCATAAAGAATGTGAATATGGTGTTGCTGCCCACTGGAGATATAAAGAAAATAATAGTAAAGAAACAGACTTTGACAATGCCATGGAATTTTTAAGAAGAATTATGGAATGGCAAAGAGAAGGTGGAGCTCATGAAGATAATAAGCAATTTATGGAAACGCTTAAAAATGACTTCTTCTCAAGAGAAGTTTACGTTTATTCTCCACGAGGCGAGATATATTCCTTGCCATTAGGTTCATGCTCAATAGATTTTGCCTACAAAGTACATACCGAAGTAGGCAATAAATGTATTGGTGCAAAGGTAAATGGATCAATAGTTCCATTAACTCAGCAATTAAAAACTGGAGATGTAATTGAAATTTTAACATCTAAAAATTCTTCTGGACCTAGTAAAGATTGGTTAAATATTGTTAAAAGTTCTCAGGCAAAAAACAAAATAAAGCAGTTTTTCAAAAAACATGAAAAAGAAGATAACATAGAAATTGGAAAAAATTTAATAATAAGAGATATTAAAAAGCAAAGAGAAGGCTATAAAAATCTCTTAAAAGATGAATGGATTAATGAAATTGCTAATAGCTTGGGTTTTCCAAGTGATGAGCAAATGTATGCAGCAGTTGGTTATGGTAGAATTACAAGTGAACAAGTAATTCAAAAATTGATAAAAAAAGAAAAAGATCTTGAAAATAAAGAGAAACTTTTAAATGAACCAATAGAAGTTCATAAAACTTACGCTTCAAATCAAAGTTCTAAAAAAGAAGTTAGAGTTAGTGATTTGGAGGGAAATATTGATGTTAAATTTGCTAAATGTTGTACACCAGTTCCAGGAGATCCAATAATTGGCTATATAACAAGAGGTAATGGAATATCAGTTCATACAAAATCATGTCCAAATATTATTAATAATAAACAGCCAGAAAGGCTTATTGATGTTTACTGGCAAAATGAATCAACTGATAAATTCCCAGTAAAAATTCAAATTATTGCACATAATACTCCTTCAGTTATATACGATGTTACAAAAAATCTATCATCGTTAGATGTTAATATCGTAGGAATGAACGCTAGAGTTAATGATAATAACGAGGGTATTATCGATTTATCAGTTGAAGTTAATAGCACAGATCAGCTTAATGATGTAATAAGTAAATTAAAGTCTATAAAAACAGTTTATAGTGTATTTAGGGTGAGTAATTAATGAGAGCAGTTATACAAAAAGTTAGCAAAGCAAATGTTATAGTAGAAAATGAAGAAGTTGGAAAAATAAATAATGGTTTATTGGTCCTGCTTGCAGTTAAAGAAACTGACGACAAAGAAGACATTGCTTATATCAAGAAAAAAATTGAAAAATTAAGAATCTTTGAAGATGAAGAAGGTAAAATGAATCTTTCAGTAGAAGATGTTGGAGGAGAAATACTTTTGGTTTCACAATTTACCTTGTATGGAGATGTAAGAAAAGGAAATAGACCTTCATTCATCGAATCTGCAAAAGCAGATAAGGCTAATGAATTTTATGAAATATTAAAAGAAGAATTAGTAAATGACGGATTTAAAGTTCAAACAGGAAAATTTCAGACTCATATGCTAGTAAATCTTATAAATGATGGGCCTGTTACAATAATTATAGATAGTGAAAGGATAATTTGATGGAAGTAAAAAAATTTACTATAGGACCAGCATTGGCAAATTTATATGTTGTTAGCAAGGATGGCCATGGATTTATTGTTGATTGTGCAGATAAAGATGAAGCTGTTGATAAATACATTAAAGATAATAATATAAAAGTAGAATTTATCTTACAAACTCATACACATTTTGACCATGTAATGGGCTTAGAATATTATAAAAACTTGTATGATGTAGATGTATATGCAAGCGAAGATGCAAAAGATATAGCCAATGATCCAAGGTATAACCTAGGGTCCTATTATCACGATTTATACGTTCCAATAGATAAATATCTAAAAGATGGAGAAATTATCGAACCTTTTCATATCAAAGCTATAAAAACTCCAGGCCATACTCTTGATTCTATGAGTTTTTTAGTCGATGATGATATTTTTACTGGCGATTGTCTATTTAGATTATCCATTGGAAGATCTGATTTTCCTGGCGGAGATTATGATACAATAATTGATTCAATAAAAAATAAAATTTGCGTTTTGGATAAGGACATTAAAGTTTATCCAGGTCATAGAGGAAGTTCAACAATTGGTTATGAATTAGAAAATAATCCGTTTTTAAAATAAGGAGTTATAATGGAATTTAAAAGAAGCCATATGTGTGGCGAATTAAGAAAAGAAGATATTGGTAAGGAAGTTGTGTTGATGGGTTGGGTTGCCAAAAAAAGAAACTTAGGATCTCTAGTTTTTGTCGACCTAAGAGATAAAACAGGAATAACACAAATAGTAGTTAGAGAAGATGACAAGGAAAATCATGAAACAGCAAGTCATTTAGCTAGTGAATATGTAATTGAAGTAAAAGGAATAGTTAGAGAAAGAGAAAGCAAAAATCCTGACATACCAACAGGAGATATTGAATTAGTTGCTTCTAAAATAAATGTCTTAGATAAAGCCAATACCCCTCCAATCTACATTAAAGATGATGACGATGTAGCAGAAAATTTGAGATTAAAATATAGATATCTTGATATGAGAAAACCATCTGTACAAAGGAATTTAAAACTCAGATCAGATATCATTAGAACAATAAGGGAGCATATGTATGAAAATGGTTTTACCGAAGTTGAAACTCCATTTTTAACAAAACCAACTCCAGAAGGGGCAAGAGATTATATAGTACCTTCACGTTTGCAAGCTGGTGAATTTTATGCCCTTCCTCAAAGTCCACAGCTATTTAAGCAAATTTTGATGATAGGATCTCTTGATAGATATTTTCAAGTTGTAAAATGCTTTAGAGATGAAGATTTAAGAGCTAATAGACAACCAGAATTTACCCAACTTGACCTAGAATTATCTTTTGCTAACCAAGATGATGTAATCGAAGTTAACGAAAGTCTTCTAAAAGAACTTTTTGATAAATACACAGATTATGATCTAAAATTACCGATTCCTAGAATGGATTATTCTGAAGCAATCGAATCTTATGGTTCAGATAAACCAGATTTAAGATTTGGCTGTAAAATTAAAAATATTTCAGAAATATGGAAAGATTCTGATTTTAAAGCTTTCTCCGAAAATACAAGCGATGGAAAATCTGTTAGAGCTATAAACTTTAAGAATCTTGCAGATAAGTATTCTAGAAAAGCTCTTGATAAGCTTAGCGATTTTGTAAAAGATTATGGTTTAAAAGGTCTATCATATATTAAATATGCAGATGAAATTAATTCATCAATTTCTAAATTTTTAACTGATGATATTATGAATAATTTAAAGGCTCAATTAGAAATCGAAGATAACGATTTAATTTTAATAGCAGCTGATAAGGATAAAAAAGTTTTAGAAGCTTTGGGTGCGCTAAGAAATAAAATTGCACGCGATAACAATCTATATGAAAAAGACTATGCGCTTACATGGGTAGTAAATTTCCCTATGTTTGAATACAGTGAAGAAGAACAAAGATATGTTTCTCAACACCATCCATTTACTATGCCTAATGAAGAAGATATTCCACTATTAAAAACTCATCCAGAAAAAGTAAGAACTCAAGCTTACGATATTGTAATAAATGGAGATGAGATGGGTGGTGGATCTGTAAGAATTAATAATTCTGAGCTTCAAAAAGAAGTATTTGAAGCATTGAATCTTACAGAAGAAGATATAAAAATAAAATTTGGATTTTTCATCGAAGCATTAAAATATGGTACACCTCCTCATGCAGGACTTGCTTATGGTCTAGATAGACTATTAATGTTATTTGCAAAAACTGATAATATAAAAGATGTTATTGCTTTTCCTAAAACTCAATCTGCTTCTTGCCCTCTAAGCGAAGCACCAACTATTGTAGATAAGAAAACTCTAAATGATTTGGGAATTTATATAAGGAGTGATATTGATGACAACAATGACTAAAGAAGGTGTAGTTGTCGAAAATAATAAAGGAAATTTGTTAGTAAGTGTCATGAGAAATGAAGCTTGCGGATCTTGTGCGGCTAATGGTACTTGTGGTCAGAAAAAAGAAACTCTAATAAAAATTTTTAGCCCAGATGATATAAAAGTAGGAGATAAGGTAAAACTTGAATCAAAAGCTTCAGATATAAATAAATATTCTATATATGTTTATATCTTTCCGGTTATAATGATGGTATTGGGAGCATTTTTAGCAAATTTATTTTTTAAAAATACCAACTATGATTTAAACCTTATGACTCTTTTATTTGTTACGATTTTTTTACTGATATCTTTTTTACTAGTAAAAAAACTTGATTCTAAGATAAAAAGTAAGGAAATAATGAAAGTGAGAAAAATTTAATGAATATAAAATTAAATGGAATTTTCAAAAATATTACTAATGATAAATCAGACCTTAGTTATGATTTTAATAATGGAGAAAAATAATGGCTATGCCTATTGTTACATTAGTGGGTAGAACTAATGTTGGAAAAAGTACATTATTTAATAGACTTGTTGGCAAGAAAAAATCTATTACTGAAGATGTTAGTGGTGTAACTCGTGATAGAGTTGTTGATAAGGTAGATTGGCTGGGCAAAAAATTTAGTCTTGTCGATACAGGTGGTCTTGATATTTCTAATAAAGAAATAATGAATCAAGAAATAAAATCTCAAGTTGAAAAAGCACTAATAGAGACAGATTTAATTTTATTTGTTGTCGATGGCAAAGAAGGTCTTAGTCCTTATGATAGTGAAATTGCAGATGTTATCAGACGATATAATAAGCCAATTATAATTGTAGTTAATAAGATTGACAATAACAAAACTCCTGATGACATTTATGATTTTTATGCTCTGGGCTTTGATGATTTAGCAATTATTTCTGCAGAACAATCAAAGGGTTTGGGAGATTTACTAGATAAGATTATAGAAAGAATAAATTTTGATTCTTTTGAAAATATCGAAGATGAAACAAGAATTGCAATCATAGGAAAACCAAATGCAGGCAAATCTTCACTAGTTAATTTACTTGTTAACGACCAAAGAATGATTGTTACAGATATCGCTGGTACAACTAGAGATGCTGTAGATACAAATTGGACCTATAATGACAAAAATTATGTATTAATAGATACAGCAGGATTACGCAAAAGAAACAAGGTTAAAGAAAACGTGGAATACTATGCTAATCAAAGAACTTTTGATGCTGTAGATAGTGCTGAAATATGTTTATTTTTGATCGATGCAACTGTTGGAGTAACAGAACAAGATACAAAAATAGCTGGATATGCTCATAATAATAGAAAAGCAATAATAATAGTTGTTAATAAATGGGATATAGTTGAAAAAGAAACTAACACTATGAAAGATTTTGAAAAAGATATTAGAAATTCATTATCTTTTGCTCCTTATGCACCTATAGTTTTTGTATCTGTTTTGAAAAATCAAAGAATAGATTCACTTCTAGATATGATAGAAGTTGTCGACAACAATTATAATACGAGAATATCAACAGGAGTTCTTAACACGATCTTACAAGATGCAATAATGCTTAATCAACCACCACAAGATAAAGGAAAAAGATTAAAGATTTTTTATATGACACAAGTTTCTACTGCACCACCAAAATTTATGCTTTCTGTCAATGATAGAAATTTGATGCATTTTTCATATATGAGATATCTAGAAAATCAAATTAGGAAAAATTACAACTTAATAGGTGTTCCATTTAGCTTTATACTAAATGAGAGAGGAGCAAGCAAATGATAATTATAGCAGTAGTAATTGCATTCATTTTAGGTTCTATACCATCAGGATATATTATTGGCAAAGCTTGGTTTAATACCGATATAAGAAAATTAGGTTCAGGAAATGTAGGATCAACTAATGCATTAAGAAATTTTGGATTAAAAGCTGGTGGCGTAACATTTGCAATGGATATATTAAAGGGATTCCTAGCAGTTTTTATTGGTAATAAGCTAGCAGGCTATAATGGTATGCTAATATCATATATTTCTGTGGTTATAGGGCATATGTATAGCTTATTTCTTAATTTTAAAGGTGGTAAAGGAGTTGCAACAACCTTTGGTGGACTCTTATTTATAGACTATAAATACGCTTTAATCATTGTTGTTATATTTACAATTGTATTTTTGTTAAGTCATATAGTATCTTTAGCTTCAATCTTATCAGCTATATCTGTTTTTTTAACTAGCTTTCTTAGATATGGATTTACACCTATTTGTTGGGTGTTAATGTTTTTAAGCTTTATGGTGGTCTTTAGACATAGATCAAATATTGATAGATTAATACATGGAAAAGAAAAGAAACTTTTTTAATAAAAAGAGGATTTTATGGAAATTTCAATAATTGGTGCAGGTTCTTGGTCTACAGCCATAGCAAGTGTATTATCGGAAAATTTTGATGTATTGATCTATAGTAGAAATATAGAAGATGTAGAGAACATAAATAATTATCATAAAAACAGAAAATATTTAAAAAATTATTTACTTTCAAAACGTATAAGAGCTACTAATGATATTTCTGATTTATTTAAAAATAAATATATAGTTAATGGAATTCCAACTCAAGCACTTAGAGAAGTTTTGCTAAAGTGCAAAAATTTTGTAAATAAAGATAATGTATTTATTAACTTATCTAAGGGCTTAGAACTTAAAACTCATTATAGAATATCTCAAATATTTAAAGAAGTAATAGGAGATTATCCCTATATTATTTTATCTGGTCCAAGCCATGCTGAAGAAGTAATAATAAAAATGCCTACTACTGTTGTCTGTGCTTGCGAAGATGAAACCTTAGCAAAAGATGTTCAAAAAATATTTAACACCGACTATTTTAGAGTTTATTCCTCAACTGATGTAGTAGGAGTAGAATTAGGTGGAGCCATTAAAAATATATTAGCCTTATGTATAGGAATGCTTAGTGGTTTAGGATACGGTGATAATACCAAGGCTGCAATTATGACTCGAGGAATTCACGAAATGACTAAATTTGCCGTAAACTTTGGAGCTAATCCTAAAACCATTAACGGACTTGCTGGAATTGGTGATCTTATAGTAACTGCAACTAGCAAACATTCTAGAAATAATAGGGCTGGTATTTTATTTGGCAAGGGATATACAATTGATCAAGTTACAAATGAAATAAATATGGTGGTAGAAGGGATTCCTACAACGCGTGCAATTTATGAAAAAGCTAAAGAAAAAAATATAGAGCTACCAATAACCAATGAAATATATAAGGTTTTATTCGAAGGAAAATCGCCAAATGATTCTGCTTGTGACTTAATGGGTAGAAACTTAAAGAGTGAATTTTAAAAAAATTTTTACTAATTTATATTATAAGATATAATATAAGAAAGAAATTATAGTAAAGGGAAAGTTATGTTTGAAAAATTTAAAGAATTTATTGGTATAGACGATAATTACGACGATGATGAAGATTATTACGATGATTATCCAAAAAGTGAAGACGAATCTAAATCAACTGTTAAGGAAAATTACACTAATTTACTAGACGATAGTGATTATATTGACAATAAAGATAAATCTTTAACTTATGAAAGTGATTATTCCGATAGTAACACTTTTGATAGCTCTTATAATTACACATCATCAAGTAGTTTTAGCAATTTTGATTCTAGTTATAAAAACAATGATTATTCTTTGTCAAATAATTATAAACGATCATCAAAAAGAGGAGATAGTATAGGAAAAATGAATGATAATAGTTTTGCAAATAGATCAGCTATGAGAATAAGTATCCACGAACCACTTGATTATGAAAAAGATGCACCAAGTGTAATTGATGATATCTTGGATAAAAAAGTAGTTGTTTTAAATCTTGAAATGGTTGATTCAGATATGAGAAGAAGAATATTTGACTTTGTTTCTGGAGCTGTTTATGCCCTAGAAGGAACTGTAGAAAAAGTTACAAAAGGAATTTTTGTGATTTCTCCAAAGGGCGTTGAAGTAAATAGTGCCATAACAGATCAAATTTCTGAAGGCAATTATAATCAACTTTAATCTCAATTAATAGCTGCTAACTTATAATTATTTATTAGCTGGCAGCTTATTTTATTTATATGAAATTAGAATATAATTTAAATTTTATAAGTGATAAAAGTAAAAAATCCTCTATAAAAAAAGCTTTGACAATACTTGAAAGATCTTACGCTAGAAACACTGAAGAATCCAGTTTATTTTTGGATCCATTTGAGCAAAAAGTGATAGCAAATATTGCCGAAAAAAATAATATAGAGTTAGATTTTATTGGTGGCAATGATCTAGCGGAAAGAAAAATATTTGTATCCTCTTCTTATTATGAAGTTGATCAGTCTGATTATATAAGTATTTTAGAATTTGACCATGAAAATCTAAGTCATCCTGATGTATTAGGAGCTTTGATGAGTCTTAATTTAGATAGAGAAAATATTGGAGATATAGTTATTAATGATAATATTTGTCAGATAGCAGTTTTAAATAAAATTTCTAATTTTATTAGATTTAACTTAAATAAAATTAAAAGAGAATCAATAAGTGTTAGAATTAAAGAAAAGCAAAATCTTGACATAAAACCATTGACATATATTGACCATAGAGGATTTGTGGCATCAACTAGATTAGATATTTTGGTAGCTGAATTTATAAATTTATCAAGATCAAAGGCAAAAGAAATTATAAAAAGCAAAAACGTCAAAGTCGATTTTGAAATGATCGATAATCCATCAAGGATAATAGATGAAAATTCTATGATTTCTATTAAAAAATATGGACGTTTCATCTTCGAAGAAATAACTGGGAAAAGTAAGAAAGGTAATTTTCACATTACTTACAAGGAAATTAGATGATATATATATTAATTATAATACTTGGTTTAATTTTAGATAGAGTTAGCAAAATTTATGCTATAAATAACTTTATTGAAAATCCAATATCTGGCAAGATATTAAACTTTACTTATTTAGAAAATAGGGGAGCTGCATTTGGAATTTTAAAAAACAATAGATTTTTCTTTATAATACTTACGATTGCTATTGTAGGATTCTTAATTTATTATTTTATTAAAAATTATAAGAAAAATAGCAGATTTTTAAATATAGCAATAGCATTTATAATAGCAGGGGCATTGGGAAATTTTTACGATAGACTATTTAACGCTTATGTTGTTGACTTCATAGAGTTTGCCTTTGTGAAATTTCCTGTTTTTAACATTGCTGATATTTTTGTTACTTTAGGTAGTGGACTACTCATAATATATATGATATTTTTTGACCAAAGTGAGAAAATAAAATGAGTGTTAATATCGGAAATGATTGGGATATACTTTTAGCAGACCAATGGGATAAGGCTTATTATCAAAAATTAAGAAAATATCTTATAAAAGAATATAAAACTCACACCATATTTCCAGATATGTACGATATTTTTAATGCTTTAAAATCTGTTTCTTATAAAGATTGCAAAGTAGTAATTTTAGGACAAGATCCTTATCATGGTAAGGGGCAAGCTCATGGTTATGCTTTTTCAGTAAAAAAAGGCGTGAGAATTCCACCTTCATTATTAAATATTTATAAGGAAATGCACGATGATATCAAAACTTATATTCCAAATAACGGAAATTTAATAAAGTGGGCAAATCAAGGAGTTTTGTTGTTAAATACTTCCTTAACCGTAAGAGAAGCCGAGGCTAATTCACATCAGAATATTGGTTGGGAAATCCTTACAGATAATATAATAAAGATTTTAAATGATCGAGAAAAACCTATGGTATTTATTTTGTGGGGCAGAAATGCTCAAAGTAAGGAAAAATTAATTACAAATCCAAATCATTTGATTATAAAATCTGTTCATCCTTCTCCACTTTCAGCATCCAGAGGATTTTTTGGATCAAAACCATTTTCTAAGACAAATAATTTTCTAATATCAAATGGCCTTGATCCTATAGATTGGCAAATAGAGAACTTATAGCTGGTTCTCTATTATTTTTTTTGATAATTTTAAGATGTTTTTGTAATTGTATCTATGATTTTCTCTTATAATCAATAATTTTGGATCTATTATAATGTCACTTTCATTTTCTATATTGAAAGTATTTAAAGTTACATGACCCTTATTTTCTTTATCAAATCGCCCGTAAATAACCTGAAGAATAATCTCTATAGAATTTCCATTTGTTCTTAATTCATAATTTTCGGAAGTAAAATAAGATTCTATAAGTGGAGTTTTACTTATAAGATTTATTTTAGCCAAGTCGTTATTTATCCAAATTGAATTTAAAGTAAGTTTATTTGCTTTAGAATCAATAGTAAGCTCTTTTAGAAAATATTTTTCTATATTTGCCAATTTTTCTGTAGCTATCAAATCATTTTCGTTATGGATCATTATAGGTCTTGGATTATCTCTTTTAGAGATATCATCAGTTAATTTGCTAATTGTCTTATATCTGCTTGGATCATTACGAAATATGCCTATGCTCTTTTCTATATCGACTAATTTCATAGAATCAAAAGTAAAAAATTTTCTATAATTACAAATAATACTATAAATATCGTAAGACTTTGGAAAGATTGGCATCAACTTATATTTTTCCAATCTATAATTTAGAAAAGGAATATCAAATTTATTGCCGTTAAAATTTATAATTTTTTTGTTTTCTGCAATTTTTAAATAAATTTGTAATAGTCTTTTTTCTTCGGAATCATCCTCTGCAAAATATTGCCTTATATAACACTTATCATCTTCGTAAATGATTAATCCAAGGAGAACTAATTGGTCATTACTCTTATCTAAGCCTGTTGTTTCGATATCTAAAATGATTTCGTTTTTATTTAGATTTTCTGGTGCATATAATTTTTTAAAGCTAATCATAAATCCATTATACTTGATTTGCCATATTTATTCTTAGTAATATAATTATATAATTAAGGAGTATTGATGATATATTTAGATAATGCAGCAACAACAAAAATTTATAAAAAAGCTCAAGAAGCTAGAGATTATGCAGAAGAATATTGTTTTGGAAATTCTTCATCTTTAAATAGTTTTGGCATGAAATCTGAGAAATTGATAAAAACGAGCAAAGAAATTATAGGAAAAATTATTAATGCTAGTCCAAATGAAATTTATTTCACCAAGGGAGCAACTGAATCTAATAATATTGTAATTAAGTCTTTTTCAGGCTCTAATTCAATAGCTATTACAAGCAAAGTTGAGCATTCTTCAGTATATGACGCTTTTAAAAACAATGATTATAAAGAAATTATATACTTAAAGAACGACCAATATGGTTTTATTGATTTGGACAATTTAAGAAACAATTTAATCCATGAAGTCAAACTTGTATCTCTTATATATGTTAACAACGAAAATGGTGTCATACAAAATGTAGAAGAAATTTCTAAAATCATTAAGGTATTTGATAAAAATATCATTTTTCATATTGATGCAACCCAAGCTCTTGGCAAAGTATCCTGCGATGTAAAAAAACTAGGAGTCGATCTAATGAGTTTTTCGGCTCACAAATTTCACGGCCCAAAGGGCGTTGGAGCCTTGTATATAAATAATAAAATAATAGGAAAAATTTCTCCGGTTTTATATGGAGGTAGACAACAGATTATTTCATCAGGAACAAATAATCATCCAGCTATTTATGCCATGGGAATAGCCTTAGATGAACAGGTTAAGATTTACGATAAAGAATATATTAAAGAATTAAATTTATATTTTAGAAATCTAATTAAAGAAAATATAAAGGATTACTACATTGTTTCTCCTGATACAAATTTTTGCCCTAATATATTAAGTATTGGATTTGCTAATATAAAATCTGAAGTGCTCTTACATATGTTAGAAGAAAAGGAAATTTATGTAACAAGCGGTTCCGCCTGTTCAAAGGGAAATAACAATAGAATACTTGAAGCTCTTGGAGTTGATGATAGATATAAAGATGGGGTAATAAGATTTTCTTTTACAGATACAAATACAAAGGAAGAATTAGATCAAACAATATGTATTTTAAAAGATAAGATAGAAGAAATTAGAAAGGTAATGATATGAAAGCTTTATTAGCAGTTAGCTTTGGGGAATTATTTTTAAAAGGTGCAAATAGAAAAAAATTCTTTAACGATGCTTTAGCACATATAGAAAACAACATTAAAGAGATTGGTTATAATAATTTCTACCTGGAAAGTGGAAAATTATATATCGATGCTAATATCGATAAATTTGACCAACTGATTGAACAAATACAAAAAGTTTTTGGTATTGCTTATATTGATAAGGTTTATAAAGTAAGTAAAGATGAGAATGACATTTATTTAGCTGTAAAAAAATCAATCCAAGAAAACTATGGAAATGAAAATAAAACTTTTAAGGTAATTACAAAAAGAGTAGACAAATCTTTCAAATACACTTCGCCTGAGCTAAATGTGATAATTGGAGATAAGATCCTAGATGATTTTATTAATCTTAAAGTTGATATCCACAAACCAGATTTTAAAGTTTTCATAGATATAAAAACTTCCGCCTATGTCTATACAAAAAGATATCCAGGTCTTGGAGGACTTCCTATTGGTAGTAGTGGCAATGGACTACTTTTACTTTCTGGTGGAATAGATTCTCCAGTAGCAGGATTTTTGATGGCAAAAAGAGGAATGAAAATAAATGCTATACATTTTCATTCATATCCTTATACTTCACTAAAAGCAAAAGAAAAAGCCATAGATCTTGCTAAAATAATGTCTAATTATACTGGGAAAATGCAATTATTTATCATAAATCTATCTGAAATATATAAGGCAATTGCAAGTAATTGTGATAGAAGAAATACAACTATTATTTCAAGAAGATTTATGGTTAGAATTTGTGAAAAATTAGCTAATAAATATGATTTTCAAGTCTTAATAACTGGTGATAGCCTAGGACAAGTTGCAAGTCAAACTTTAGAGTCTCTTACTGTTGTAGAGAATGCATCAGCCTTGCCAATATTTAGACCATTAATTGCTATGGATAAAAAAGATATAGTTGATCTATCAAAAAAGATTGGATCATATGAAAAATCCATCGAACCTTTTGATGATTGTTGTTCTATATTTGCACCAGATAAACCAGTAACAAAACCAAGATTAAAATATATAGAAAATGATGAAAATAATTTAGACATAGAAAATTTAATTAATGAAGCTTTAGAAACTTTAGAAGTTATTGAAATTTAAATATTTTAGTTGACAAATTATAAAACAAATAGTATCATTTAAAGGTAAACCGCTCAGTTTAGGTACTGATCACCCACACTGGCGAGAATTTTAAGTTAGGAGGACACCTATGTACGCAATAATTAAAACAGGTGGAAAACAATATAAAGTATCAGAAGGTGACTTAGTAAGAGTTGAGAAATTACCTTACCAAGTAGGAGAAACTGTTGAATTTGAAGATGTACTACTAGTAGCTAACGATGATGATGTAAAAGTTGGATGCCCAACAGTTGAAAACGCAAAAGTTTCTGCAACAGTAGAAGATCAAAACAAAGCAAAGAAGATTGTGGTTTTTAAATATAAACCTAAAAAAATGTATAGAAAAAAACACGGTCATAGACAACCTTATACTTTAGTAAAAATCGATAGCATCAAAGCTAACTAATGATTAAAGTAGAGATAATCTATATTGATGATCTTATAAGAGGTTTTAAAATTACTGGTCATGCAGATTATGACGAATCTGGTAAAGATATAGTTTGTGCAGCGGTATCAATGCTAGCTTATACTACAGTTAATTCACTTGATTCATATAATTATGATTTTGAATTTAAAGATGATGAAGAAACTATGAAATTATTAGTAAAAAATCCATCTCATGATTCAGAAGTGATTTTAAATACTTTTTCTACAGGAATTTGGACACTAACGCAAAGTTATGATTACTTTGTAAAAGCTTATACAAATATATTATAGGAGATATGAAATGATATTAAATATTGATTTACAAAGATTTTCAAGTAAAAAAGGAGTATCTTCTTCTAAAAACGGTAGAGATTCAGAAAGCAAAAGACTTGGAGTAAAAAGAGCTGATGGTCAATTTGTAAATGCTGGAACTATCATTGTTAGACAAAGAGGTACAAAGATCCACCCAGGCAATAATGTAAAAAGAGGTGGAGATGATACACTTTATGCTTTAAATGAAGGTATTGTAAAATTTGAAAGAAAAGGACGCGACAGAAAACAAGTTTCTGTTTATCCAAAACAAGATATTGCTTAAGAAACTAAAGCTTGCTTTTCGGCAAGCTTTTTTATGTGAGAGGAATTTATCATGATAGATTTAGCAAAAATTAGTCTAAAAGCTGGAAATGGCGGTAATGGAGCTATTGCTTGGAGACGTGAAAAATATGAGCCGACCGGAGGTCCTGCAGGTGGAGATGGAGGAGATGGTGGCAGCATTATAATAAAAGCTACAAGAAATCTTTCAACTTTGGATGACTTTAAATTTAAAAAAATTTTCAAGGCTGAAAATGGAGAAGCTGGTGGCAAGAGCAAAAAATTTGGCAAAAAAGGTGAAGATTTAATTATAAAAGTTCCTGTAGGCACTATATTAAGAGAAGAAACATCTAATAAAATTATAAAAGATTTTAAAGTTGATGGAGAAGAATTTTTAATTGCAAAAGGTGGCAGAGGCGGAAGAGGGAATGTTCATTTTAAAAACTCCGTAAGACAAGCTCCAAGATTTGCAGAAAATGGTAAAAAAGGACAAGAGATAAATCTTATATTAGAATTAAAAATACTTGCCGATGTAGGGCTAGTAGGTCTTCCAAATGTAGGAAAATCAACACTAATATCCGTTATTTCAAAAGCAAAACCAAAAATAGCAAATTACCATTTTACGACACTAAATCCAAATTTAGGGGTTGTAAATATCGATAAAGAAAGATCATTTATTGTAGCTGATATACCAGGACTTATAGAAGGTGCTAATGAGGGAGAGGGTTTAGGTCACGATTTCTTAAGGCATATAGAAAGATGTAGAGTATTAATTCATCTTGTTGATATTTCTGGTATAGAAGGAAGAGATCCTATAAAAGATTTTGATCTAATAAATAAAGAATTAGAATTATATAACAAAGAACTTGCTAATAAACCAATGATTGTTGCCCTAAATAAGACAGATTTAGACTTTAATGATAATGCAAGTAAATTTATAGAAACTTTTAAAAATAATTATAAAATTTATAAAATTTCAGCAGCTACAACTGATGGAATAAAAGAATTATTAGATGGTGCCTATGATTTATTATCAAAATCTGAAGATAAACAATTTGATTTATTAGAAGAAGTTGATGAGAACTTTTTGGAAGAATTTTATAATAAAGAAATTGAGTTTGACCTTAATTTTTCCAAAGAAAACGAAGTTTTTGTTGTTTCTGGCAGAAGAATTGATAATTTACTTGAAAAAATAAATATGGAAGATTACGATTCTAGAATGTTTTTTGAAAAGAAACTTCGAGAAATGGAAGTTTTTGATAAATTAAAAGAAATGGGAATAAAAGAAGGAGATAGTGTAGCAATTGGCGATATTGTCTTTGAATATTATGAATAGGAGGAAATATGATAAACGCTAAAGAAAGAGCAAAGCTTAAATCTTTAAGTCACGATTTCAAACCGGTAATAAATATAGGGAAGAATTCTATTACCGATGAAGTAATTAGGGCAATAGATGAAGCTCTTAGTTCTCGTGAATTAATAAAAATTAAAATACTAAATAATAATTTAGACGATCAAGATGAAATACTTGAAAATATTTTAACTAGTTTAAATGCAGATTTTGTAAATCACTTAGGAAGTATAATAACAATATATAGAAAAAGTGATGATAATAAATTCGAATTATAATTAGGTATAACTATGAAAATTGGACTTTTTGGTGGAACTTTTGACCCAATTCACCTAGGACATTTGATTGTTATGGAAAATGTTCTAAATATAATGAATTTAGATAAAATTATTATTTTGCCAAGTTCAAATCCTCCACATAAGCAAGATAAAGACAAAACTGATGTGAAGCTAAGAGTTGATATGGTAAAAAAAGCTATCAAAAATAATAATAGAATAATACTTTCCACTTTTGAAGCAAATAGTAACGAAGTGATTTATAGCTATCAGACTATAAATTACTTTAAAGAAAAATATCCAGCTGACGAATTTTATTATGTAATGGGCGAAGATTCTTTTATGAATATAGAAAGTTGGAAAAATTATAAGGATTTATTAAAAGAAAATCTAATAGTTTTTGCAAGATCAAGTATCGATTCGCAAAGTAGTCTAGTAAAAAAAGTTAAGGAAACTAATAAAGAAAATATACATCTAATCAATAATCTAAATATAAATATATCATCAACTTTAATTAGAAATTTACTTAGAAATGGAAAGAGTATTAGATATTTAGTTACAGACGATGTTTATGACTTTATAATGGAGAATAGACTTTATGTATGATATTAAAAAACGGGAAAATAATTTAATAGCAGATATTGGGATTAAAAGATTTGAACACTCAAAAAGAGTTATGGAAGTCGCTATTAAATTAAATAAAGATATTGATGAAGATTTGGTAAGAACTGCTGCGATTTTACACGATTGTGCCAAATATAATGAAAAGAAATATTTAAAACTTTATGGAGATAAAATTAATGAATCAGATTTAGAATTTAAAAATGTAATTCATTCATTTCTTGGAGCAGAAGTTGCCAAAAAAGTGTATAATATAAATAATGAATATATATTGGATGCAATAAGATTTCATACTACAGGGAGAGCTAGTATGACAAAGCTTGATAAAATTATTTATCTTGCAGATGCCATAGAAAGTAAAAGAAACTATCCAGGAGTAGATCAGATTAGAAAACTTGCTGAAAATGATATGGATAAGGCTATTTTATATAGCTTAAGTCGCAATATCACTTACTTGGTGGATAAATCTATTCTTATTCATCCATTAACTATAGAAGCATATAATTATTTAATTAGGGAGCATAATGAATAAATTAGAGATAATATTAAAAGTTTTAGAGGATAGATTAGCAGAAGATATAAATGTAATCAATCTGAAAAATTCTTCAATTGCAGATACAATTGTAATCGCTACAGGTACTTCAGTTATACAGACTAGAGCTCTGGCTGATTACATCGAAGAAGAATTAATCAAGAATGGTTTTTCTTTAATTTCTAAAGAAGGATTTAGAGAAGGGGAATGGATATTGATAGACGCTAATGATATTATTGTTCATATTTTCACAAGAAAGCAAAGAGAATTTTATGGCATAGATAATTTGTTGAGTGAATAATCTTCGCCAATAATTTCTGGGTGTAAAAATGGAAGATAAGATTAAAGATAAGCTTATAATTGGACTTATAATAGCTTTAGTGGCTTTAATAGCAAACAATTTTATAGATCATAAAGAAGATGATTTTTCTGACTCCAAAATATCTTTGTTTAGCTCAGATGATGAATTCGAAGAAACAAAAGAAGATTCTAATCAAACACAAGCTAATGAAACAATAAAAGTACATATAGCTGGTGAGATAAACAAAGAAGGAGTCTATGAAGTAAATAATGGCGATAGATTAGATGATTTGGTCAAAAGAGCTGGTGGTTTAACTAAAGATGCTAATAGCAAAAAAATAAATTTAGCTATGAAATTAGAAGATCAGATGAAAATTTACATACCTAGCATCTATGATTTTGAAGATGAAACATCAAGTATAAATGATAATCTATTGATATCTGATAAACCATCTACTGAAATAGAGAAAATAAACATCAACAAAGCAAGTAAAGAAGAACTAATGACATTACCTAATATTGGCGAAAAACGTGCTAATGCTATTATAGAATATAGAGAAAATTCTCCTTTTGAAAAAATAGAAGACATTAAAAATGTAACTGGCATAGGAGAAAAATTTTATCAATCATTAAAAGATTTGATAACTGTATAGGTGTGGTATTATGAAATTATCAACTAGAAGCAGGTATGGTTTAAGAGCCATCTGTTATATGGCAGAAAATGAAGATAGAGGATACATACCAGTATCAGAAATTTCTGAACAACTATCTCTATCAGAAAATTACTTGGAACAACTAATTAGAATACTAAGAAAAGAAAAAATTGTAAAATCTATCCGAGGACCAAAAGGCGGTTATAAACTCATTAAAAATCCATCAGAAATAACAGTCGGTGAAGTTTTAAGAGTTTTGGAGGGAGATTTTAGTATTAGTGGTTGCTTTGAAAATAAAGATCACTGTGATAACAAATGCAACGCTTTTTTTGCATTTAATAAAATAGATGAAGCTATAAATAATACTATAGATTCTTTAACTATAGATGAAATTGTA
>QWCE01002831.1_pt1 | contig 20541 bp, 14 predicted proteins | sample 1972531 | NCBI WGS metagenome assembly QWCE01 (sample SAMN09866716, study PRJNA288562) | Human gut metagenome isolate term4_stool, whole genome shotgun sequencing... | reverse complement strand
CTGCGTGCGAGTCGTAGCGCGAGCGTGCCTGCACCATCATGCCACCTTCGAAGCACCGGATTCATAACATTCAGGCATGCGCCCACATCAACACGTCCGTTGACTTACGCTGTAGAAGAGGATAAGTGTAGAAAGGAGTCTATATGTATAGATCGTTACAGGAACTATGTGAAATTGCAACAGAACAGAACAAGAAGCTTTATGAGGTCGTGTTGGAAGAAGATTGCCATGAACGGGGGATTCCGGTGGATGACGGCTTTGCACAGGTGATGAAAGTGTATCACGCAATGAAAGAGGCGGATCAGGAATATGATGCCGATATTACTTCTACCAGCAAATTAGCAGGCGGCGATGGGGAAAAGTTGAGGAAGTATCGGGAAAAGGAACAGTCTCTTTGTGGCGATTATGTAATCGGTGTGATGGAGAAAGCGGTGAAAATGGGTGAGTCCAATGCGTGTATGAAACGAATTGTGGCTTCGCCGACAGCGGGATCGTGCGGGGTAGTGCCGGCGGTGTTGTTATCGTTACAGGAACGGTTTTCATATTCGGACGAAGAGATGACCAAGGCATTATTAGTGGCGGCGGGCATTGGTGGAGTGATCGCAACACGTGCATTTATTGCAGGAGCCGCAGGTGGTTGTCAGGCGGAGATTGGTTCGGCATCGGCAATGGCAGCGGGAGCCGCAGCATTTTTGCAGGGTGGCGATTCGGATACGATCTGTCACGCAGCGGCGATGGCGTTGAAGAATCTGTTAGGACTTGCGTGCGACCCGGTTGGTGGATTAGTAGAGGTGCCTTGTGTCAAACGAAATGTGATCGGAGCAACAAGTGCTCTGACTGCGACAGATATGGCTCTTGCAGGTATACGTTCGAAGATTCCACCGGATGAAGTGATTGATGCGATGCGAAGTATAGGGGTTGCAATGCCTTTGTGCATTAAAGAGACGGGAAAGGGTGGACTTGCAATGACACCGGAGGGGCAGAAATATATGCCGGGAGTATAGTCAGAATAAGAGAACAACACATTGTATAAAATGAAATTCATTCATTTACAGAACGGAAAAGGTTCATAAAAATCATATTTTTCATAGACAATTGTCGGAAAACTTAGTATAATTATATTGCTTTGTTTTTCGACTTTTTGTTATGCAGGAATTTTATTCTGGTTATAGAGGGCAAGTGGATAACAGAAAGGATATGTGGGGAATAGGAATAAAGTATTTGGGTATATTTTAAGGGAAGGGAATTATGAATCAGGTTAAGGAAACGTTGACGGGGTTACTAATTGGAATGGGAGTATATTCTGTAATCGTAGAGATTATCGGAATCATTTTTTCTGAAGATATTCTATCATACACGTTAGGATTGCTGGCAGGAGTGGTCGTGGCGGTTATTCTTATTATTCATATGACAAGGACATTGGATGATGCCCTGGATTTACCACAGGATGATGCAACTCGATATATGAGAAAGAAGACGGTGTTCCGTATTGTGTTGATGTTAGCGGCGCTGCTTGGTGCGATGCTGGTACCGCATGTAAACTTTTTTACGGTGCTGCTTGGTCTGCTTGGCATGAAGGTTGGTGCACTGATGGCTCCGTTTTTTTTGAAGCGCATGTATCCGGATGATTTTGTGACAAAGGAAGATGCCATGGGACCATTTGATGATGATGAAGAAGACGAGAGAGAAGTTGCAGATGGTAATGTTTCCGGGTCAGATGAAAGACAGACAGAATGACAGCAGTTTTTATATCATAAGAGAAAGGTTGTAACATGATCAACAGGAACGCAAGTTTCCGGCAACCGGAGATTTCCGTTCCTGTTGATGAAATGAAATATACAACAATATTACAGAAAGGAAGGTGAAGGAATGAGGTATGGAATGATGCCAATGCTTTTGGCAGCGGATAAAGAAGTGGATTTCTCAATCCATCATTTGATCGGGTATCAGTTCATGGGACAGACGGTATATATTACGACGTCGCATGTATGTATGATCCTGATCATGGCAACGATCATGATATTCGCAGTGGTTGCACGTAAGAAGATCATGCATGCCGAGGAAGTGCCGACCGGGCTGCAGAATGTAGTAGAACTTGCAGTTGAGACTTTGGAAGGCTTTGTTAATTCTTCTATGGGTAAGAATGGCAGAAAGTATATCTGTTATGTAGGAACATTGTTCCTTTATATATTGTTATCCAATATATCCGGTCTGTTTGGACTGCGACCGCCAACGGCAGACTACGGAACGACCTTTTCTTTAGCATTGATCACATTTGTTATGATTCAGTATAACAACCTGAAGTACAATAAGATCGGCGCATTTACAGGATTGTTCCAGCCAATCTGGTTTCTCTTCCCGATTAACCTCATTGGAGAGATTGCCACACCGGTATCTATGTCGCTGCGTCTGTTTGGTAACGTAATGGCAGGTACGGTTATGATGGCGTTATATTATGGATTGCTGCCACTCTTTGCCAAGATTGGTATACCGGCATTTTTACATGTCTACTTTGACTTGTTCTCCGGAGCAATTCAGGCGTATGTATTCTCTATGCTTACGATGGTATTTATTACCGATAAGATTGGAGAGGCATAAGATGTACAGGCTGACAGAGTGTCTGACAGCGGAATCGGCGGGGCGGCTTCGTGAGGAGGCTGGAACCGCACAACTATATATTTAAGAAAATGGAGGAAATATTTATGTCACAGATCACAAACGAAGGTTTAATTTTAGCATGTTCAACAATTGGTGCAGGTTTAGCAATGATCGCCGGTATCGGACCTGGTATTGGACAGGGTATTGCCGCCGGTCAGGGTGCTGCAGCAGTAGGACGTAACCCGGGTGCAAAGGGTGATATCATGTCTACGATGTTACTTGGTCAGGCCGTAGCCGAGACAACCGGTCTGTATGGTCTGGTAGTTGCATTACTGTTAATGTATGGTAATCCAATGCTTGCTAAGTTCTTGAAACTGTAAGGATCAACGAAGTCTGATGAAAGGAGGATAGTTCCTTGATGGGTATGTTATCAGGAATGATGGGTGCGCAGACAATGCTGCTCACCGAAGGACATATATTTGAATTAAGTCCGCAGTTAATCAGTGACGTGATCATTCAGGGAATTGCCATTTTTATCCTCTTCTTTTTCCTTACCAAGGTGTTGTTTGAGCCGGTGCAGAAGCTCCTGCACAATCGTACCGAGAAGATCCGGACGGATATTGATACGGCCAAGCAGGATCGGGAAGATGCCGCAGCATTGAAGGCGGAATATGATGAGAAATTAAAAGCCATCAACAAAGAGAAAGAAGAGATATTAGAGCAGGCCCGTAAGAAAGCGAAGAAACGCGAAGAGCAGATCGTGGCAGAAGCAAACGCAGAGGCCGATCGGTTGATCGCCCGTGCCAATCAGGAGATCGAGTTAGAGAAGAGCAAGGTTTCCGATGATATGCGCAAAGAGATCGTACGGGTTGCAACGGCAATGGCTGCAAAGATTATCGAGCAGCAGATTGATGAGAGCAAGCAGGATGCTTTAATTGAGGATACTTTGAAAGAAATGGGTGGTAGTACATGGCTAAGCAGGTAAGTAAGACCTACGGAAGCGCACTTTTTGAAGTGGCAATGGAGAATCGGTCATTAGATGCCACATTAGAAGAGGTGCTTTTTGTAAAGCAGACGTTTCTTGAGAACGAAGAATTAAGCAAGTTTCTGCTTCATCCGAATATCGAGAAGGAAGAGAAAGTCAAGGTTATTGAGAATATCTATGCCGGCAGGGTATCAGATGAGCTGACCGGACTTATGACAATGCTGGTGTTAAAAGGTCATCAGAAAGATTTCCTTTCCGTATTTGATTATGTGATTGCTGCGATCAAGGAGGAAAAAGGAATAGGTATTGCCTACATTTCTTCCGCAGTAGAATTAAAGCAGGAGCAGAAAGAACGAATTGAGCAGAAACTGATCGAGACAACGAAGTATCAGAAGATCGAAGGGAATTACAAGGTAGATCCGTCACTGATCGGTGGACTTGTGATCCGGGTTGCGGATACCGTAGTCGACAGCAGTCTGAAGACACAGATTGCGAAGTTGTCGAAGAGTCTCGTACAGTAAATGCGAAGAATAGATTATAAACAGAGAGAAGGTGCTAATTTTCCATGAATTTGAAACCAGAAGAGATTAGTTCTGTGATCAAAGAGCAGATTAAGAATTATTCAAAGAAATTAGAGACCTCCGAAGTTGGTACAGTTATACAGGTAGCCGACGGAATTGCCCGTGTGCATGGATTAGAGAATGCAATGCAGGGTGAGTTGTTGGAATTCCCTGGGGATGTTTACGGAATGGTAATGAACTTAGAGGAAGACAACGTAGGTGCGGTACTGTTAAGTGCAAACAAAAATATCAGCGAAGGAGATACCGTCAAGACAACGGGACGTGTGGTAGAAGTTCCGGTAGGTGACGCAATGCTTGGACGTGTTGTCAATGCGTTGGGACAGCCGATTGACGATAAAGGTCCGATCAATACGACCAAATCAAGACCAATTGAGAGAGTGGCATCCGGTGTTATTTCCAGACAGTCCGTAGACACTCCGTTACAGACCGGTATCAAGGCGATTGATGCCATGGTTCCGATTGGTAGAGGACAGAGAGAGTTGATTATTGGTGACCGTCAGACAGGTAAGACGGCAATTGCCATTGATACGATCATTAATCAGAAGGGACAGGGCGTGAAATGTATCTATGTTGCGATCGGTCAGAAGGCATCGACCGTTGCAAGTATCGTGAAGTCCTTAACCGAATATGGAGCAATGGATTATACAACGGTTGTGGCATCCACCGCATCCGAGCTTGCTCCGTTGCAGTATATTGCACCATACGCAGGTTGTGCGATTGGTGAAGAATGGATGGAGAATGGAGAGGACGTATTGGTTGTGTATGATGATTTGAGCAAGCATGCAACTGCTTACCGTACACTTTCCCTGCTGCTCCGTCGTCCGCCGGGACGTGAGGCATATCCGGGTGATGTATTCTACTTACATTCCAGATTGTTAGAGCGTGCTGCCCGGTTAAATGATTCCTTAGGTGGAGGTTCGCTTACTGCACTTCCGATCATTGAGACACAGGCCGGTGATGTATCTGCATACATTCCGACCAACGTTATTTCCATCACAGATGGACAGATCTACTTAGAGACAGAGATGTTCAATGCCGGTTTCCGTCCTGCAATCAATGCGGGTCTTTCCGTATCCCGAGTAGGTGGTGCAGCACAGATTGGAGCAATGAAGAAGATTGCTTCTCCAATCCGTACCGAGCTTGCACAGTATCGTGAGCTGGCTGCATTTGCCCAGTTTGGTTCCGAGTTGGATGACGATACGAAGGAACGTCTGGCACAGGGTGAACGTATCAAAGAGATGTTAAAGCAGCCGCAGTATAAGCCGATGCCGGTAGAGCGTCAGGTTGTGATCATTTATGCGGCAACAAAGAGATATCTCTTAGATGTTCCGGTAGATCAGATCCTTGATTTTGAGAAAGAATTATTTGAGTTTGTCGATGCACAGTATCCGGAGATCTTTACGAAGATCCGTGAGGAGAAGAAGCTTACAGATGAACTGAGTCAGATGTTAGACGAGGCAATCACCCAATATAAGAGTCAGCGTGCATAATGAGCAATACGCGGAACTTATAGGGGCAGATGGAAAGAGGAATGTGTCTGTGTGGCACAGAAGAATTTACATCTGCTGTGAGAATATAGAAGAAAGAGGTGATATGTCTTGGCATCGATGAGAGATATAAAAAGGCGCAAAGAGAGTGTTGCCAGTACCGGTCAGATCACGAAGGCAATGAAGCTGGTATCGACGGTAAAGCTCCAGAAAGCGAAAGCCAGGGCAGAGAGCAATAAGCCGTATTTCACCATGTTGTATGATACGATCTGTTCCATCTTAGCGAGAACCGGAACGATCGATCACCGTTATCTGCGGGAGAGCGACTCCAAGCGCAAAGCAGTGATCGCAATTACATCAAACCGTGGACTTGCCGGTGGATATAACAACAACATTGTCAAAGAGATTACGGCAGCATTTGCACCGGAAGATACGGATATCTATGCATTAGGTAAGAAGGGTTTAGAGGGCTTAAGCCGGAAGGGCTACCACATCATTGAGGATTATTCCGAGGTGATGAACGAGCCGCTGTATGCCGATGCGATCCATATTGGCAAGAACGTATTAGCGTCTTATGAGAATGGCGAGGTTGGTGAGATCTATCTTGCATATACCGGATTCAAGAATACGGTAGTGCATGAACCCAAACTTATCAAACTATTGCCGATCAGTGTGGAAGAGATCATGAAGGATGTAGAGATCGATACGCTTACCCTTATGAATTTTGAGCCGGAAGCGGATGAGGCACTTGACATGATCATTCCAAAGTATATGAATAACATAATCTATGGCGCATTCGTTGAGGCAATCGCCAGTGAAAATGGTGCCAGAATGCAGGCAATGGATTCGGCAACCAAGAATGCGGAAGATATGATTGACGATCTGTCGCTGAAGTATAACCGTGCGAGACAAAGTTCGATCACACAGGAGCTTACGGAGATCATTGCAGGTGCAGAGGCGATATCGTAAAGGAATATATAATTGCGTATGCGAATTGTTATCTTTGTATGCTTAGAGGTTCATAATAATCCGCAATTATGTGATAGAAAAGGAGATAGAATATGGCAGAAAAGAATGTCGGTAAGATTACCCAGATCATTGGTGCCGTATTGGATATCAAGTTCAGTGAAGGCAAACTTCCTGAGATCAATGATGCCATTACGATCGCAACCAAAGATGGCGGGCAATTAACCGTAGAGGTTTCCCAGCATCTAGGAGACGATACTGTGAAGTGTATTGCCATGGGACCAACCGATGGTCTGGTTCGTGGAATGGAAGCGGTAGCGACTGGTGCGCCGATTACCGTACCGGTTGGCGAGAATACACTGGGTCGTATGTTCAACGTGCTAGGAGAACCGATTGATAATAAGCCAGCCCCAGAGTGCAAGGAGCATTTTCCAATTCACCGGAAAGCACCGGAGTTCTCGGAGCAGGCAACCGATACAGAGATATTAGAGACAGGAATTAAGGTCGTTGACTTGCTGTGTCCATACCAGAAGGGTGGTAAGATCGGTCTGTTTGGTGGTGCCGGAGTTGGTAAGACGGTATTGATCCAGGAGCTGATCCGTAACATCGCAACCGAGCATGGTGGATATTCCGTATTTACCGGTGTTGGAGAGCGTACCCGCGAGGGTAATGACTTATATAATGAGATGACAGAGTCCGGCGTTATCAATAAGACGACCATGGTGTTTGGTCAGATGAACGAGCCGCCGGGAGCCAGAATGCGTGTTGGTCTTACCGGACTTACGATGGCAGAGTACTTCCGTGATCAGGGTGGTAAGGATGTATTGTTATTCATTGATAACATTTTCCGTTTCACACAGGCTGGTTCTGAGGTGTCTGCGTTACTTGGACGTGTACCATCTGCCGTTGGTTATCAGCCAACATTACAGACAGAGATGGGTGCTTTGCAGGAGCGAATCACATCAACCAAGAACGGTTCTATCACATCCGTTCAGGCGGTATATGTGCCTGCGGACGATTTGACAGACCCGGCACCGGCGACAACATTTGCTCACTTGGATGCGACCACGGTACTTTCCCGTTCGATCGTAGAGTTGGGTATCTATCCAGCCGTGGATCCATTGGAGTCTACGTCAAGAATCCTCGATCCGAAGATCGTGGGCGAGGAGCATTATGAGGTTGCCCGTGGCGTACAGGAGATCTTGCAGAAGTATAAGGAATTACAGGATATCATTGCAATTCTTGGTATGGACGAGTTATCTGAGGAGGATAAGCTTGTTGTATCCCGTGCCAGAAAGGTACAGAGATTCCTGTCCCAGCCGTTCTTCGTAGCGGAGCAGTTTACCGGAACAAGCGGTAAATACGTACCAGTGTCTGAGACGATCCGCGGATTCAAGGAGATCATTGAAGGTAAGCATGATGACATTCCGGAAGGTTATTTCCTGAATGCCGGAAGCATTGATGATGTACTTGCTAAGGTGAAATAAGAGAGGGTGAATGCGCATGGCAGATACGATGAGATTGAAAATTGTGGCGCCGGAGCGTATCTTTTACGAGGGCGATACCACATTTTTGGAATTCACCACAACAGAAGGTGATATGGGTATTTACCCGCAGCACATTCCTCTTACTGCGATCATTGCACCGGGGATCCTTCGTATCCATGAAGGAGATACCGTGAAAGAGGCAGCATTGATGTCGGGCTTCATCCAGATTCTGAAAGAAGAAGTTACCATTCTTGCAGAGAGTGTAGAATGGCCGGATGAGATTGATGCGAACCGTGCAAAGGAAGCGGAGATTCGTGCAAAGCGGAGAATTGAAGAAGGAAATGGAGACTTAGACCGTGCGGAACTTGCGTTGAAGCGTGCGTTAGTGCGATTGAGTCTTACCAGATAAGTAGGAAGAGGCCACTGCGGTGGTCTCTTTTTGATGTTATTTCTGTTGTTCCAGGGTATATATTATCAAAAAACTGTGGTAAAATATGTGTAGAAGAATAAATGTATAGAGAGTTACCGCACAAGGATTATATAGCGAAAAGGAGCACCACCATGTACAAAGGAACGATAACCGTTACATCCCGCTTGAAGAAGATCAATCTGAAATTAGAAGATATCCTGTATGTGAAAATGCAGCGCAACGATTGCGATATCCACTTAGCAAACGGGGAGATCCTGACGATCCGTACTACCTTCAAAGAGTTTGAGAAGGAGTTAGGGGATGGATTCATACAAGTGAAAAGAGGAACCTTGGTATCGGTTATGGCGATACAGGATATTACGGATAAGGTCAATTTGTCGAATGGGGAACGTGTGGAGTATACTAAGCGGGCGAAAGGGAAGCTTCAATACATGCTGCACGAAAAACAGAAGGATATGATCACGGAGCTTGCGAAGGACAGTGTGCCTATGACAGAGGCAGATTACCGGGAATATTATAAGAGTTTTGACCATGTTCCGTTCGCATTTACCGATATCGAGATGGTATTTAATGAGGATCGGCATGCGGTCGACTGGATCTTCTGTTATGGCAATGAGCCGCTTGCTGCCCTAGAGAAGGTGCCGCTTGAGAAGCTGATCGGCAACTCTTTTGGAAGCATATTTGAGAATATGGATGCAAAGTGGCTGCATGCTTATGAGAGAGCGGTACTCTATGGGGAGAAGCTTGAGATTACCGATTATAGTCCGGAGATTGATACCCACATTAAAGTCATCTGCTTTCCGACATTTCCGTGTCATTGCGGGTGTATCTTGTTTGATACAGAGCAATTGGTGACATTTCATCCGGAGACTACATTGCTTCGTCCGGAAACAACGTAAAAGGTAACATTGATAAAATGCTGCAAACAACCTTTGATGAAATAATGGAACATATACTCAAAGTAGAGATTGGCAGGGTTGTCGATTTGTCCCACGCTTGTGTCGTTTTGTTACATAATTAGAAAAAGTATGGTAAGGTCTTATTATCAATGGTGAGTAATCACAGGATACAAGACCTTACTTTTTTATCAGCAGGAAATGATTCCTATGATAGAAAAGCCCTCTTGGCAGGATCGAACGGCTGCGAAGAGGAATAAGTGTATAACAGAACAGCAAGGGTGTCCATCGTGAGGTGGAATCTGAAGGAAGCTGTAAGCAAACTCTTGGTCCGATGGACAGAAATCACATATAAGGCTCGGAAATACGAATAAGTCTGCCAAAAAAGATGAAGTCCCAAAGTTGCTGGAAGTACGAGTAAATGTGGCGGATAGATGAGAGGAAAGAACGCATGGACACAAGTAGTCTAATGGAGCAGATATTTTGCCCCAAGAGTACACCAGTTCAAAGCAAAGCCACACGCAAAATCAGTAGCGAAGTTTAAGAAGAGAATGAAAGAATATAACGCATGAAGCGTGTCTCATCCTTTAGGATGATTTACATTTCGAAACAAACTCGTATAATATAATTTAAGACAGATTGCGAAAGGCTTATGGCAATCTCGCTCTGTATCAAAAGGAGGGAAGAAATGACCAGAAATATTATCATAAAGACCTCCGTTCAGAAACGGTTTGACAGCTTCATGGTGCATGGCAGAGTCCTTTTTTTCAGTGCACCCTGCGGCTTTGGAAAGACCGTACTAGCGGACGCCCTGTTGCGCGGTCGGAATGTGCTGCGGCAAAGTGCGGCAGACCCAGACTGCGTGATACCACCGTCGGCGCAGGATTGGGACATTCTGCTGATTGACGATCTTCAGCTCATGCAGGAGGAAGCCGGGCAGCAGGCTCTTTGCGAACTGATTCGCTCAAGTCCGGAGCGCCGTTTTGTGCTGCTCTCGCGCGGTGTGCCGCCCGGATGCCTGACAGCGTTTCAGTACACGGGGCTGATGACGGTGCTGGAGGCCGACGACCTGCTTTTTGATGCGGGCGATGTGCGGCGACTGTTTCAGCTTTCGGGAGCAAACGTAACAGATAGCGAGATCGATGGAATTTTGAAAGAATCCGTAGGCTATCCGCTGGGTGTGGCCATCACGGTGCGGTGCATGTTCCCGGACAAGCCGTGGACGCCGGAGCTGGTGGCGCGGGTGTTCCACGAGGTGTTCCTCTACTTTGAGACCGCCATCTATAAGCGCTTTGACCTGCCGGTGAGGCACTTCCTGTTGGAGCTGGCTCCATTTGAAAGTTTTGACATGGAAATGGCGCGAATGGTCAGCGGCGATCCCCATGCTAGCGAACGGCTGGCCTGGCTTCTTCGATACACCACTATGCTGCGCTACGACGACTGCCAGCGCTTCCACTTCTGGCCGGGTTTCCGAGCTTTTCTCCTCTGGGAGATGGAACAGGAGTATACCGAGGAAAAGCGCAGAGCGCTCTTCAGCCGGGGCGGGCTATACTATGAGCTGAAGGAGGACTACGCCCACGCCTTGGAATGCTACACCAGTGGCGGTGACCATTCCAAGGTTTCTGAGCTGCTGGTGCGTAATGCAGAACTCCACCCCGGCATGGGTCACTATGCTGAGATGGAAAAATACTACCGCGGCCTGCCGGAGACGGAAATTCTTGCCTCACCATCGCTGATGCAGGGCATGAGCATGCTCTGCGCACTGACCATGGATTACGAAGGCTCGGAGCGCTGGTATGGCGAACTGCAAAAGTTTGCAGAACACTGCGGCAGGCAGGACGCCGCCGGAAAGCAGGCGCGCAGCCGCCTTGCATGGCTGGACATCTCCCTGCCCCAGCGGGGCGTGAACGGTCTGACGGAGACCATTCCCGCCGTGTTCCGGCTGCTGACGAACAAAGAGGTGGTGCTGCCGTCCTTTTCCGTCACGAGCACGCTGCCGAGCATCATGAACGGCGGCAAGGACTTTTCCGAATGGAGCAAAAAGGACGACCTGCTCTACAAAACCCTCCGTCTCCCTGTGGAGGCGGTACTGGGGAGGGACGGCGTGGGCCTTGCGGACTGCGCCATCGCCGAAAGCAAATTTGAAAAGGGCGAGGACGTCTCCGGGCGGATGCTGTCCCTTCTCCCACAACTGAACGAGGTTCGCAACCGGGGCACGCCGGACATGGAGTTCGCCGTCAGCGGATTGCTGGCACGCAGCCAGATGGCAAACGGACAGCCCGCCGACGCGCGGCGCACCATTGAGGTGCTCCGTGAATGCTTTGCCGAGCACGGCTTGACACGCTTTCTACCCAATATGGACGCCATGCTCTGCCGTATTGACATGCACACCGGCGACCTTGACGCGGTGGACGTGTGGTATCGGGAAAAAGCCCCGTGCGAACCCACGCACCTGAACGTCATGCGGCGCTACCGGTATCTCACGCAGGCAATGGTGGAAATTATGCAGAACCGCCTGGACGCCGCCTTGCTGACGCTCTCACCCATGGAGCCGTATATTCAAAACTGTGCCCGCATTATTGACGGAATTCACCTGAATGTTCTGACTGCCATCGCCCTGTACCGCAAGAAGGACGAGCGGTGGCGCGGGCGATTGACGGCGGCGCTGGATGCGGCGGCGGAATACAGCTTTATCACCACGGTCAGTGTGTACGGCACGGCAGTGTTGCCGCTGCTGGAGGCACTGGACTGGGATGGCGACAAAAAGTGGTATAAGCAGATAATGGCGGCGGTGCGGAAGCAGGCGGCATTCTACCCGCATTTCCTCGCGCCGCGCCTTGCCCCCGGCGAGGAGCTGACGCCAACGGAGCTGCAAATTCTGCATCTGCTCTGCGCCGACAAGTCCAATGCCGAGATCGCCCAGATCATGGACGTGAAGCTGCCCACGGTGAAAACCCATGTCAGCCACATTCTCGAAAAGCTGGATGTGAAGCGCCGGGCGGAGGCCAAAACCGCCGCGAAAAAGCTGCATCTGGTATCGGAAGAGTTATAAAAACAACGTCCGGCGGACGCTGGATTCGACATAAATGCAAACTGATTTTAAGGAGGAAAGATATGAAAAAACGAGTATTGAGTATGATCATGGCGCTGGTGCTGTGTCTGACGCTCCTGCCCACGGCGGCGCTGGCGGACGAGCTGGGGCCTGTGGACGGCACGTCCACCGTGGAAACGGCGGGCGCTGACGCGGAAGCGGAAGCCAAGGCGAAGGCCGGCGCGGAAGCCGTGGCCGCCGTGCAGGCGATGATCGATGCCCTGCCCGATGCGCTGACGGAGGAAAACGCAGGGGACGTTTCCGCAATGCTGGGCAAGATTGATGCGGCAATGGCTGCACTCGGGGACGAAGAACGCGCCGCGCTGGATCTGACGCAGTATCAGGCGGTGATCGCGGCGTTGGCGGCACTCGCTGCGGCGCAGGGGGAGATCGCGCTGTATGCGGATGAGAACAATAAGCCAAAAGGTGAGGGTACAAAGGCGAATCCTTATCAAATCACGTCAAACAAGGAGCTGGAATGGTTTCGCGATACGGTGAATGCGGGGAAAACGGGGATTTGCGCGGAGCTGATGAATAATCTCAATTTTAAGGATGAGACTGGGTGGACATGGACGCCGATCGGCAAAGACGCAGGCAAGGCGTACACCGGCACATTCAATGGCAATGGCTACAAGATTTCGATGCAGTATGCGGTTGCGCCTGGCGATATGACAGAGGGCTGGGGGCTGTTCGGGTCTATTGGAAATGACGGCAAGGTGCAGGATTTGGATATATATCTCAGCTACTTCGGGTGGGATGGAAAGGCATTTTCTATTTCTAAAAGCGGTATGTTGGCAGCCTACAATTCCGGCACCATTGAACGTTGCACGGCAACGAGTGGCAAAATCTATGTGAGCAGCGGCGTTGGCTTGCTCGTGTATCGGAATAATGGTACGATACAGGATTGCTTGACCAAACTTAATAGCAACTGTATTGGTGAGGGGGGAACCCTCATTGGCGGCGTTGCCTACACAAATAATGGAAAGATTAAAAATTGCTTCTTCAATGGCGGTTATCAAAGAAATTACTCGAATAATCATACCATTACATTTGAAGAAGGCAATAGCGGCAGCATTGAAAACTGCTATTTTATATCAGGTCGCAACTACACGGATAGCACCAAGGGTGTTATGGGTGTGGAGCAGAAGGATGCGAATAGCGGTAAGCTGACTTTTTTGCTCAACAACGATGGCAAGGAATCAGGTAACAAAGTAGATCCTTGGCGCATAGATAGAGAAACAGGTGGGTATCCCAGCTTGAAAAAGACCGATTATCGGGTAAGCCGAAAAGAAAACGGCGGTTATGACATAGGAGACAAGCCGCATATGCATGGCAATGTGGAGTTTACGAAGGTGACGGCACTGTCGGACATCACAGCGGACGGCAACTACTACATTAGCGGCGAAATTGCGCTTGACAGCACATGGGAGGTTGATAAAGAAATTCTCCTTTGCTTGGACGGGCAGACAATTACGGCAGCTTCCGGCAATGTTCCTGCGATAAAGATCGGACGCGGCGGCAGCCTGACGCTGGTGGATGGGAGCAAGAGCGGCGGCGGAAAGATCACAGGCGGCGCAACAGGCGTTATGCTCGATGGCGGCGCATTCACCATGCAGGGCGGCGAAATCAGTGGGAATACGGTAGGCGTGCATGTTCAGAGCGGCAAGCTTACGCTCGGCGGCAAGGCAAAAATTACTGATAATTCTGCTGCTGATGCAGGTGTCAAACAGAACATTCTGCTGGCGCAGGGCTCGGAAATCAGCTTTGATTCGCTTGACCCGTCCGCGAAATTCGGCATTTCTGTGAAAGGGCAGGAGAATCTGAAGGATGGCGAGCGCGTTGCCGTGACGGATACGACAGGCGGGCGGTATTTTGCGCAGCTTGTAGCGGATGGGTTCAAGAATGATGGCTCGGGCTTTGAGCTTTATCTGAGTGACGATGGCGATAAGGTTATGCTGGGTAAGCAGAGCGTCCATAAGCATTGCATCTGCGGCGGGGGAAATACCAATCTGGGGCATGACACGCATAGCGACATTACCTTCCAGCCTTGGACAGAAACGGATAAACTGCCTACTTCCGGCAATTACTACCTGACCAGAAATGTGACCTTGGCAGGTAATGCCAGTCCGCAAGGCGCCAACGTCTGCCTGAACGGCTATACCGTGACGCTTTCCGATGTTGGACGCATTAACCCATCCGGCACCACGCAATTGACGGACTGTAGTGTGAATGGGAAACTGGAATCTTATCCCGGTAAAGCCAATGGTGGTGTAACAATATCGGGTGGCAGCAAGTTCTATCTCTATGGCGGTACGCTCAATGGCGTCAAAGTAGAGATTGGTCAGACCGGCGGCGGTACGTTCAACATGTATGGCGGCAAGATCACAGGGAATACAAAGGGAACTGTTGTCGGACAGGATAGCCAGAAGATTTATATCAATATGTACGGCGGCGAGATCAGCGGCAACCATATTGTTGATCAATACGGCGGCGGTGTGTTCGTTGGCAACGGCAATCAATTTAATATGTACGGCGGCACGATCCGGAACAACAGCGCAGTAGATGGCGGCGGCGTGTATATTGCGCCTAAAGGCCCTGCTTATCAAGCCGGAACAATGACGATCCGTGGCGATGCCGTTATTCAGGACAACAAAGCCAACGGTGTCACAAACAATGTCAGCCTGCCTAAAGGCAGTACCATCAAGATCGATGGACAGATGAATGAGAGTGCGCAGATCGGCGTGACCACGAAAGCCGGACCTTCGGCGGGGAATGTTGATATCGCTACGGCGACGGACACGGGCTGGGTTGCCGCGAAGAATTTCACCAGCGATAACTCCGCGTACCATGTTGGCTTGGTGAATGACGGCAAGACCGTACAGCTGCAGGTGCATTCGCATCAGTGGGAGTATAGCGTCAGTCAGGATGGTACTACTATCACGGCGAAGTGTACGGCGGGAAATTGCGATTTGGCGAACAGCAATGGCGGCAGCGTGCAGCTTGTAGCGCCGAGCGGTTCGTTGATTTATGATGAAGCGGAAAAGACGGCAACGGTGAATATAAGTCGGGATTGGCAGGGCGAAGCTGTTGAAGCAAGCAAAATCGTCTACACGAAAGAGGGCGATGCTACCTTTACCGGAAATCCGAAGGATGCGGGGACGTATACCGCAAGCATTACGGTCGGCGGCGTGACCGCCAGCGTGAAGTATACCATTCAGAAGGCTAATCCGGTGGTGACCAAATGGCCGACGCTTTCTGCATCGGTTTATGTCAACAGTGAAGCGACCCTCACCGGCGGCAGCGGCGAAGGCACCTTCGCTTTCAAGGCAGGTGCTGCGAAATCTTGGGACAGCGCAGGCAGCAAGACCACCACGATCGTGTTTACTCCCACAGATACCAATAATTACAAGGAGCTGACTCAGGACTATAACGTAACGGTTGTCAAGCGTACGGTAAAGAGCTGCAATACGCTGACTGGCATTACGGACAAGCCCTACGGAACGGCGCTGGAAGAGCTGGGACTACCCGAAACCGTGACGATCACCACGGAGGACGGCAAAACATTTGATAAGATCCCCGTCACATGGAGCGGTTATAATCCGAATACGCTGGAGGAGCAGACGCTCACCGGAACATTAGATCTTACTTCGATTGCTAACGAGGTGGAGCAGCCCGGCATGCCTGTGACGGCGCAGATCAAGGTCAAACTCACGACGAAGAGCTTCAGCGGCATTTCGGCTGCGGCTTATGAGGGTGTGTATGACGGTAGTCCGCACGGGATCACCCTCACCGGCGTGCCTAGTGGCGCAATCGTAAAATACGGCGAAAGCGCAGATAGCTGCACACAGGACAGCCTGACCTACACCGACTTCACGAATGGTGCAAAGACCGTATATTATAAGGTCTCACAGTCCGGCTATGCGGATGCTTCCGGCTCTGCCACGGTAAATATTACCAAACGCCCACTCACCGTTTCCAACATCACGGAAAATAAGACCTATGCGTATGCTTCCGGTTCAGACGGTAAGGCAATCGGTGTGAATATTGCAGGAAAGCTTCCGACGGATAGGGGAACTACAGCATATGCGGTTGCAAAGACAGATACAGAGAAGCTTTTAAGTGAGGTAACAGTCGATACAGCCGGAAATCTGACCTATAAAGTAAATCAGGTAGATGCGTCCAAGGTTGGAAAGACAGCAATTATCACGGTAACAGCTTCGATGGAGAACTATGCGAATGCTGGATACACGCTGACGATTAGTATTACAGATAAGAAGACGGTAGAGATTAAGCGTGGAAACACCGTATCCGTAGATGGAAGCAATGCGCTGACTTATGGGGAAAAGGTTTCAAAGCTGACACTTGGAAATACCGTTTTTGTGGAAGCCGGTACAGATGATGTGATAGAAGGTATTCTTTCATGGAGCAATCCGGACGAGATACCGGCAGCCGGAACCACACAGGCGGGCTGGGTATTCAAGCCGGCAGACAGTACGCATTACGCGGAACTTACCGGAACAGCAGCCATCACAGTAGCCAAGGCAACACCGATAGTTGTAACAGTACCAACCGTTGCAGAGCGTGGATACAATCCGGATGCTGCGCTTACCGGTTCAGATATAACAGGCGGAAGTGTGACAGGGGCAGATGGCAATTCACTTGCCGGAACATGGAGCTTTACAGGAACGAACATCATTCCGACTGTAAACAACAAAGGCTATCAGGCAGTATTTACACCTGATGACACAAACAACTACAATACAGTAACTAGAACAATAACAGTTACGGTCAATAAGGCAGCGAAAGCTCCAAACATGCCGGAAGCTGCAATGACACCGGCGCACAGCACAAAGAAGGTTGGCGATATTACGCTTCCGGATGGATGGAGCTGGCAGGAGGCTGATAAGGACACGGCACTTGCAGATGGTGTGGCAGTGACAGCGAATGCAATTTATACAGGAACTGACAAGGGCAACTACGAGACAGAAAGTGTAAGCATTACGATTACAAGAAGCGAATGTGATCACACACATACTGAAATACGGAATCAGCGGGAAGCGACCTGCACGCAGACCGGATACGCAGGAGATACCTATTGTACGGACTGCGATAAACTTCTGAGCACCGGAAAAGAGCTGGCGGCACTCGGCCATGACTATCTGGCAAGCGTGACAAAGCAGCCGACGACAACAGAGGAAGGCATCAGAACCTATACCTGTACAAGATGTGGGCATTCCTATACAGAAAGCATTACAAAGCTTACGAGTCCATCACCACAGCCGACTGCAACACCATCGCCACAGCCAAAGGGCACCAATCTGAAGGATGACACAGGTGCATCCTACAAGGTGACAAGTGCAAATGGCAAAACACCGGCAGTGCAGTATCTGGCACCAAAGAGCGGCACCAAAGGAACGGTGACAGTTCCTTTGGAGGTCACGATCGATGGCGTAACCTACAAAGTAACCTCTATCGCAGACAATGCTTTTAAGGGCAATAAAAAGCTTAAGAAGGTAGTGGTCGGAAGTAACATTACTTCTATCGGAAAAAATGCTTTTGCAGGCTGCACAAGTCTGACAAGTATCACGATCGGAAAGAATGTGAAGAAGATCGGGAAGAATGCCTTTACCGGCTGTAAAAAGCTAAAGTCGATCACAATTAAGACGAAGAAGCTGACAACAAAAACCGTTAAAAAGGGAGCGTTTAACGGCATCAGCAAAAAGGTTGTGGTAAAGGTGCCAAAGAGCAAATATAAGACCTACAAAAAGCTGCTCCCGGCAAAAGGTCTGAAAAAAGCGGCAAAGATCAGAAAGTAACCAACACGCTGAAAATACAGTAACCTCATATGAGAGACTGCTTAGGCAGCAGAAATACAAATACAGACATGCGAATCAACCGGAGCAGGGAAGTAATTGTATTTCTGCTGCCTTTCTCATATCTCATTTCCCTTTGTCTTGACCTGTCATTTACCACCTGTCTCCTGCGCACCTCCTCTCCTGTGAAATAGCTCTTCTCCTATTTTTTATATTCCGGTTTCGCATTCCTGTTTTTTTTGAAATTGCAAATGCAATACATTCATGTTATAGTAGCTTCAAAGCATATTTTCTTTAATCATGTCTATCAGGTGGAAACAATCTGGATTCGGCTTTCAAATAGTTGCGAATCTGATTTTGCCAAAGCCTGCTATCTGAAACATATCTTAATTCAGGAAATTCATGCTTGCCATTTAGAAAATCCAATCGAGCTTGGCAAGGAAATTGAGGGCAAAGAGTGCATTCTGGATGTTAAGCTCACATTGAACAATGCAAAGATCATTAATATTGAACTACAGGTGTATAAGCAGACCTATTGGGTGGAACGGTCGCTTTTATACTGGGCAAGAGCATTTGACAGTTTGAAAAGCGGACAGGATTATAGTATGCTGCTTCCGACGTATCATATTGGCATTTTAGACTTTACTTTATTTGAAGATCATCCGAAATTCATGGCACAGTATCTAATTATGGATGCGGAAGATAAGTTCCAATATTCGGATAAGCTTTGCATCAAGGTACTTGATCTGACGCAGTTAGATGCAGCCAGAAAACAGAAAAACGTAAATAAAAAGCTTTTAAAATGGGCAAGCATATTTAAGGCTGAGACGCTGGAAGAATTGGAACAGCTTGCAAACGGAGAGGAGGTATTTGAAAAGATGGTAGTAACAATGAAGAAACTGAGTGAAGATGAAAAGATCCGTATGCAGTGTGAAGCAAGAGAGGATTATGAAAGGTGTCTGCTATCCGAATTCAATGCCGGAAAACGTGAGGGCGAAGAGATTGGCGAGAAGCGTGGTGAGAAGCGTGGCGAGAAGCGTGGCAGAATTGCTGGTAAAGCGGAAGCTTTAACGGAACTTATCAATAATCTGATGGAAACCCAGCATATCTCGGAAGAAGAAGCAAAGAAGATGCTGAAGCTGTAAGAAAGTCAAGGCAAGAGTGACAAAGACAGGGGCATTCTGTGAAGTGAAGAACTTCCGGGATGCCTTTTTGTCATGGTGACGAGGAGAATGGATGCCATGCTTGCATGGGCAGAAAAAACAAAGGACGGATGCCTATGGCAGAAAAAGTGGATCGAAGTTGAGAGATTTTTATGAGTTCATAATCATTGACTGTATGCCGTCTCCTGGAATGATGACAATTAACGCATGCAGCGTGTCTCATCCTTTGGGATGATTTACATTTCGAAACAAACTCGTATAATATAATTTAAGACAGATTGCGAAAGGCTTATGGCAGTCTCGCGCTGTATCAATGGGAGGGAAGAAATGACCAAAAATATCATCATAAAGACCTCCGTTCAGAAACGGTTTGACAGCTTCATGGTGCATGGCAGAGTCCTTTTTTTCAGCGCGCCGTGCGGCTTTGGAAAGACTGTACTGGCGGACGCACTGCTGCGCGGTCGGAACGTGCTGCGGCAAAGTGCGGCAGACCCGGACTGCGCGATTCCGCCGTCAGAGCAGGATTGGGACATTCTGCTGATTGACGATCTTCAGCTCATGCAGGAGGAAGCCGGGCAGCGGGCTCTTTGCGAACTGATTCGCTCAAGTCCGGAGCGCCGTTTTGTGCTGCTCTCGCGCGGTGTGCCGCCCGGCTGCCTGACAGCGTTTCAGTATACGGGGCTGATGACGGTGCTGGAGGCCGACGACCTGCTTTTTGACGCGGACGATGTGCGGCGAATGTTTCAGCTTTCGGGAGTAAACGTAACAGATAGCGAGATCGACGGAATTTTGAAAGAATCCGTGGGCTACCCGCTGGCGGACGGCAGACCGGACGCGGCGGCGGAGTACCGCTTCATCCGCACCGTCAGCGTATACGGCACGGCGGTGCTGCCGCTGCTGGAGGCACTGGACTGGGATGGCGACAAAAAGTGGTATAAGCAGATAATGGCGGCGGTGCGGACGCAGGCGGCGTTCTACCCGCATTTCCTCGAACCCCGCCTTGCCCCCGGTGAGGAGTTGACGCCCACGGAGCTGCAAATTCTC
>QWCE01002828.1_pt1 | contig 20556 bp, 16 predicted proteins | sample 1972531 | NCBI WGS metagenome assembly QWCE01 (sample SAMN09866716, study PRJNA288562) | Human gut metagenome isolate term4_stool, whole genome shotgun sequencing... | reverse complement strand
AGCTCGACAACCTTATCACCCTTCATCAGCGTAAGTTCATTTATTTATTGGAGGAAAATATGCTGAATAAAATAAATAAAACCGACTTATTTTATGATTACTATGCTCAATGGATAACGGTGTATAAGGAAGGGGCGATAAGGAAAGTTACGATGGACAAGTATATGCTCACACTTTCATGGATAAAACGATTGGCACCGGATTTGAAAATATGCGATATTTCAAGAATAACGTATCAAAAGTTACTTAATGATTATGCTAAGCAACATGAGAGACAGACAACAATGGATTTTCATCACCAGATCAAAGGTGCTGTATTGGATGCCGTTGACGAAGGCCTGATTGAGAGAGATCCGACGAGAAAAGCTATTATTAAGGGGAAAAAACCCGGAAATAAGAAAATAAAGTATCTCAATCAATTTGAATTGCATAAATTATTGTCAGTATTGCAACTTAATCAAGAGATTAATTGGGATTGGTTTATCCTATTAGTGGCGAAGACAGGAATGCGATTTTCTGAAGCTTTAGCAATAACACCAAATGATTTCAATTTTTCAAAACAATCGTTGTCAATTAATAAAACTTGGGATTATAAAGGCAATGGGGGTTATATGCCAACTAAAAACCAATCATCAGTTAGAAATATTCAGATAGATTGGCAATTAATAATTCAGTTTTCAACATTAGTTAAAGATTTACCGGAAGATGAACCAATCTTTATTTCAGATAAAGTATATAATTCTACAGTGAATGATATCCTAGCTAGGCATTGTAAAAAAGCAGAAATTCCTATAATATCGATTCACGGATTGAGGCATACACACGCCTCATTACTATTATTTGCGGGTGTATCAATAGCAAGTGTTGCACAAAGATTAGGGCATTCAAGTATGACAACTACGCAAAAAACTTATCTTCATATAATTCAAGAACTTGAAAACAAGGATGTAGATTTGGTAATGCGATCATTATCAAGTTTGAATTAACAATAGCAAATGATGCTCATGAAGGGTGATAATTTTGTAGAAGATAGTAAAATAATTACTAATTTGCTGAAAATTCTATAGTGAGCAAGTTAATTTAAGATGTAGATAAAAGAATGACTTCTATTTTGTTGCGGTAAATAAGAACAAATATAATTGAGCAGTAAGATATCAATATTTTATAAGTTAAGAGAGGAGAAAATATGGCTAAAGGAATTATATATCTAATGTCAACAGTCGTTTCAGGTCTTATCAAAATCGGAAAAACTGGAAATGACCAATTTGAGAATCGAATGAGATTTTTAGAAAGCAATGGATATGCGAATATAACAGGGCTAAAACGAGAATTTGCTATAGAAGTAGATGGATATGATGATAAAGAAAAACTACTTCACGATATTTTCAGTAAAAGTCGAATTGTCGGCACGGAATTATTTGCATTAGATATAGAGATCGCTAAATCATTATTATCCTCGCTAGATGGCAAACAAATTTATCCTAAGGATAAAAGCAAGAAAGATGTATTTAAAGAATCTACAGAGGAGATAAAACTAAAAACTGAAGGAAGTCCTGCCCCCGATGGAGAGTATGTATTGAAGCGCAAAATAAAAGGCTTTGGACAAGTGAACGGTAAGGCTATAGTTAAAGATGGCATATTCACGGTGTTAAAAGGGAGTGTATGCGGCAACACTGGAAAAGGATATATACCATCCATAAGGCGAAATGCAAAAATAATAGATAATATTTTACAAGAAGACGTCATATGCATGAATCCATCAAGTGCCGGTTGGATAGTTATCGGAAAATCCAACAATGGATGGCGAGAGTGGAAGGATTCACATGGCAACCTTATTGAAATATACAGAAAAAACAAAGAGGAGTGATATTTTGTATATTAGCTGATACGTTGCTACAGTACAAGATATAAAAAGACGACATCATTGATTATATAAAGCCCATCGCTATTCTTTTGCAAATAAGTCAATGCTCGAAAAAGAAAAGTGATGTGGTTTTTTATTGCTTGGGAATTTCGCCAAATTAACCTTCAGTATTTTCCTTTAAAACTAATACTAGCAATTAAATTACTTATTTAGCAGCAATAGAAAAATATGTATTTAAATCAAATTTTAAGGATTAAAGGCAAAAACAACATTTGGCATGAAATATGCTTTATGATATATTCAGAAAGCAAGAATATTATTAAGGAGGTCTAAATTATGAATTGGGAAAATGGTAGGAAGTCAGCTTTTGCTTTCGGATTTGATATGGATGGATCCACAATATGGCGGAACAAAGCTATCAAAATAGAAGGAGGTGAAAATTTTATTAAAGGACCTTCGATCGGAGATTATGGTCCTAATGTTGGAGCATATAGATTATTGGAAATACTTGACAAATATAATTTTAAAGCTACATGGTTTATTCCAGCAGAGAACATTATAAAATATAATGAATTTGTATGTAATTTGTTAGATAAAGGTCATGAAATTGCTCACCATGACTATGACCATAAGGGAGAATACGGTGATACTTTTGAAGAACAGATTTCATTTATAGAGAAATGTCAAGATGTTTTTAAGAAATACTTGGGAGTTAAGGCTAAAGGTTATAGAAGTACTGGAGCTATTCTTAAGCCTGAAACAGAGAAGTGGATGTATTCAGAAGGCGGATTCGAATATATAAGTGGTGGAAGATCAGGAGAAACTTGTCAATTTATCAATATAGAAGGAGAACGTACTAATGGTGTAATTGTTCCTAGCAGAGATAGTATGATGGATGATTATATGCAAACCGTTTTCAATTCTTATCCTCAAGTTCTTGTAGGCTTGCCAAGAATAGCACCTTATAAAAATGCTTATACAAATTGGATTCATGAACTTGAAGGTATGAAAGAATATGGCAATGCAGGTTCACCAGCTTTTCATCCTCAGATTTCGGGAACTCCTGGCAGAGCAATGATAATTGATGAATTTTGCAAATATCTTGCCGAAAATGAAAAAGAAGTATGGGTTACAACTTGTTTGAACATTGCACAATATTTCAAAGAACAGGAGGCTAGAGATGCTTAAAGATAGAATGAAATGGCCGCATAACACAAATTGCGCTGCAATGATTACGGTTAATTTAGAGGCACAATATTTTGCGAAAATGTATTATCCTGATGATGAAATTAACATCAATGAAGGTGAAATATATATGAGCGCTAAGGAAGGTATAGAAACTGGGCTCCCAAAAATTTTGGAGGTTCTTGATAGGTATGGTGTAAAGGCGACATTTTTTGTTCTCGCGGCCACTGCTGAAAAATACCCTGAAATTGTAAAAGATATTGCGGATAGAGGTCACGAAATTGGCTGTCATGGATATTACCATGAAAACCTTGCAAAGCTAGATAGTAAGACACAAAGGAACATATTAAAGAGTGCAAAGGAAAAAATAGAAGAAATATGTGGTAAGGTAGTTACAGGATTTCGTATGCCTGAAGGTGAAATAACTGAAGAAACTTTAAAAATAGTTAAGGAATTAGGTTTTACATATTCTAGCTCTCTTTCTGATAATGATATACCATATATTAATAAATATTGTAATCTCATTGAGATACCGATAAGATGGGAACTATATGATTTACCGTACTATGCTTATGCATTTGAGCCAATGATTCCACAAGGTCAGGATCGGATATCCAATGTTGAGGATGTATTGTCAAATTGGATTATAGAGCTTGATGCAGCAAGGGAGTTCTCTACATTGTTCAATCTACAAATCGACCCGCAGGCAACTGGTGAACAAGGTAGAATTTTCGTACTTAAAGAGATCCTAGAAAGAATAAAATCTGATGACAAAATCTGGCTAACAAAAGGGAATGAAATAGCAGGATTGTTCGTTTAATGTTTTATATAAAAATTTAAAAAGATACTTAATAGTTGGAGGTTTAAAATGAATAATATTAAGATTGATATTGATGCAATACCAGGAGATAAATGGTTCCCAGAAGAAACAAATTTTCTTGATGATATTCAAGAATATTGGGGCGATTGGGGTGTTTGTTCGGAAGTTGATACTTTAGAAGCTGTACTCATGAGAAGACCTGGAGTGGAAATTGAATCTTTTGATGCATCGTCTGTACGATTCTCTGACATACCTATAGATGTAGATCTAATGAGGGCTCAACATGACTCGGTAGCTAAGGTTTATTCAGACTTTGGTGCTAAAGTTTATTATGTAGATGAGCAGCGAAAAGATAGACCGAATGCTATCTTTTGCAGAGATTTAATGTTTATGACACCTGAGGGTGCAATCATAACAAGACCTGGAATGAAAACTAGGAGAGGAGAAGAAAGGTATGTCGCACAAGCACTTTCTAAATATGGAGTCCCAATTTTGAAGACAATTACTAATGATGGATTTTTTGAAGGTGCTAACGGAATGTGGGTTGATAGACATACATGTGTCATTTCAACAGGGATAAGGTGTAATAAAAGTGGATTTGAACAAGTTAAAACAGAACTTGAAAGAATGGGTGTAGAAGTTTATCATATGCAGCAGCCTTATAGTAATATACATATTGATGGTTTGATGAATCCAATAAGTTATGATAAAGTCTTAGTGCACGCATCTCAAGTTCCTTATGATATAATTGATATGTTAAAAAGAAAAGGTTATGAAATTCTAGAAGCACCTTCTCAAACTGAGGTTAGAGAAGGGTTTGCGTGCAATTTTGTTGCTCTTGAACCAAATAATATTGTAATTGCTGATGATAATCCACGAACTATAGATATGCTTGATAAACATGGAGTGGAAATTCAAACAGTTGATATCTCAGAAATTAAAAAAGGAAGAGGTTCATTACATTGTATCACCGCATTTTTAAAGAGAGGGTAATTAATCAAATCATACTGAAGGAGGATTAATGCTCAGAAAATATGTCGAACAAATACTAAACATATATAATTATATTGACGGGCTTATGATAACGGATAAGGATGGCAAAATTGTATATTATAAAACATATAGACCTGATTTAATAAATTTAAAAGAAAATAAAATCTTAGGCAAAAATGTTTTAAGTATTTATCCTAATCTTACAAGCGAAACAAGCAGTATAATGAGGGTGCTAAAGACAGGGGAACCAATATATAACGAAAAACAGTATCTTGAGTCCTATGATGGTCAAAAATTAAATGTTGTCAATACAACACTTCCAATAGTTGAAAATGATAGAATTGTTGGAGTTATAGATGTTTCTCAATATATGGATCCGTCATATCAAAGAAAAGAAGTCGTTATTTCAATGGCAAGTAACAAAGGAATAAAAAATCTATATGAAATTGACGACATAATTAGTAATTCTAAATCGATGGAGAGCTTAAAAAGTCGTATTCCTATGGTGGCGTCGACGGATTCCTCCGTTTTAATCTACGGTGAAACCGGTACTGGTAAGGAACTTGTCGCACAATCTATTCATACTAGCAGTACACGAAAACAAAACATTTTTGTATCTCAGAATTGTGCTGCGATACCTGGGAATCTTCTTGAAGGTATTCTTTTTGGAACAACAAAAGGCAGTTATACAGGTGCTGAGAATAAGCCGGGTTTATTCGAAATTGCTAATGGAGGCACACTTTTTCTGGATGAGATAAACTCAATGGATATTGGAGTTCAATCAAAACTCCTTAAAGCTATTGAAGAAAAACAAGTAACAAGAATTGGCGGATATAAGCCAATAAAAACAAATATTAAGATTTTATCAGCGGTTAATGAAGATCCTCTTGTAAGCGTTAGAGAGAAACGTTTAAGAGAAGATTTATTTTATCGGCTAAGTGCTGTACAGTTAAACATTCCTCCTTTGCGCGAAAGGGGAGAGGATTTATCTTATCTTGTCAAATATTTTATAAAAGAATTTAATCAAAAAATGAATAGAGATGTCTTGGACATTGATTCAGAAGTTGAATGGATTTTTAAGAATTACAGCTGGCCTGGCAATGTAAGAGAATTAAGAAATATTATTGAGGGTGCATTTAACGTTTCTTCTAATCGTATTATTAGAAAAAGAGATATAGCGGAATACGTTTATAGGAAGCATCTTAAAAGTGAGTTTGATAATTTTGAAGATTCAAATCAAGATTTGATATTATCCGAAGAGAAACCATTTTCAAAATCTTTACCAGAAATGTTAGAGGAATATGAAAGAAAGATTTTAATATATGCAATTTCGAATTCCTCAAGTTTTGTAGAAGCAGCAGAGAAACTACAAATTACAAAACAATCTTTAAATTATAAGTTGAATAAATATAATATAAAAGAATAAAACCGGAAATAAAAATATATTTACCACACAGTAAATATATTTTTATTTTGTAAAAAATATTTTATGATTTTAAAAATATACCAGGGTATTCATGTTTAATGTCATGGCATGATATTTGCATAAATTAAATTTAAGTATTTAAATTTGGATGCATTTAAAGGAGGTTAGATAATGTCAGATTATAAACATGATATTGATGCTCTACCAGGAGAGAAATGGTTTGCAAGCGAAACAAACATTATAGACGATATGGTCGATTATTGGGGCGACTGGGGAGTGCACTCTGAGGTAGATAAACTAAAAGATGTAATTATGAGACGTCCAGGCAAGGAGATTGACAATTTCGATTGGAATGCTGCTAGGTTTAAAGCTCCAATAGATCCTGAATTATTTAGGGCTCAACATGATAATCTTGCTGAAATTTATAAGAACCACGGTGTTAGAGTTCATTATTTACCTGAACAGCGAGAAGATAAGCCTAATAGCCTGTTTTGTAGAGATTTAATTTTTATGACACCTGAAGGGGCTATCGTTACAAGGCCAGCAATGCTTTCAAGACGTGGTGAAGAAAAATATATGGCGAAAGCCTTAGCGAATCTTGGAGTGCCAATTATTAGAACGATATGCGGAGATGCAATATTTGAAGGCGCAATGGCAATGTGGGTTGATAGACATACAGTTATTCTTGCATCAGGAGTAAGAACAAATAAGTCAGGCTACAATATGGTAGAAGAAGAATTAAAGAGGATGGGTGTTACAGAAATTTTACATATGCAGATCCCATACGGACACGCACATATAGACGGATTGCTAAATTTAGCTAGCAATGACGTAGCTATGATTCATGCATCTCAGGTTCCTTATGATGTATGTGATGCTTTGAAGAAGAAAGGTTTCAAATTGCTTGAATGCCCGTCAAGAATTGAGGCTAAAGAAACTTTTGCAATTAATTTTGTGGCAATTGAACCAGGTGTAATTGTTATGCCTTCAGGAAACCCAAGATCTCAGGAATTACTCGAACAAAATGGCATAAAGGTAATCCCTGTAGAAATTAGTGAAATAATGAAAGGATACGGAGCAATACATTGTTGCACAGGATTTTTGAAAAGAGGCTAATAACCAATTATTCTTTAAACTGAGCGAGTGTTTTAAGGAGGTAGTTTAAATGAAAAACTTAAAAATCTCAAAAGAAAGATGGTTATTAACTATATGTGTTCTCTTTTTTACCCTTATGTTTACAAAAATGACATTTGCAGATGGGGAAGGAAATGCTGAACATTATGGTTTATTAACATTAGTAACTCCAATAATTGCTATAGTATTATCGTTTATAACAAAACAAGTCATAATTTCACTAACTGTTGCCGTATTTGTTGGCTCTGTTATACTATGCAATGGGAATATAATATCAGGTTTTATGACTGCTTGTGATACATACATCGTAGGCACTGTTAATGATGAATGGAATGCGACATTATTAATTTTTATCCTATGTGTGGGTGGTATGATTGCGGTCATGGGGAGACTTGGAGGATTACAGGCATTAGCTTTATCTATGTCTAAAAAAAGCAAAACAACTAAAAATACACTTGTGATTACCTGGGTATTAGGAATGCTTATTTTCTTTGAAGACATGGCGACATCGCTTATAGTTGGCCCGACCATGAGGCCGATAACAGATGAACAAAAAATTTCAAGGGAGAAACTTTCATATGTGGTAGACTCTACCGCTGGACCTGTGACTGATATGGCTTTTATTTCATCGTGGATTGCATATGAAGTAGGAATGATGTCTATCGCTTTTGAAGTTGTGGGCTATAAAGATTCAAATCCTTATTCCGTGTTTGTACAAACAATACCATATAGATTTTATAATATTTTAGCTATTGCTATGGTTGGAATAATTATCTTTATGGAACGTGATTATGGTCCAATGTATAAAGCTGAAAAGAGAGCTAGGCTTGAGGGCAAAGTTGTTGCTGATGGTTCCCATCCTATGATGAGCAAAGAACTAGATGCGATGAATGTGAAAGAGGGTACACCTTTAAGAATAATTAATGCGATCGCACCAATAGTGTGCTTTGTAGTCGTAACGATTATTGCGATGTTTTATACTGGGGGTGGATTTAAGACAGGTTTTAGTTTCACATCGATTAGAGATGCATTTGGAAACTGTAATTCAGCCGCAAGCATACTATATGCTGTTATAACTTCTTCTTTGCTAGTAATACTGATGGCTGTAGGTCAAAAAATCATGACATTGAAAGAAGCTGTTGATTGCTGGCTCGAAGGCTGTAAAGGCCTACTGCTTACAGTTACAATTTTAGTTTTAGCGTGGTCAGCTGGTGGTATTATGAGAGCATTGGGTACTGGAAATTTTATTGCAGAAATTGTCGGTGTTTCAATACCAGGAATAATTTTGCCTGCAATACTTTTCTTTGTCTCTTGTGTTGTTGCATTTTCTACAGGAACATCATATGGAACAACAGCAATCATGATTCCTATAGCGTTCCCAATGGCGTGGGGTGTTACTGGTGGTGAAATGAATTCTATTACTTTAGCAACCATTGCTGCAGTTACAAGTGGAGCAATTTTTGGTGACCACTGCTCACCAATTTCAGATACAACAATCATGTCAGCTATGGGGTCTGGAGCTGACCTGGTTGACCATGCAAAGACACAGTTACCATATGCTGCGACTGTTGCTGTAGTAGCAACTATAGTAGGCTTTATACCTGCTACATTAGGTTTATCCCCAATTATCAGTATTCTATTAGGATTAATTGTTTTGATTGCTTTTGTTAGAATTGTAGGCAAGAGCACTAATGAAAAAGACTTGAGAAAACTAGTGGAGAAAGACCTTAATTAAATATAAATAATATGTTTTTAAATTTATTTAATATTAAAAGGCTTATATTAAACTTATTGAGATTATATTATTGTTTAGATAGGTTGTGGTAAGGCTTCAACAAGTGCCAGAGAAATCATTTTATGATTTTCTGGCACTGTTTTCTTGGATCATATAATCCTAGCAGAATATACATTTATACGAACTAAAGGAAGGGTTACTTCATCAAATTTTACAATAAAATAAAAAAGGCGTATTAAAATATGTTATAATTAATTCGCAATATAATTTAGTTGATTAGTGATATTTTAAGGTTGTAAAATCAAAATTAATTCTATTATGTTTATCAAAAATAAATAAAATTATATAGTTAAAAATATGAGTTTGTATTATTAAATACAGATATTGATAAATGCTTGAGGAGAGCAAACTGTGGAAATAAAAGAAATTTCAAAGGAAACATATGATAATTACTTGAAACAAGTTAAGATAAATTCTTTTTTGCAAGCAAGTCAAATTAGCAACGTGCTGGAAACCAATAATTGCAAAACAGAATTTCTTGCTCTGGTAGATGACAAAGAAATTTTGGCTGTAGCAATAGCCATTGTAAGAAAGGTTTTTCTTGGCGTTAGAATTGATCTGATGACTGGTTCGATATCAACAGAGCCTAAAAATGAGTATATTTTTTATGACAAATTAAAAGATTATGTTAAACAAGAAAATTGCTTAAAACTTGTTGTAAAACCTGATAAAAATTATTGCATGCTGGATCAAGATGGAAACATAATACAAACACTAGATTCAACTTGTTTTGAGAATATGAACAAAATAGGATATATAGTCAACGATGGCTCTGTTACAACTTTCGATGGTTCGCCTGACTATCAATTTGTAAAAGATTTAAGTGCTTTTTTTTCTGGTAAAGAGGTCGATCTGTTAAAATCATTTAACCAAAATGCTCAAAGAAAAATAAAAAAAGGCAATGATATGGGGATAAGAGTAAGATCTGTAAAAAGGCAAGAGTTAAAAGAGTTTAAGAAATTAACTTTAGAAACTTCAGAAAGGCAAGACTTTAGTGATATGCCTTTAGAATATTACGATGCATTTTATGATGCGTTTTCTGAGAATGCTGAATTTTTAACTTCTGAAATTGATTTGGATAATTCCATAAAAAAATTAACAAATCTAATTGAATCTTGTAGTATATCTAAAAAAATAACAAACAAAAAATCGAATCCCTTTATAAAGAAAAAGAAATGTTAGAGCAGATAAAAAAAGAATCTAAAAGCAATGTAATTCAATTAGCAAATATGATAATAGTTTATCTGGATGAACAAGCCATATATTTCCTTGGCGGTTCCTCAACAAAATATCAAAAAATTCCAGGAGCTTTTATGATACAGTTTGAGGCAATGAAAAGGGCGCTTCACAGAAATATACCTTCATATAATTTTTTTGGTGTGCAGGGTAACTTTGATGGTAGTGATGGAGTGTTAAGATTTAAAAAGAATTTTAACGGATATATAATACAAAAGGTAGGGGCATTTATATATTACCCATATCCCGAGAAATATAAGATGATTCAATTTTTAAAGCAGATAAAAAAGAAAATGAAAATATAATTTTATTATTTTTATTCACATATAGAGTTTTAAAATGAATGTATATCAAAACCTTGAGGATGGTATGTTAGGAAAAATGAAGAAGATGAAGAGAATCAGTTTATTACTGCTCGTATTGCTAATGATGACTCTGTCAGCCTGCGGTACGTCGGATGTTAAAGATGAACCCGAAGAAGAGGATACAAAAGAAGCGGTAGAGTCTTATGAGCGGTTTGCAGCTGTTTTGCCTGAATTTAAAGATTACATTGCAGGTTATAATTGGAATGCAGAAAAGAAAGTTGATTTTTCAGATATTGATAAAGATGGGATAGCTGAACTTTTTTTTATAGAAAGTAATAATAATTGTGCTGCAAATTGCCATGTTTATAAGTTCAATGGAGCAGATGCGGTTGAGTGCAGTTATGATCTTTTTCCAGGCCTTGACTATCCTCTAATTGTAAGTAGATTGGCATCAGGAACACAGTATTTAGTTTTTTCAAGCAAAGCGGATTCGGCTTTCTATACTGTTGAGAATATTAATGACGGAAATTATTATACGCATATAAGGGAATTTAGTCTTAATGATGAAACGGTATCCTTGGAGAATGATCTTTATGAGAAGATTGAAGCTGGCAATATTACTTATACATTTAACGATGAAGATATTGATATTACCGAGGCTGATAAAATTATTAATAATTTCTCAAAGGATTTTGATAAGATGATTTTTCAGTCTTCTGCCGCTCCTACTTGTGATGGGAGCAGAGTGCTTCCGATATTTGCAAAATATTCTAGTAAAGATCCAACTGCCTTAAATTATGAATCAGCCATAGAATATTTGAATTCAAAGATATCCAAAAAATAATTCTACGGCTGAACATTTGTAACTTAAGTGTGAACTGATATTGATTTTGCTTATCTTGGCACAAGTTTGCCCAATACTACAAACCTTCCATCCTCATCAACGTTTGTGCACGTACTGAGCATAACAATTTTATCCTGAGATGTAGCTGTTTCAGTTGTTTTTACTAAGGAGTTTGCAGCTATCCAATCAACATAACTTTGTTTTTCAAAATCATTAAAATATAATTTGTATTGTGAAGCAGAAGCATCAATGTACATGGCACCAACTACATGCATGTCGTATTTTGCCGCTGGTGTGTATAGAAGCATTTTTTTGTGCTTATCATAAAACTCTTGATCTTTATAGTCCATAATTTCGCTGAACATAGTGTTGTCCTTCATGTTATGTCCATAAACGATCGTCATGAAGTCCTGGAAAGGATTTTCAATTCTGTAATCAACAAATAAAGATCCCTTCCTGTTGTATTCCTTATTAAACATTCTATAAAGATAGAAATCATTATTGCTGCCTTGAACGATAGGGTAGTTAATATTTGTTCCCTTAAGCTTAATCCAGGCCCTTGTGTCAGGATTCTTTTTAATCAACTTGTCAAAATCAATTTTATCAGAATCTTTCGATCCGTTAGTTGCTATCTTAGCTACATCATCGTAAGTTTTGGTGCCTTGATAATATCCCCATAGGATTTTTCCTATTTTAAACAAACAGAAGGCTATGACAACTAATAAGATGAAAATAATAATGTTGTAAAAAATCTTCTTGCTTGATTTATTTTTTTTATTTGACTGGTGATTCTCTTTTGATTTTTCCACGATTAACCCTCCCCAATTACTACATTAAATTATACCTAAAATCTCTAAAATTACAATATATAAAGGTTAAAAAGTAGCAGAAGCTAAATTGCAATGGAGATCTCCAAAATAGTTTTGTGAAATAAACATTAAAATAGGGGGTATAAAAAAAGAACAAGATATCTAAATGGATATACTAAAACAAAAATCATAGAAAAGATTAGAATGATTAATGATGGTGGAACAAATGATAAATTTTGATTCTTTGATTGAAAATGTATGTAATGAATTCCCAAAGGTAAGAGAATTGTATTCTGTAGAATTAAAAAATGACTCTATAGATTTTGATTCAGGTGTTCATACTGTGTTTAGTTTATGCTTTGTCCCAGTGCTAAAAGAAGCTATTTTAAATGATGCCTTAGCTCAGAGAATGTTCGATTATTTAGAAAAGATGGAAATAAGTGAAGACAATCTTATTGGTGAAGTTGCCGAATTTACTGTATTAGAAGAAATACTCGATGATTTTGAGTTTAATAAGTTAAGAAAATATATGGGTAAATTTACAATAGAAGCAGCTACATTAATTAATAGATATATAAACCAATGAAATTTATTAGTTGCGAAATTTCTTATCATAGTAATAATTAAATGAGAAGAGTTATTACTTATCCACCTAGATGTAAAAAGTAGATTATGGTGATGCATTTAATGTTGCTTTTGAAAATTAACAGTTCAAGGAGAATAATGGTATAGTATGGTTATAAATAATATAAAGATTGATGTGTTCCCAGGAAGAATTAAAAAGGGTAATTAGCTTTACCAACCCTGATTAAACAAAGTAGAAATTGAAATATTTGAAAAAGAAGAGCCTTATTGGACGGATTTCTTTGCTTGGAGAAAAAAAGTAATCTCAATGTCTAATAGCATGTGATAAGACAGTGTCTAAAAGCATGTGAGTATGCTTGATTGTAGGAATAGGTAGACGTATAATGATATTGGAGGTAAAGAACATGTTTATATTAGGTTGTATATTAGCATTTCCGATTGCCGTTCTTATCGAAGTTGTTAAGATGAACAAGTAATGGGAGAACCATGCAAGGTCTAAGAACAAAAGAAAACGAGAGATTTATAAAATATTTTGAGGTAGTCCAAGCCCATGCAAACAAGCAAAATGCTGTGTTTTTCATGGATTTTGGCCAATGTGATGATATTGCTTTTGAGGATATGGAATTAGATTGCTTATTTGGGTGGCTAATTCCATCAGATGTGGCTGATAACTTTGAGAATATTTATTTGAGTTCAAAAGTTGATGATAAATGGGATGATTTCTGTGTATGGGTTACACCCCACATAGAAAACGGGGAACTCAGCATAGTATTTGAGTGAGTTAAAAATTAATATAACATACAATTAGTGAATAACACGATATAGATGATAAAACAAAAATAGTGGAATTGGATTTATAATAAAAATGACAGCAGTATCAATCTAAACAAAGAGTTTTCTTAAATCTGCATCATATAAACGCCATGTACCAGCTATTAACGCATATTCGTTGATAGTTGGTAAAAGCAAGAAGTCCATACCAGTTATTTTTTTTATTTGGTTCAATCTATAAGATACAGTATTACGATGTATAAAAGATGTTTCGGCCGTTAAATTGAGTTGCCCATTACAATCAAGAATATAGACTGCTAAGGTATCTAGAAATTCTGCATTAATATCAAAAATCTTTTTAATGTTTGATATGATGCTTTTTTTTCTAACATTATCAGAGGACATCAGGGTCGCAAGCTCTTCAACATAATTCACATCATAGATATTATATGTTTTTCTAGTTCTAAAAAGTTTTTTTAACAAAATAGAAGTTTTACAGTATGTACTATAGTTGTTTTGTAGAGAATGTAAATCAGATATCATTTTACTTTCAAACAAAATAGCCCCCTCATGTCCGTTTATATAATCAACTATTTCTTGGGAGAGTATATTATCAGAATCGCTGTTAGCTTCTAACTGTGTCAAAATAACTAAGCGATTTCCAACTACACCTGATATATTAAATTTACTGTATGATTTAAAAATGTTTTTTAGTTGTCTTTGAATAAAAGGCAGATTATCAAATTCACTTTCAATAATAAGCATAGAGGATATTGCTTGAAAAGAAATCGCTGAAATTGTGAGCAAAGTGTTTATCGTTGATTCAGATTCCTTTAATATCACGGGTAAAATCGCTTCATATTCATATATATTCAAGCTATATCTCCAAAGCGAGGAATACAATTTAACACACTCTTTAATCTCGTTAAGCCTATATTGCGATAATTCGGAATTTTCAGTTATGACTGTTAAGAATAATGTGTGTTCATGTTCAATATGCAATTCAATTGTATTGATAAAATATACGTTATTTTCAATGATAAGAGGAACTTTGATTGATTCATGAACAAAGTGTTGATTTAATAAATCCTTATTTTTAGTATCATCAAGGTTAAAGTGTTCCAATCTATTTGCAGCCGATATTAAATGGCCTTGATTATCTTTAAGAATCAAGTTGCATTTATAATAATCAGATATTACGTGCAACAAATTACTAATAGTACGTTTTTCATCAGGAATTTGCATTAGATGATTTATGATAGGTGACATCAAGCTCCTATCATTTTTTTTTTCAGATGCAATTAGTTCAACGACATCTGATATAACATCAGAATATTTTGTGCTCTTGGAAATGTTATAATCAACAGCTATCAAGGGCATTTTTAAAGAATTTGCCATTCGAATTACATCAGGCTGAACTTCCTTTATAATATGGCCGACATAGAAAAGCACCAAAGCCACAACGCCCGTATCGTATAAATGTTTTAATGCATTACATTGTTCTTTGGAATTATCCCTATATTCATATAACGAAGAGATGACCAACTCGTTAGGATTGTAATCGTCAATCTTTGATTCCTCAGAATGGTTAAAGTCTATAAACTCTACAACGGAGACTGATGAGACTATTTTGTCAAGCCCTTCGCTACCTGCTATCACTTTGCAATCACTCAATGATGGTAATTTCAAGCAGTCTCTTACAGTTATGCTCATATGATCCTCCTAGAGATAGTGTATTGGAATTATAGCACAAATGAGGAATCAATTCAATTTAGTGCAAAGACACAAATAAAAAACGAGTTTTTTGTTAAAAAGACATATGAATTCATATAGATATCCGTTAATATATATAAAAGAGTTATAGTAGAGTTTTTATTAAAAGAAAGGAGTTGCATATGGGAAAAGACAGTAAAAAGATGGATGCCATGGCGCTTACTCCCATTTCTGAAGAAGGCAGAATTGATTGGGTTTCGCTAGCTTTCGTGCAGGCTGGAATATGTGTATGTGTACCAGCTTTTTTACTAGGCGCACTTTTAGCCGAAGGGATGCCAGTTTGGCCTGCGATAATTTCAGGTTCCTTGGGTTATTTAATTGTAGTCATAGGAATGATAGCGACAGGAATGATAGGCGCAGATTTAGGGTTGGCATCGTGTACAACCTGTGAAGCGGGATTTGGTAAATCTGGTGCTAGATTAATTGTAAGTATTATTTTTGCGGTAAATATGATTGGCTGGTTTGGAATACAAAATGGTGTATGCGGGGAGGCTTTTACGAATGCTGTAGCAGATATGACAGGATTTCATATACCAGTTATAGTCTCAAATGTTTTATGGGGACTTATTATGCTAGCTACGGCTATCTACGGTATAGGGGCACTTGAAATTTTAAACAAAATATCAATACCTTTGTTAATGATAATTATGTTAATAGGAACATTTTTAGCAATCAAAGAATACGGTACAGATGCTCTTTCAAGCCGCCCTAAAGAAAGTATTAGCTTCATGTCAGGTGTTGCTCTATCCTTTAACTTTACGGCTGTCGGGACCATCACTGCAGCTGATTATACTAGATTCCAAAAAAGCCGAAAGGATACAGTTAAATCTGTATTCTATGGTGTATTTCCTATGGGTGTTGTAACATTGGTTCTTGGAATATTACTTACTAAACTATCTGGACAGTACGATGTAGGAATGGTGCTTATTACTATAGGTTTGCCTTTACTAGGTGTTATATCTATTATTGTATCGACATGGACAACGAATTCAACCAATGCATACAGCGCAGGGCTAAATATAGTTATGGCTTTAAAGATTCCTGATAATAGGAGAAGAGAGACTACGTTAGTTGTTGGATTAGTAGGAATTTTCCTTGGAGCAGTTGGAATTTTAGCTCATGTAGAAAGCGTATTAAGTTTATTATCGTATGTAGTTTGCCCTGTCGGAGGGGTCATCTTAGCTGATTATTGGATTGTTGGAAAAGGTAAAAAAACCAATTTCAGACCTAAAGATGGAGTGAACTGGGCAGGTGTTATTGCTTGGGCGTGTGGTGCCTTAGTTGCGTACTTTCTAGTAAAAATTGAATTTGTAGGAATAATCGTCGGAGCTATTTTTTACTTGATTGTGGAAAAATTTATACCATCTACATCAAGACCAAATTATAAAGAAGTAGAAAAGGCAAAGTAACTATTTGAAAGGAGGATGCTATAAACATATAGCGTAATAAAAATGAGAGAATTAAACAAACAAGACTTAGTTGATTTATTGTATGGATGTGCTGTGCTAGGAACTGGTGGAGGTGGTCCTCTTCCTGAAGGACTTGAAAAATTGGATAAAGCAATGACAGATGGAAAGACTCTAAAACTTATAGATCTTGATGAAATTCCAGACGAAGAGTACGTAGCAACACCTTATGGCTGTGGAGCTCCAAGTGCATCAGGTAACAATCCTGAATTTGATGATTTAGATAGGGTAGATGAGCAGCCATCTGTGCTTGCACTAGAAGCAGTTGAAGCTTATATGGGCAAACCTATTTATGCTATAGGATCAACTGAGCTAGGAGGAGAAAATACGGCAGAAGCATTATATGCTGCATTAAGATTGGATTTACCATTGATTGACGGTGATCCTGCGGGCAGATCTGTACCGGAACTTCAACATACAACATATTATGTTAAGAATGTGCCTATTTGTCCTATGGGAGTAGCTACTCAATTTGGAGAAAAGATTGTAATAGAAAACGTTGCAAATGATTTTAGAGCGGAGTTAATTGTAAGAGCTATTGCAGTTGCAAGCGACAACATGGTAGGCGTTGCAGACCATATTAATACGGGCAAAGTAATAAAGCAGTCATTGATACCTGGTGCTATTACTTATGCTTTAAATATTGGAAAAACACTTAGAATGGCAAAAGAAGAAGGGAAGTGTGCAGCGGAAGCTATAGTGGATGCTAATGATGGAAAAATATTGTTTAAGGGTGAAGTCACAGATTTTCCTTGGGAAACTAGAGATGGATTTAACTTTGGCGAAATTCATCTAAAAGGTACCAATAGTTTTGAAGATGAAAAGTACAAAATATGGCTTAAAAATGAAAATATTATGGCATACAGAAATGGAAAAATTGATGTTATGGCACCAGATTTAATTTGTATGCTTGACGAAGAAAATAACCCTTTGACATCACCAGATTTTGGCATAGGGCAAAAAATGACCGTGTTTGCATTGCCTTCACCTGATATATGGAAAACGGAAGAAGGATTGAAATGCTTTGGACCAAAACACTTTGGATTTGATGTTGAATATATACCATTTAACAAAAGATAAATTAGTTAAAAGTTTTTAGGAGCATATAATGTCAGAACATGAGCTAATACAAGATTTAAAAACAATAGTTAGTTTTAATAGTGTCAGTGTAAAAGGAGATAATGAGGCGCCATTTGGAACAGGTGTAAAGGATGCATTGAAAGCAACCCTTGATATTTGCGAAAAATACGGATTTGAGACTGAAATGTGTGGTAATTACTGTGGGTATGCTCAAATAGGAAAGGGAGACAAACTTATAGGTATCTTAACACATCTTGATGTAGTTCCACCTGGAAAAGGTTGGAACACAGATCCTTTTGATTTAAGCGAGGGCGAGGGTAAATTGTTTGGCAGAGGGGTTATAGATGATAAAGGTCCTACCATAGCAGCTATTCATGCAGTTAAGGAACTTTTGGAAGAAAATGGAGAACCGAACAAACGCATTCGATTGTTATTCGGTTGTTCCGAGGAAAACGGTAACTGGGAAGATATCGAGTATTATAAAGCCAATTATGACCATCCAGATTACGGATTTACTCCTGATGCCGACTTTCCTGTTGTGTATGGTGAAATGGGCATAGCGCATGTTTTGTTGCGCACAGATTTGAAACAAAGTGGAGTTCTTGAAATAACTGGAGGCAATGCACCCAATATGGTCCCTGACTATGTGGAATGTAAAATTATCAAAAATGGTAAAGTTACGAAGGTGAGTGCGAAAGGCAAATCTGCGCATGGAAGCATGCCTTACCTAGGTGACAATGCTATAGGCAATTTGATGGAAAAATTGGACGGTCCTCTTGCAAGTGAATACAATAAATATATTGATAAAACTACTGATGGTAGTTTACTCGGATGCAATTTTAGAGATGAGGAAAGTGGAGCATTGACATTAAATCCAGGGGTGATAAAAACGGATGGCACTGATATAGAGATTATCTTGGATATTAGATGCCCTGTTACATACTCAAAAGAGGAACTCACAGATGCAATTTCAAGCAAACTGTCAGATAGTATCTTCTATGTCAAACTTATAAGCTGGGAGCCACCAGTTTACAATGATAAGGATGGTGAACTAGTTTCAGCTTTGATGAAGGCATACAAAGAAGTTTCAGGCAGAGACGATTTACCTATTACAATGGGAGGTGGCACATATGCACGGGCACTTAAAAACATTGTTGCATTCGGTCCAGTTTTCCCTGGAAGAGAATGCACTGAGCATCAAGCGAATGAATATATCATAAAAAGTGATTTACTTTTGGCTAAAGATATATACAAACGTGCATTAGAAAATTTACTGAAAATAGAGATTTAGTAGTATATGATTTTTATTGATATATTAGGGCATGGAGAATACTTTGCCCTAATATTTTTTTGAAATTCAATGTGTTTGATATTTACTACAAACAGCATTGCACATTAAAACACATGTGGTAAAATAGAGAAAAGCGTTGGTTCCGAGATATTACTAGCAATACTGAGGAGGAAGCATGCAAAAGGACAATATTCATATTTTGGGCGATTTTTTCGATAAGATTGGCAGAGGACTTTTTTATATAGATAAAAACAGAAAAATTCAAATGGCCAATTATAGAGCAAAGGAGTTCACCGGAATTAATGTTGGTAGCCTTTACGATCATAAGGAAGGCGTCATAAATCCCGGGGATATTGTCGTGATTGCAGATAACTGTGTCGGAGATGACGACGGCGAACTGGTAACAGATGATTTGAACAAAATAAATATTTACAACAATGATATCCGCCAGGGAGATATGCTAATTGCTATAGGTGTCTATGGAAATAGTGATTTTAAGCCGTACTATAAGTATATGCGAAGTGACGAGTCAGATAGAAAAATCACAATAGAAAAGGAATATCTAGGCTTTGAAATTGCCGGGATAATAGATAGAGATAGCAAATGCATCAAAATAATAGTAGATAATAGAGAGTACAATTTGGACTATTTGAGTTCGGTTGGTCACATGGTTGTAATTGACGGTCAATTGGGCGAAATAAAGTTTTTCCAATCCAAGGGATATACAGCGAGGAGAGAAGACCTAGCTATTTTGCTCAGAGGCGGGGGCTTTGCCGCAAAGGAAAAGGGCGAAAACAATGTCGATGTTGAGGGCACTTTATTTTTGAATTTATTTGATGAATCTGAGTTGAGCGAAAAATTATTTAGAATAATAGATGGAGTAGAGGATGAATACCTGATAGGATTGCCCAAGGAGCTGAATAAAAGAGAGTTTATCTGTAGCATTATACCTGATAATGACGAGAAAACTGGCGATATGGGGGCGTTTTTGATATTGGAACAGCCGGATAAGCTAGAAAATATTATGCATAACCATGAGAAGTTTATTGCGAACATCAAGAATAGGAATCATTTTTCAGTTGATTTTTCAAACTATCCTGAAGATGCGTTCAATGCCTTCGTCGGGAGCAGCAATGTAGCAAAGCAGGTCAAATATCTTGCGTATAAAGCATCACAAAA
>QWCE01008155.1_pt1 | contig 20565 bp, 18 predicted proteins | sample 1972531 | NCBI WGS metagenome assembly QWCE01 (sample SAMN09866716, study PRJNA288562) | Human gut metagenome isolate term4_stool, whole genome shotgun sequencing... | reverse complement strand
GGCCTTCCGCTTCTACGACACCGCAAACGATGCCGTGACCACCATCCTCTATAAGGATTATGTGCAGGATATCCGCAAGGCGGTGAATTACTTCCAGTCTACCATCCCGGAGATCAAGGGCAAAAAGATCTGCCTGCTCACCAAGAACAGCTACGAGTATGCCGTGAACAGCTTTGGCGTGGTGGCAGCTGGTGCGGTGCTGGTGCTGCTGAACCAGCGCAAGAGCTGGGACGAGCTGAGCTATGAGCTGGGCCTTGTGGAGCCTGCCGCCATCCTGACCGACGGCGACGACTACGGCTTCAATGCCGAGCTGAAAGCGGCCTACGGCGATATCCTCCGCCCCATGGACGGCTTCCGCAGCTATGAGCCGGGCGAACTGACCCGCTGCATCGACCACGAAGCCCTGATGATCCTGATGTTCACCTCCGGCACTACGGGCCGCAGCAAGGGCGTGATGCTGAGCGAGAAGAATTTCTTCTCGGTGATGCGTGCCCACACCCAGATCGGTGAGCACATGATGGAGTATAAGCACGAGCCGGACCTCGTCATGAGCCAGTACACCGTGCTGCCCATGTTCCATCTGGGCGCTTTCATCTGCCTGTTCTCCTGGGCCCACGCGGGCTGGGCACTGAACGTGAGCAGCGACATCCGCAACTTCTATAAGGAAATGCAGCGGATGCCCAGCCAGGCAATGGCTGTGGTGCCCGTCATCATGAACTCGCTGCACCATGATGTGATGCGCGGCTGCAAGGAGCGGCTGGGCCAGCTGTGGGTGCCCATCTGCTCCTCGGCCATGTTCGACCCGCAGGTGATGCTGGACATGGCGAACAACGGCATGTTCGTGGTGCAGACCTATGGCAGCACCGAGACCTGCGGCGACGGCATCATCAACTACGCCCAGGACGCAAAGCACATCGGCGCAGTGGGCCAGGGCAACGATTATCTGGACTACAAGATCGCCGAGGACGGCGAGCTGTGCATGCGGGGCGACAGCATTATGCTGGGCTACTACAAGGACCCGGAGGGCACCGCGGAGGTCATGGATGCCGAGGGCTGGTTCCACACCGGCGACCTTGCCCGGCAGGACGCCGACGGCTATGTGTTCCTGACCGGCCGCAAAAAGAACCTCATCATTCTGGACAAGGCCGTGCGGGATTTCATCACCGAAGCCAACCGCACCCTGCCGCTTTACAAGCGCATGAGCGCCGTGGAGTTCCGCACCGAGCCGCTGCCCCGCAACGGCGCAGGCAAGCTGGTGCGGCAGTAAGCGGGCCATGCATAAGCGGGCAGGTTCTCTGCCATGCTAGAGATGTTTCTTTTGCCGCCCCCCTTGCGTATAAGGGCGAATCAGGGTATTATTAGAGAAAGGCGCAGCCTGCTGCACCTATCATCCGTCACGGAAAGGAAGAATAAGTTCTATGGAACGAGCAGAAATCATTTCCCAGATCCTGGCGATCCTGGAAGACGTTGCAGAGGTGTCCCCCGAGGATGTGAGCGAGAGCAGCGTCCTGATGGACGATCTGGACCTGTCTTCGATGGAGATCTTGACCATCGTGGCCGACCTCGAGGAGACCTTCGGCCTGCGCATCCCGGAAAAGGAGCTGCGCAACTTCGTCACCATGGGTGATCTTGTGGATTATCTGGCGGCCAACGCAGGGTGATCGCAATGGAGCAAGCACAGCGCTCGGCGGAGTACATCTTCCAGGGGACGATGTATTTTTTCCGCCGGGAGAAGATTTTGTGCCGGTATCAGTTCGCGCTGAAAGACGCGGTGGACCCCGCCCTTTTGCAGAGCGCGCTGGATGCCGCACTTTCCGCTGCGCCCTATTACCGGGTGCAGCTGGTGCAGGAAAAGCGGGAAGCTTTTCTGGAGCCGAACCCGAACCCATGCCTTGTCTATGCGGGCAGCGCACAGCGCAGTATCCCGGAGGAGACGAACGGATATCTTTTCAGCGTGAGCTGCGAAGGCGACACCGTCTATTTTGACTGGTACCACTTCCTCATGGACGGCCGGGGCGTCTCGCCCTTCCTCACCCGCATTCTGGAGCTGTACTGCAACCTGCGGTACGGCACCGCGTTTGCGAACACGCCCATCGTGTCCAGCCCGGCTTACGATATCGAAGCCATGATGGCAAAGTACCCGGCCCCGGAGGCGAGCGAAAGCACCCTGCAGCGGGACGTGGTGCAGACCTGGGAGTGCAAAATGCGGCGCACCCGGGTGCGCCTGACCAAGCAGAGCCTTGTAGACAAAGCCGTGGCAAACGGGGTCAAGCCCTTCACCGCGCTGGCGGGCCTGCTGTGCCTGGCGCTGCGGGGGTACCTGGGCAAGGACGACATCCAGTATTCTTACTCGGCCGACACCCGTAAAGCGGCGGGCGTGCCGGACGCGCTGTACAACTGTGTGTGCTCCTTCCAGCACAGCGTGAAGCTGGGCGAGGGCACCTGCCTTGCGGACATCGTGCCGGAGATGGACGCCGCCGTGCGCCGCACCCTGCAGCCCGAAGCAATGCTGCGCCAGATGGCCCAGCAGATGAGCTGGGTGTACAAGGTGGACCAGCAGAAAGCGCCCCTGCGCATCAAGCAGCGCGTGTTCCAGATGGGCGAGTACATCAGCGGCGTGCCGGCGGATTTCTGGCTGAGCTACCTCGGCAACCCGCTTCTCCCGGCTACGCCGGAAATTCAAACCTACACCAAAGACTTCAACGTCTGGGTGCCGCCGGATGGCGGTTCCATGGGCGTGGAAGCTTCCAGCCTGAACGGGGTCATTACCCTGTGCATCGAGAACAAGGCCGAAATGCCCGGCCTTGCCGCAAGCCTGCGCACCGCCTTTGCAAAAGAGGGCATCGCGGTGCTGGAAGCCGTGGAGCTGGATACATAAGTGCAGAACATAAAAAGCACTCTTTCCGGGCAGGAAAGGGTGCTTTTTTGCGTCTTATTCGGTCCGTGCAGGCCGTGTGGTCACCTCGCCGCAGCGCAGGGCTTCCTCGCGGCCGTTCTCCCGCCGCACCACCAGCCGCCCTTCGGCGTCGATGGCAAGGGCCCTGGCCGCGTAGGTCTCGCTGCCGGTGCACACCGTCACCCAGTGCCCGGGCACGAAGCACCGCGCGCGGTATTCGTCCAGGCAGTCTTCCCCGGGGCCGAGGGCCAGCAGCTCCCGGGCGATGGCCCCGGCCAGCGCGGCGCGGGGCACCGGGGCGGGCCCGCCGGGGTACAGGCTCCCGGCTTTGTCGGCCAGCTCCGGGGGCCAGTCGGCGGCGGTGGAAGTAAGGTTCAGCCCGATGCCCACCACCAGCCATTCCAGCCGCCCGCTCTCCAGGTCGGTGCCCGCTTCGGTCAGAATGCCGCAGACCTTTTTGCCCTGATAATAAAGGTCGTTTACCCACTTGATGGCAAGCTCCAGCCCGCACAGCTTCTGCACCGCCCGGCAAACCGCCACGGCGGCGCGGATGGTGGCGGTCTGGGCGCTGGCGGCGGGCAGTTCCGGCCGCAGCAGGATGGAGCAGTAGACCCCCTTGCCCGCCGGGCTTTCGAATTTGCGGCCCAGCCGCCCCCGGCCCGCGCTCTGGTGGGCCGTGAGCACCAGTGTGCCGTGGGGGGCACCGTCCAGCGCCAGCAGCTTTGCCGTGCGGTTGGAGCTTTCCAGTGTGTCGTAGACATGCACCGGGGCGGGGTAAGGGCCCACGGCTTCGGCGCAGAAGGGGTCGCCGCCCGCCAGCCGGTAGCCCCGGCGGGAGACGGCTTCCAGCGCGTAGCCCTGGGCCGAGAGGGCGGCGGCGGCTTTGTGCACCGCCGCGCGGCTCACGCCCAGCGTGTCGGCCAGCTGCTGGCCGGAAACGTAATCGCCCCCTGCGGCAGAAAGGGCCTGCAGCAGGGCCTGACGGGTGCTTGTGGGCATGGTGTGGGACCTCCGTTTGTGCTATAATGGCTCTATTGTACCATGAAGCAGAAAAAAGTTCTGCTTTTTTGCAGGAAAAAGTTCTCGTCGCTCGTATGAGTGTACAGAAGGGCGGCGCAAAGCGGCCTTTTCCAGAACGCGGCAGGGACCGGAAGGGAGGGTGTGCGGACCGTTGACGACCTTGGAATTCAGCGCGATGGTGCAGAAATATCAGGCGCTTGTGTACACGGTCTGCCACCAGCTGGTGCCGGATGCGGGCGATGCGCAGGACCTGACCCAGGAGACCTTTCTGGCGGCGTGGCGGGCCATCGACCGCTGCCCGCCCGGGTACGAAAAGCAGTGGCTGGCGCGCATCGCATCCAACAAGGCGAAGGACTACCTGCGCAGCGCCTGGGTGCGCCGGGTGAACACCCCCGGCGACGAGGTGCTGGCGCTGGAAGGCGCGCCGCCGGGCAGCCAGCCCGAACAGCAGGTGCTGGACACCCTGGGCGAAGAAGAACTCACCCAAATGATCCTGGACCTGCGGGAGCCCTACAAAACGCCCTGCCGTCTGGTACTGCTGGAACAGCACACGGCGGCGCAGGCTGCACAGCTGTGCGGCCGACCACCCAAAACGGTGGAAGCGCAGGTCTACCGGGGCAAAAAGATGCTGGCACAGCAAATTTTAGCCCAGCGCGAAAACGACGAGAGGAGGAGCGTACATGGAGCTGTTTAACGAAAATAGCTGCCTGACCGACGAAGGCCTGCAGGCCCTTGTGAACGGGCAGCTGGATGAACTGGGGCGGCTGGAAGCAGCCGAACATCTTTCTTACTGCGACCACTGTCTGGACCGCTACACCGCCCTGCTGACGGCGGACGCGCTGGAAGAACCGCCCCGCTCGGTCCACAAGACCGTTATGGGCACCATCTGGGTGCGGCTGATGCAGAACACCTGGGGCCGTGCGGCGGTGGCCGGTGTGGCGGCGGTGCTGGCGCTGACCATGTGGCGCTCCGGCACGGTGGAACAGCTGATGGGCCTGCGCCAGCAGGTAAAGAGCTGGACCCCCGGCGTCTCTCAGAGCCAGCAGCAGGACGCAGAAGGACCCCTGCGGCTGGGCCGCCCGGTGAACGACGACTACCAGCCCGCCGATGAACAGCCGCTGGGCCAGCCGGTGGAGACTGCTGAGCCCCAAAAACCGGCACGGTTCACCGATGCTTTGAACACGCTGCTGTTCGGCCGCCGCGATGCGGCAGACAGCACCCACAATACGACCACGGAAACCACGACGAAATGAGGAGATGCACTATGATGAAAAACGGGATCCTGACCTTTCTCTTTGCCTTCTGCCCGGGCGCAGGCCAGATGTATCAGGGCTACATGAAGCGGGGCCTTTCGCTGATCACGATGTTCTGCCTGTTCATTATGGCAGGCGCACTGACCGGCCTGGACCCGCTGATCGTGGGCTGCCTGATCGTGTGGATGTACAGCTTTTTTGACACCTTCAACCTCCGCGCCCAGATCGGCGCAGGTACCGCCCCGGCGGACGACTATCTGGTGCACATCAACTGGCAGGATAAGCGCATGGAGCAGTTCATGATGGACAGCCACAAGCTGCTGGGCTGGGGCCTGATCGCCCTGGGTGCGCTGGTGGCCTACCAGAACATCATCATGCGGGTGCTGGGCGACGTGATGTGGCGCTGGGGCCAGAACAACCCCTTCTTCCGCGCAGTCTACCTGATGCTGGATGAGTTGCCGCAGATCGTGGCCTGCGTGGCGCTGGTCATCTGCGGCGTGTGGCTGGTGCGCGGCCCCAAGGGCAAAAAGCAGAAGCACGATGCGCCCGAAGACGAGGACTTCCGGGAGTATGCGGCGGCCCCGCAGGCAGCACCGGAAGACACGGCCGACTTTGCCATGCCGGAGCTCAGCGCCCTGCTGGGCCAGCCCGTGACCCCGGAAGACGCGGAAGAACAGCCCGAGGATGCCGACAAACCGACGGAGGACGACGATGGACGAGCAGAATAAGACCGTGCAGCCGGAAGCGGCCGCCGCACCGGAGAGCCGCCCGCTGAAAAAGCCGGCCTCGGCAAAAGACGAAGCGCCCCGCCGCCGGGTGGGCAGCTTCACGCTGGGCATCAGCCTGATCGCGGCAGGCATCCTGTTTTTGTGCTACTACTTTGTGCCGGGCTTTGACTGGCAGCTGGTGCTGAAAGTTGCCCCGGCGGCCGGGCTCGTGCTGCTGGGCGGCGAGGTGCTGTGGTTCGCCAGCCACCCGGGCCGCTGGAAGTACGATTTCGTGTCGGTGCTGGTGTGCCTGCTGCTGATGGGCGTGTGCCTGTGCATGGGCTTTGTGCCGCTGATCGCGGAGCAGTACGGCCCGGAACGCCAGCAGACGGCGAACCGCCTGAGCCAGACCTATACGGACACGCTGTATCAGGACCTCAAGGCAGAGGCACCGGATGTCCAGCTGGAGGACGTGTACACCGACCTGTACCTCTACACCAGCACGGTGCAGGACCTGGCTGATCTGGAGCCGGGCGATGGCAACCTGCGCCTGACCGTGACCCTGTTTGGCCCCTACGCCAGTGCCGACGATTTTGCCAAAGACTGCCGCACAGTGGCGGATGTGGTGCAGAAGCAGGCCGTGCAGCCCAACGCCGTGACCTTCCGGTGTGACGCGCCGCTGCCTGCGGACAGCACCGTGCGGGAAAATCTGGATTCGGCCAGTGCGCCGCAGACGCAGGACTACCTGCTGGAAGTGTCCGGCACCACCCAGCTGGACTGGACGGCAGAGCAGATGGCCCGCCAGACGGAAGTGAGCGGCCTGCTGGACGAGGAGAACACAGATTCGGACGAAGCCGAAGAAGCTGCAGAGACGGAAGATGCAGAGGAGACGGAAGCGCCTTCTTCGATGGACGGCTCCGGCCTGAGCGGAACAAGAAGCGATTGAGTAAAAACAGCTCCCGTGCAGACGCACGGGAGCTGTTTTTTGTTTGTGTGAAAAAGCGGCTTACAGCTGTTTGCCGGTGAGCAGCTCGTAAGCTTCCAGGGAAGGCTGGCTGTGGCCCGGCTCGTAGCCTTCCAGCGGCCAGAAGCGGGAGGAATCCGGGGTGAGCATCTCGTCGCCCAGCACCACGTTGCCGTTCTCGTCCAGACCGAACTCGAACTTGGTGTCGGCGATGATGATGCCGCGGGAGAGTGCATACTCGGCGCACTTCTTATACAGGGCAATGGTGTAATCGCGCAGCTTGGTGGCGTACTCCTCGCCGTGGCCGGGGAACTGCTTCTCCAGCACTTCAATGCTCTTTTCGTAGGAGATGTTCTCGTCGTGGTCGCCGATTTCAGCCTTGGTGGAGGGGGTGTAGATGGGCTCGGGCAGTTTGTCGGACTCTTTCAGGCCTTCGGGCAGCTGGATGCCGCACACCACGCCGGTCTTCTGGTAGCTGGCCCAGCCGCTGCCGGTGATGTAGCCGCGCACGATGCACTCGATGGGCAGCATGGTCAGCTTGCGGCACATCATGCTGTTGCCGTCGAACTGGGGCTGCTGGAAGAACTCCGGCATATCCTTCACGTCCACGCTCAGCATGTGGTTGGGCAGCAGATCGCGGGTGTAATCGAACCAGAATTTGCTCATCTGGGTGAGCACGGTGCCCTTTTTGGTGACCTTGTTTTTCAGGATGACGTCAAATGCAGAGATGCGGTCGGTGGCAACCATGATGAGGCTGTCGCCGTTGTCATAGATCTCGCGGACCTTGCCTTCTTTGATGGGCTTGAACTCAGTCATAATCAAACACTCCATTTTCCAGTGCCGGTTGGGCGGCGGTGTATCTTACACCGATATTGTACCATGTCCGCGGACAGTTTGAAAGAACCAGAATGAAAGGAAAATGCGGCTGTTTTTGTGTTTTTATCGTGAAAAGTGCGCAAAAAACAACGCCAAAATTCGGCGTTTTGACGACAAAAGTCGTACTTTCACAACTTTTGCTGCTGCTTTTTGTAAAATGCGGGCATAGACAAGGAATCGTTTGTGCGGTATCTTATAATCAAAAAATAAAATAGGGAGGTTTTACTTATGGCCAGTTTCCCGAAAAGTTTTCTGTGGGGCGGCGCAACGGCCGCCAATCAGTGCGAGGGCGCATGGCAGGCGGGCGGCAAGGGCCTTGCCACCGTGGATGTGACCCCCTTTGGGCCGGACCGTATGCCGGTGGCCCGGGGCGAGCTGGAAATGCTGGAATGCGACGCAGAGCACTATTACCCCAGCCATGAGGCCATCGACCTGTATCACCACTATAAAGAGGATATCGCCCTCTTTGCCGAGATGGGCTTCAAATGCTTCCGGCTGTCCATTGCGTGGACCCGCATCCTGCCGAACGGCGACGACGCCCAGCCCAGCGAAGAAGGTCTTGCCTTCTACGATGCGGTGTTCGACGAGTGCCATAAATATGGCATCGAGCCGCTTGTCACCATCTGCCACTTCGACACCCCCATTGCCCTCATCAAAAAGTATGGCGGCTGGAAAGACCGCCGCATGGTGGATGCCTATGTGCACTACTGTGAAGTGCTGTTCGACCGCTACAAGGGCAAGGTGAAGTACTGGCTCACCTTCAACGAGATCAACATGCTGCTGCACCTGCCCTTCACCGGTGCGGGCCTTGTGTTCCACCCCGGCGAGAATGCCGAGCAGATCAAGTACCAGGCCGCCCACTACGAGCTGGTGGCCAGCGCCAAGGCTGTGAAGCTGGCTCACGAGAAGATGCCCGGTGCCATGGTGGGCTGCATGCTGGCGGCAGGCCAGTATTACCCCCGCACCTGTGCGCCCGAGGATGTGCGCGCCGCGCAGGAGGCCGACCGCGACAACTATTTCTTCACCGATGTGCAGGCCCGGGGCGCTTACCCTGTGTGGGCGAAAAAGCGCATGGAGCGTGCAGGCATCGTGCTGCAGACTGAGCCGGAAGACGAAAAGACTCTGAAAGAGGGCACTGTGGATTTCGTCTCCTTCAGCTACTATTCCAGCCGCTGCATCACGGTGGATCAGGAGATCCTGGCCGGGGAAAAGGCCGACGGCAATGCGGTGTTTGAAGCCACGGTGAACCCCTACCTGAAGGCCAGCGAGTGGGGCTGGGCCATTGACCCCATCGGCCTGCGCGTGACCCTGAACACCATCTACGACCGGTACGAAAAGCCCATGTTCATCGTGGAGAATGGCCTGGGTGCAGTGGACACCGTGGAACCGGACGGCTCCATCCACGACAGCTACCGCATCGACTACCTGCGGGCCCACATCGAGCAGATGGAAAAGGCCGTCAACGAGGACGGCCTGCCCCTGATGGGCTACACCACCTGGGGCCCCATCGACCTGGTGAGCGCGTCCAGCGGCGAGATGAAAAAGCGCTACGGCTTCATCTATGTGGACAAGGACAATGACGGCAAGGGCACCCTGGCCCGCAGCCGCAAGGACAGCTTCTACTGGTACAAAAAGGTCATTGCGTCGGACGGCACCGACCTTGCCTGACCGCTGCGGCGTGCGGCAGCTTTGTGAGGAGCATAAAACAGAAAGGAACGACCGCATTTTATGACACCTGAGATCATTGCACACAGAGGCGCATCCTACCTTGCGCCGGAGAACACCCTTTCCGCCTTCCGCAAGGCGATGGAGATCGGCGCAGACGGCGTGGAGATGGACGTCCAGCAGACCAGCGACAAAAAACTGGTCATCCACCACGATTATATCATCGACCTGCACACGGATATTTCCGGCAAAATTTATGATATGACCGAGGGCGAGCTGAAGGAACTGGACTTCGGCAGCTGGAAGGACATCGCCTACAAAGACGAAAAGATCGCGACGCTGGAGGAAGCGCTGGCCCTGTGCAAAGAGCTGGACGTCGCCCGCGTGCAGCTGGAAATGAAAGCCCCGCTGCTGTACAGCGACGCCTTTGTGGAGCAGGTGGTGGAACAGGTGCGGGCTGCCGGCCTTGGCGAAAAGCTGGTGCTCACCTCCTTCAACCACGACCATCTGAAGCTGGCAAAGCAGCAGATGCCCGAGCTGCAGGTGGGGGCGCTGCTGTTTGGCGCGGTGGAAACGCTGGCCCTGCCCAAAGGCACCTGGGAAACGCTGGGCCTGCAGAACGGCCTGGACGAAGACGAGGATGAAGATGATTTTCCACAGCTGCCTGTGCCCACCGTGGAAAACATGGACGAAGAAAACTGCCGCGAGCTGACCCGCTGGGTGAACGACAAATACAGCATGCTGCAGGCGGCCTTCCCGAACGAAAGCCTGAGCGGCATCCTGTCCAAGCTGAACCGCCAGCGCGACCCGGCGCAGTATATCCAGACGCTGGATTTTCCGGTGGAGTGGGTGAGCTGTGAGTACCACACCGCCTACAAAAAGGTGAGCATGGTGCAGAAGCTGCACGACCTGGGCGTGAAGACGGCGTTCTGGACGGTGGACACCGAGGCGGCGCTGAAAGACCTCTGGCCGCTGCAGCCGGATGCCATCGTGACGAACCGCCCGGACCGCGTGCGGGAATGGGCCGGTGAGCTGGAAACGGGCGAATAATGCAAACAAAAAACGGAAGGGACTGCTTTGCAGTTCCTTCCGTTTTTTGTTATACGATGCACCCGAAGCTGCGCAGTACGAACAGCCAGAAGGTCAGACTGAAGGCGCTGAACAGGGTGGTGGTGACGCATACGCTGCCGGTGAGCACGCCTTCGTGGCCCATCTGCTTTGCCATGACGTAGCAGCTGGGGGTGGCGATGCTGCCCAGCATCACCAGCAGGGCCACCAGCTTTTCATCGGTGAAGCCGAAGTGCACCGCCAGCGGCAGGAACAGCGCGGGCAGCACCATCAGCTTGACCACGGTGGCCACGGCGGTGGGCTTTAAGTACCCCAGCGCCTTGCGGCCCTTGAAGCCTGCGCCGATGGCAAGCAGGGCCAGAGGGCTCGTGAGCCCGGCCACGCTGGAAAGGGTCTTGTTGAGCATGGTGGGCATGGAAAGCCCCGCAAGGCTCCACGCAAAGCCAGCCGCGATGCCCAGCAGCGTGGGGTTCGTCAGGATGCCCTTCACGCTCTTTTTCAGCCGTGCGGGCAGGGAAGATGCCTGGGCAGAGCCGGGGCCCTCCAGCATCAGGATGACCACGGCCATGATGTTATAAAGCGGCACGCTGCCGAGGATCATCATGCTGGACATGCTGGCGGTGCCGTAGATGCTTTGCAGAAAGGCGGTGCCGAGGATGGCCGCCGATGAGCGGTAGCATACCTGCACGAACTCGCCCACAAGGGCCTTGTTCTTCAAAAACAGCTTTGCCAGCGCCCAGACGGCCAGGATGCTCACCAGCGTGACCGCAAAGCAGAACAGCACATAGGCCCCGTCAAAGCTGGTGCGCACGTCGGTGGCACCAAGGTCCCGGAACAGCTGCACCGGCAGGGAAACATAGAACACGAATTTGTTGGCCCCGGCCACGAACTCGTCGCTCAGAAAGCCGGTGCGGTGCAGCACATAGCCCAGCAGCATGACGAAAAACAGCGGCATGGTGCTGTTCATGCTGAACAGGATGTTTTCCAGCATGGCTCACACCCCGCCGTGGCGGCGCTGTTCGGCGGCCAGCTCCTGCTGCAGGGCGGCTTTGCGGTGGTCCAGCAGCAGGTCCTTGTTGTACTGGAAGTAGCGCTCGCAGCCGTTCTCGGTGAGGAAGGCATGAGAGACGGGGTCCACGGTCAGCTCGGTGACGAACACCACCATCTCCTGGCTCTCGGCAAAGGCCTGCTCCATGAAGTCGAAGGCGGCTTCCAGCGCGGCGCTGGCGGCCTGTTGGGCCGTCTCGCGGGCGTCGGCGAGGGAACGGAACTGCCCGCGCAGCAGGTCGAAAGCTTCCTGCGTCCCGGCGGCGTTGGCCCGGCGCAGCTCGCCCTCCCAGCCGCGCAGCACGGCAAGCACCTGCAGGCGGGTGGTCAGGGCATCTTTGCTCAGCAGCCCGGCTTCGCGCTTTTGCTGGGTCTCGGCGTCATAGTCGGCGATCTGCTGATGGAACATCTCGGCCGAACCGTCCGGGATATCCTCGGGCACGGTGGCGAGAGCCTTTTTCGTCTCCCGCAAAAAGGCATAGCAGCTGTCGGCCACGGCGTCGGCCTGACGGGAAGCGGTAAAGCGGGTGTCCAGCCCTGCCAGCAGCAGGCTGACAAGGCTGAGCCGCTCGTCAAAGGGAGCCTGCAGCAGACGTGCGAACACGGCGGGCTTTGCCTGCCCGGCAAGGATCTCCTCCACGCCGTAGTCGTCCCGGTACTTGTAGTACAGATCCAGATAGGCCGAGAAGTCCTCGGCGATCTTCGGGTGCTGGATGTACTCCCGGATCAGTTCCTCGTCGGCCTGCAGGCCCAGCGTTTCGTAGGTATCCAGCAGATTCGAGAGGTCTTCCCAGCCGCGGGCGGTGACGAACTGGGTGCCGTCCACGTCGGCGTTGATCTGGTAGAAGTTCTGCGGGTGCAGCTCCAGATAGCTCAGGATGGCGCTGTGGATGTGGGCGGCGCGGGCGTAGTCCTTCCACACGGGCAGGTCCGGTTCAATATCCATGCGGCGCACACGGTCCAGCGTAACGATATCGAAATCGCGGACAGATTTATTGTACTCCGGCGGGTTGCCGGCCGCCACGATCACCCAGCCGGCGGGCACGGCCTGATTGCCGAAGGTCTTGCACTGCAAAAACTGCAGCATGGTGGGTGCCAGTGTTTCGGAGACACAGTTGATCTCGTCGATGAACAGGATGCCTTCTTTTAAACCGGTGGCTTCCATTTTGGCGTAGATGCTGGCAATGATCTCGCTCATGGTGTATTCGGTCACCGAAACATCCCTGCCGCCGTAGTTGCGCTGGCGGATGAAGGGCAGGCCAACCGCGCTCTGGCGGGTGTGGTGAGTGATGGTGTAGGCCACCAGCGCCACGCCGCACTCCCGGGCCACCTGCTCCATCACCTGGGTCTTGCCAATGCCCGGAGGGCCCATGAGCAGAATGGGCCGCTGCCGGATGGCCGGGATGGCGTATTCGCCCAGAGCGTCCTTGGCGAGGTAGGCTTTTACGGTGTGTTCAATTTCTTCTTTGGCTCGTTTGATATTCATAACAGGTCCCTCACGAATTGTTCAGATCACGGTAGAGGTCGTCTTCTTCGGCCAGCGCGTCGGCAAGGGCGCTTTGCGGGCGGGCCGCGGTGCCGGTAAATTCTTCCTCATCCAGCACCACCTTCATGGCCCAGGGCGGCACATTGGCGTCGTCGAAGCGGTCGCCGAGGAACAGGAAGGCCGTGTCGTAGGCCGGGCGTTTGGCCGGGTAGGTGCCCATGCCGTCGGTGAAGTACAAAAGGCCCCGCAGGTTCGAGAACTTCTTCTCGGCGCACAGCTGGTTCACATAGTCAAAGGCAGGACGGAAGTCCGTGCCGCCGCCGCCCCGCAGCTCAAAGTGGTTCATGGCGTGGATGAGTTCGTCCTCGTTGTGGATGAGGATGTCCTGCCGGATGGCATTGTCTGCCTGAATGAGGTGCAGGTTCATCCGGTGGAAGAAGTTCTCGCGGCCCTTGAGCAGGGTGTAGGTCTCGGCCAGAAAAGCCCGCACCAGTTCGCCGGAGGTGGAATAGCTGGTGTCGATGACAAGGGCCAGCTCCTCGATCTTTTTGCTCTCCCGGCTTTCCAGCGGTTCGATGAGCGGCAGGTTGCCGTAGACCGAAAGGCCGTAGGTGTAGAAATTCAGGTCGAACTCGTCCGGGTCCAGTTTCACTTCCTCGCGCAGGATGCAGAACCGGCGCAGGAAATCTTTGTAGCTGCGGCGGCTGCGGTTGGCGGCCTTTACCTGCTGCTTCAGCGCGTCGGCACCGTCGCCCGCTTCCTTGTCCCGCAGGTCCAGCTCGGTCTGCATCCGTTCACCGATCTTCTGCCACGTTTTCTGCGGCAGGGGCGTGGGCATCTGCTGGGGCTGTTCGGGTGCGTCCTTCGGCCACAGGCGGTGGTCGTCGGTGGTAAACTCCCGCTCCAGCTGGCGCAGTACACCGGGCGTCTGGCGGGCGAGCCACCGGTACACCGGGGCTGCGGCCACCACTTTTTCCTCGGCGGCAATCTGCTGGTAGGCGTTCTGGCGCACATAGGTCAGGGGACGCTTCACGCTGGCGCGGTTCAGATTATCAATCACATTCTCCACCGCGATGTCGCAGGCAAGGTGCCACAATTGCGGCTCCCGGCGGCCTTTCAGCCACAAATGCCGGAATACGCAGTGGAATATCACGTGCATATACAACCGGTTGAGATACTTCGGGTTCTGCTGGTAGAGCTGTAAAAGCCGCGTGGGCTGGTAGTACAGCATCTGTCCGTCGGTGGCCAGCACCCGGCAGCGCTCGTCCGGCGCGGGCGTCAGGGCAGAGAGCGCCATATCCAGAAAGCGGAAGTCCAGATACAGCCCGCTGCGTACCACGGCCAGCACTTCGCCGCCCATGCGCGCCTGCCACTCCTCGTGGGTCTCGGGCCGCTGGGACTGGAACGGCTTGCGCGGGTCAATGAATTTTTCTTTTGGCAAGGGGGTCACCTCACTCAGAAATCAAAATCATACCGGTCTTTTTTCTTCGCCGCCGCAAACTTTTTGTGTTCGGCGTCCGCCAGCAGGGCAGCGGCAGAAGCGTTCTCTGCCTTGGCGGCAAGGGTTGCGGCTTCAGCAAAGCCGTCTTTGCCCAGCACATCCAGCGCAAGGAGTGCCCGGATGCCCTCGTTGTCCTGCGCTTTCAGCAGACGGGTGAGCACCCGGCCCGTGTTGGCGGCAAGAAAGGCCCGGTAGTGTCCGGCAGCGGTGTCGCTCAGCTGCCAAGGATACCGCAGGCGGTCAAAGCAGAGCATGGCCATCACGTTGGCGAACACTGCCGGTAATGATACCCTTGCCCGGAAAAGGTGTGCAGCAGGATGTGTGCAGGCGTTTCTTCAATGTCCTCCCAGTAGGCGGGGTACCAGAGCGCCGCCTGCGGAGCCGCTGCCCCGGCAGGGCAGAACTCAGCCCGCACCGCTTCGGTGATGTTGTTCACAAGGGCGAACAGGCCGGTGGCTTCCGCAGGGCCCGCCTGCACGCGGAGCGTTTCCAGTGCAAAGCAGTTCAGGAACACATCGCTGCCCATGGTCAGATTGCCCGCGCCCACGGTGAGCAGGCGTAGCCTGCGGCAGTTGTAGAACGCGCAGCTGCCAATGACCTGCAGCGTGTCCGGCAAAATCAATTCTTCGAGGAAGTTCCCGCACACCGGGTGCAGGTCGTCCGGGTCCGAAGCCGGGGCGTCAAAGTCGAAATCGTACCGGCGGACCGTGCCGCCCACGCTCTGCCCAAAGGCACGGGTCAGCCGGGCGGTGCCGTCCGGCGTGATCTCGTAGCGGCAGGTCTTGTCCGCACCGGGCAGGCTGCGCGGCTTTTCGGAGAAGCAGTAGTCGCCCAGCTCGGTAACGGCAAAGCGGCCGCCCTCCGGCGCAGGCAGTGTGCCGGGCAGTGCAATGCACGGCTCGGTGCCGTACACCCGTACCAGCCGGGCGGTGTCTGCCGAGAGCGGCAGGATGTCCAAGGTCAATGTGTTCTCCGAAACCACGATGCAAAACCCCTCAGTTTGATAGAATCATTCAGCTTTCAGTATAAACCAATGGTGAAATAATGTAAAGCAAAAAGAGCGGGCGCATTGCTGCGCCCGCCCTTGAGGAGGTAGGGAATATCGTTAGTTGTCGGCCAGATTGCCGGTGTAAAGCTGGTAATACTTGCCCTTTTTGGCGATCAACTCGTCGTGGCTGCCGCGCTCGATGATGCGGCCCTGTTCCAGCACCACGATGCAGTCTGCGTTGCGGACGGTGGACAGGCGGTGCGCGATGACGAAGCTGGTGCGGCCATACATCAGGCCGTCCATGCCGCGCTGCACCAGTGCCTCGGTGCGGGTGTCGATGGAGGAAGTTGCTTCGTCCAGGATCAGCACCGGCGGGTCGGCCACGGCTGCGCGGGCAATGGCCAGCAGCTGGCGCTGGCCCTGCGACAGGTTTGCACCGTCGCCTGTCAGCATGGTGTTGTAGCCATCCGGCAGGCGCTGGATGAAGCCGTCTGCGTTGGCGAGCCGTGCAGCGGCCACACACTCCTCGTCGCTGGCGTCCAGACGGCCATAGCGGATGTTCTCCATGACCGTGCCGGTGAACAGATGGGTGTCCTGCAGTACGATGCCGAGAGAGCGGCGCAGGTCGGCCTTTTTGATCTTGTGGATGTTGATGCCGTCGTAACGGATCTTGCCTTCCTGAATGTCGTAGAAGCGGTTGATAAGGTTGGTGATGGTGGTCTTGCCGGCACCGGTGGAGCCGACAAAGGCGATCTTCTGGCCCGGACGGCCATACAGGTTGATGTCGTGCAGGACCGTCTTCTCCGGCACATAACCAAAGTCTACATCGGTGAAGGTGATGTTGCCTTCCAGCTTGTGGTAGGTGGTGGTGCCGTCGTGGTGGGGGTGCTTCCACGCCCACAGGCCGGTGCGCTCGGTGGTCTCCACCAGATTATCCTCGCGGTCGTACTTGGCGTTCACGAGGGTCACATAGCCCTCGTCGGTCTCGCTTTCCTCGTCCATCATTTTGAAGATACGCTCAGCACCGGCCAGCGCCATGATGATGCTGTTGGCCTGCATGGATACCTGACTGATGGGCATGTTGAAGCTCTTGTTCAGAGAAAGGAAGGCCACCACGGTGCCCAGCGTCATGCCGCCGATGCCGCCCACGGCCATGGCTGCACCCACCAGCGCGCAGATGGCGTAGCTGATGTTGCCCAGCTGGGCGTTGACGGGCATCATGATGTTGGCAAAGCTGTTGGCCTTGTTGGCGCTGTCCTTCAGCTGATCGTTCAGCTCACGGAAACCGGCCAGAGCCTTCTGCTCGTGGGTGAACACCTTGACCACCTTCTGGCCTTCCATCATTTCTTCGATGTAGCCGTTCACCTTGCCGAGGTCGCGCTGCTGCTGGATGAAGTACTTGCCGGACTGCTGGGTGATCTTTTTGGAGCAGAACAGCATCAGGGCCACCATCAGCATGGTGACGATGGTGAGCTGCCAGCTCAGCAGGCACATGCTGAAGAAGACGGACACGATGGTGATGACGCTGGAAACCAGCTGCGGGATGCTCTGGCTGAGCATCTGGCGCAGGGTGTCCACGTCGTTGGTGTACACGGACATGATGTCGCCGTGGGGGTGCTGGTCAAAATACTTGATGGGCAGGCTCTCCATGTGGGTGAACAGCTGGATGCGCAGGTTGCGCAGGGTGCCCTGGGTCACGTTGACCATGGTGCGGGCGTTGAGCCAGGCCGCCAGAATGCCGATGACATAGATGACGCCCACCCGCAGCAGGGCTGCTGCCAGCGGGGCAAAATCGGGGTTCTGCTGCTGAGTCATGGGCACGATGTAATCGTCCATCAGCGTCTGCAAAAACAGGCTGGCCTGCACGTTGGCCAGCGCGCTGACCACGATGCACACCAGAACAAGGATGCAGTGGGGCAGATAGTGCCGGAACACTTCGCCCATGATGCGCTTGAGCAGCAAGCCCGGGTTTTCCACTTTGGGCTTGGGGCCCATGCCGCGCGGGCCGGGGCCGCGTACTTCTTTTGCCTGTGCCATTACTGCTCACCTCCCTGCTTATCGAAATCGCCGCCGCCCTGGGTCTGGCTGTTGTAAACTTCCTGATAGATGGCGTTGGTCTTCAGCAATTCTTCGTGAGTGCCCAGACCATTGATCTTGCCGTTGTCCAGCACAAGGATGCGGTCGGCATCCTGCACCGAGGAAATACGCTGTGCAATGATGATCTTGGTGGTGCCGGGGATCTCCTCGCGGAACGCCTTGCGAATTTTGGCATCAGTGGCGGTATCCACGGCGCTGGTGGAGTCGTCCAAAATCAGCACCTTCGGCTTGCGCAGCAGGGCGCGGGCGATGGTCAGGCGCTGCTTCTGGCCGCCGGACACATTGGAGCCGCCCTGCTCGATCCATGTATTGTACTTATCGGGGAAGCGCTCGATGAACTCATCGGCGCAGGCCAGCTTCGCCACGCGGATGCATTCTTCCTCGCTGGCGTTCTCGTCGCCCCAGCGCAGGTTATCGAGGATAGTGCCGCTGAACAGCACGTTCTTCTGCAGCACCATGGACACTTCGCGGCGCAGCACGTCGAGGTTATAGTCGCGGACGTCCACGCCGCCCACCTTCACGGTGCCGGTCTCGGCGTCGTACAGGCGGGGGATCAGCTGCACAAGGCTGGACTTTGCGCTGCCGGTGCCGCCGATGATACCCAAGGTCTCGCCGGGCTTGATGCGGAAGGTGATGTCGTTCAGCACCGGCTGGCCGCTGCCGTGCTTATACTTGAAGGTGACGTGCTCGAACTCGATGCCGCCGTCGGCCACCTGCTGTACGGGCTGCTTTGCCGGGGGCAGGTCGGTGGTCTCGTCCAGCACTTCCACGATACGCTTGGCCGAAGCGGCGGACATGGAGATCATGACGAAAGCCATGCTGAGCATCATCAGTGCCATGAGGATGTTCATAATATAGCCGAACAGGGCGTTCAGCTGGCCGGTGGTGATGGCACCGTGCAGCACATACTTGGCACCCAGCCAGCTCAGGGCAATGTTGCAGCCGTAAACGGCGGTGAGCATGGCGGGGTTATTGAAGCTCAGGCGGCTCTCGGCGTTGACGAACTGGTCGTACAGGCTCTGGCAGGCCTTGGTGTACTTCTCGTTCTCAAAACCCTCGCGCACGAAGCTTTTGACCACGCGGATGGCAGAGACGTTCTCCTGCACCGAGGCGTTGAGGTTATCGTAGTTCTTGAACACCCGGTCGAAGATGCGGAAGGTGGGAATCATGATGGCAGCCAGAACCGCCACCAGAAAAGCCACCGCCACCACGAACACCAGCGATAGCGGGCCGCCGATGACCACAGCCATGAACATGGCAAACACCAGATGCACCGGGGCGCGCACGCACATGCGTTCGATCATCTGGAAGGCGTTCTGCACGTTGGTCACATCGGTGGTCATGCGGGTGACAAGACCTGCCGTGGAAAATTTGTCGATGTTGGAAAAAGAGTAATGCTGGATGTTCTCATACATGGCATCGCGCAGGTTGCCGGCAAAGCCGGTGGATGCCTCGGCGGCGTACTTGCCGGCCAGAACGCCCAGCAGCAGAGCAACGGCTGCCACCAGGAAAGTGAGCAGGCCGTACTTGATGATGGCATGCATGTCGCCCTTTTCAATGCCCAGGTCGATGATGAAGGCCATGATGGTGGGCAGAAGCACATCCATAACGGCTTCCAGAGCGGCAAAGAGCGGTGTCAGGACTGCGGCGCGTTTGTACTCGCCCAGATGTGACACTAACTTTTTGATCATCTGAGTTACCTCCTGTTAATTTTATTTGTTTGGTACAGAACAATTCTATACAAAACATTTTAATTGTCAAGTCCTGCGGGAAAGTTTCGAAAAATGTTCATAATTACTAATTTAACGAACATATTTTCAGCAGGTTGCACGGGAAAACTACAACTGACCCGGGGCGGCGGGCCGGGAGTTTCTCCGAAGACCGTCCGCTGGCCGCCGCCAGTGGCGGAAACAGGGAGCTATTGTTGGGGCCGCGGCCAGCAAGACGCAAGCGGTAGCGAAGCGGATGCTGGGAGCCGCAACCCGAACTCGCGTCTGAGGAGAAAGCTACCGACACACCGCCCCTTTTGCGTCACTGCAGTGCTTCCCGCAGTTTGTTCAGCAGCCGCAGCAGCTCGGCGTTTTCCTCCTCCGTCAGCAGACCGGCCACATAGTCGTCGGTCTGGTGGAAGGTGAGCATCGTTTTTTCGTGGAACTGCACACCTGCCTCAGTGAGCACCAGCTGCTTGAGCCGGGCGTCCTGCGGCACGCTGCGCCGCTCAATGTAGCCCTTGCGCTCCATCAGCTGCAGGATGTTGGTCACGGTGGAGCGGGTGATGGAAAACTCCCGCTCGATGTCCCGCTGGAACACCGGAGTGTCCAGGTGGCGGTAGAGGTATTCAATGATCCACCCATGCATGGGGGTGGCCTGTTCCACCTCGTTTTCGCGGGAAAACTGGTTGATCTTGCGGAAGATCAGGTTGTCCACGCGGCGAATTTGTGCCGGGATGACCTGCGGGCCTTCCCAGGGGGGATCGGTGCATTTGCAGCACTCGTCTTTGATCTCGTCACACATAATGGTTTTGTCCTTTTGATTGTTTTGATGCTGAACAGTTTCTAATAGAACTGTTTGATAGCATACATATTATACAGCGCTCAAAGGGATTGTCAAGGGGAAGAAAACGATTTTAAATGCCCTCCGCTTTGCTCTGGGCATATTTAGCGGAAAGGTATTTTAATAATAGAGCAACAGCAGACAGCCTGCGGGCTGTCTGCTGTTGCATTTTCACAGGAAAGGTCCAAAATGGAAACCTCATCTGCTGCGCTTATTTCCTTCGGAAATTGCCGCGCAGCCGGAAAATATGCTGCTTGCAACTGCGGCCCCTTCCGTGAAAAAGCAAACCAGCCAAGCCCGTAGGCTTGGCTGGTTTGCAATATTAAAAATAATATTTCATTATTTTATGCCCAGAGCGAAGCGGAGGGCATTCTAAATTATTATTCCAGATTGTGTTTTTTGCAGAACTGTTTGCTCACCCAGTACATCCCGCCCCACAGCAGA
>QWCE01002826.1_pt1 | contig 20574 bp, 21 predicted proteins | sample 1972531 | NCBI WGS metagenome assembly QWCE01 (sample SAMN09866716, study PRJNA288562) | Human gut metagenome isolate term4_stool, whole genome shotgun sequencing... | reverse complement strand
CTTGGTACTTATTTCATTTTTGTTTTCAAATCTTAAAAATTTAATTAAAATTCTTATAATTGATGAAATAAGATATTCATCAGAATATGGTTTTTCATCAATTTCTTCTTGAAAAGAGTCATTTCCTACTTCATCTTTGATTTCAATAAAGGAATTTTTCATATCATGAAATGCCTTGCTATCAAGAATTTTTATAGGATTTTTTGACAAAACTTCTATAGAATTTATTTGATTTTTCCTAAAATTACAAATATTTTTCAAATCGTCATTTATAATTTGAAAATTGTATACGATTTTGTAAAATTCCAAATCTTCTGTAACATCAGTGATAGTTGTAATATCCCAAGGCAGAATAGAAATCATAGTATTTTTTTCGATTAGATACTCAACCCCGTTTATCATAAATTTTCCCTTGCCTTTTTTGAACAAGAGAAGTCTTGCCGTGCTGTGAATTAAAGTTGTGGTAGAACTATCTTGAAATTCTACTTCAAAACTACAAATTTTTGATAAATCTGAAATTGTAGAAATTTTGGTTTGTATATTACTTATAACCATAAATAACCTCTTTAATTTTAGTTTGATATTTACCTATATTATATAATATTTTAAGCTAATTTACTAATTTTTAGCCGTTTATTAATAATTTTTCATAAAAACGCTCATAAAAACATTTTCATTTGAATATAATTTACAATAAACTATCCAAAATTTGTCGTGTAAAAATAAAATGGTTAGAGTATACTATTGATGTAAACGATATGAGTGGCTCTAAAATTAATCTTGAATGAAAAAATCAAAACGAAACTTTATTCAAGTAAAGAGATACACTCTTATTTATATATATTTTAGGAGGAATTATGAAAAAGATTCAAGTAACAAGCGAGATTAAACCACTAAAAAGAGTTTTGGTTCACAGACCAGGAGAAGAATTATTAAATTTAACTCCATCAACTCTTGAAGAACTATTATTCGATGATATTCCAGATCTAGCATTAGCTCAAGAAGAACATGATAGATTTACAAATATCATGAGAGATAATGGAGTAGAAGTTGTTTATCTTGAAGATTTAATGACAGAAACATTAGATGGAAATGAAGGTTTAAGAGAAACTTTCTTAGAACAATATCTAGAAGAAACAGGATGCGAAGATAAAGAAATCCTTGCAAAAGCTAAAGAATATTTAGAAAAAATTGAAGATACAAAAGAATTTGTTGAAAAAACAATGGCTGGTTTAACATTAAAAGAACTAGGTCTTTTCACAGAAGAAGATCTTCACGAAATGGTTGTTGGAAAATCATATCTTGCAATTAACCCAATGCCAAACCTATACTTCACAAGAGATCCATTTGCATCAGTAGGAAACGGTGCAGTTATCAATAGAATGTATTCTGTAACAAGAAATAGAGAAACAATCTACTGTGATTATATCTTTAGATTCCACCCAGAATACAAAGGAAATGTTCCAAATCTTTATGGTAGAGATAACGAATACCATATAGAAGGTGGAGATACATTCAACGGAAATGAAACTACACTATTAATAGGTATTTCACAAAGAACACAATATGAAGCAATCAAAGTATTAGCTAAAAAATTATTCTTTGGAGAAAATGAAAACAAGATTGAAAAAATCTACGCATTAAAAATCGATGAAAACAGAGCATTTATGCACTTAGATACAGTATTTACACAAATCGATTACGATGCATTCACATATCATCCAGCTATAATCAAAGAAATGGAAGTTAAAATCATAACAAAAGATGAAGCAAACAATGATTTACACATTGAAACAGCTTCAGGAAAATTAGACGAAATCTTAGCAAAAGCACTAGGAATCGAAAAAGTACGTCTAATCCCATGTGGTGGTGGAGACCCAATAGCTGCAGAAAGAGAACAATGGAATGATGGTTCAAACACATTAACACTTGCTCCAGGAAAAGTTTTAGTTTACAAGAGAAATACAGTAACAAACGAAGTACTAAGAAAAGAAGGTATTGAAGTATTAGAATTAGATGCATCAAACCTAACAGTAGGTCGTGGTGGTCCAAGATGTATGTCAATGCCATTAGAAAGAGAACTATAAGAAGTAAGTTAGTCGCAAAATAAAATTAATATTGAAAAACAAAAATAAGGAGAAAATAATATGCCAGTAAATTTACAAGGACAAAGTATACTAGGATTAAAATTCCTAACAGAAGATGAAATCAAATACCTAATAGATCTAGGTGAACAATTTAAAAAATTAAAATTAACAAGAACACCACACAGATATCTAGAAGGAAAAAATATAGTATTATTATTCGAAAAAACTTCAACAAGAACACGTTGTTCATTTGAAGTAGCAGGAATGGACTTAGGAATGGGAGTAACATACCTTGATCCAGGTTCAAGCCAAATGGGACACAAAGAATCAATCGAAGATACAGCAAAAGTATTGGGAAGATTTTATGATGGAATCGAATACAGAGGATTTGACCAAGAATTAGTAGAAAAATTAGCTAAATATTCAGGAGTTCCAGTATGGAATGGTCTTACAGATGATTTCCACCCAACACAAATGATTGCTGATATGCTTACAATCAAAGAAAACTTTGGATACCTTAAAGGATTAAACTTTGTATTCATGGGCGACTGCAGAAATAACGTAAGTAACTCATTAATGGTAGCATGTGCTAAACTTGGAATCAACTACACAGGTTGCGGTCCAAAAGAATTATGGGCAGATGAAAAATTAATTGCAGAAGCAAAAGAATTTGCAAAAGTTCACGGATCAAAAGTAGAATTTACAGAAAACGTAGAAGAAGCAGCAAAAGGTGCTCACGCAGTATATACAGATATTTGGGTATCAATGGGAGAACCAAAAGAAGTATGGGAAAAGAGAATTGAATTACTTCATCCATTCCAAGTAAACCAAAAAGTTATGGATTTAGCAGATGATGATGCAATCTTCTTACACTGCCTACCATCATTCCACGATCTTCATACAACAACAGGTATAGATGTAAACGAAAAATTCGGAGACAAATATGACCTTGATGGAATGGAAGTAAAAGACGAAGTATTCCTAGGAAAACAAAGTAAAGTATTTGATCAAGCAGAAAACAGAATGCATACAATCAAAGCAATTATGTATGCAACATTAAAATAGAAAAAATAAAAATAGAAACGGATATATTTAATAGATGACAAAAAAAAGATTAGTTATCGCTCTCGGGGGTAATGCTTTAGGCAATACCCCTCAAGAGCAATTAGAATTAGTAAAAAAGACAGCTAAAACAATAGTAGATTTATCAGAAAACTACGATGTAGCAGTAGGACACGGAAATGGTCCACAAGTAGGAATGATAAATAACGCAATGGAATTTTCAGCAAACAAAGGTGGCAATACACCTGAAATGCCATTTCCAGAATGTGGCGCAATGAGCCAAGGATATATTGGTTATCATTTATCACAATCAATAAGAAATGAATTAAAAAACAGAGGCAAAGATTCCGAAATAGCTTGCGTTGTTACACAAGTTTTAGTTGACAAAGATGATGAAGCTTTCAACAAACCAACTAAACCAATAGGAAGTTTCTTAACAAAAGAAGAAGCTGAAGCTAAACACGAAGAAAACGGCTACGAATACGTAGAAGATGCAGGTAGGGGATACAGAAGAGTTGTAGCAAGCCCAATACCTAAAGAAATCATTGAAATAAACGTTGTGGAAAATTTGGTTTCAAATGGTAATATAGTAATAACAGTTGGTGGAGGTGGTGTACCGGTAATAGATACAGAAGAAGGATTACAAGGTGTGCCAGCTGTAATAGATAAAGATAGATCATCTGCATTATTAGCAAAAGAATTAAATGCTGATATGTTAGTAATATTAACAGCAGTTGATAGAGTTATGATCAATTTCAACAAACCAAATCAAGAAGAAATCAAAGAAATGACTGTTAATGAAGCTAAAAAATATATTGAAGAAGGACACTTTGCTCCTGGTTCAATGTTACCAAAAGTAGAAGCTTGTTTAGAATTTGTTGAAAAATCAGAACAAGGTCTTGCACTAATTACATCTTTAGAAAAAGCAGCTGAAGCATTAGAAGGAAAGACAGGTACTATAATAAAAAAATAGGAGAATACTATGAAAAAAGGTAAGAAAAAATCACTAAGTGCATTTTCTATCTTGATGATAGTTCTAGCTGCTGTATGTTTAATAACTTTATTAGCTAATGGTCAAGCAATCGATTCAGATATTATAAAATCATTAGACCCAGGCAAATATGAAGATCTTATAAATGCAGTTAAAGCTGGAGAAACAGTTACTGTACAAAGTGCTAGTTTAAGTGACTTTATTATGGCTATTCCAAATGGATTTATGGATGCCGCAGATCTAATTATATTTATTTTATGTATTGGTGGATTCATCGGTATAGTAATGAGTACTGGTGCTATGGAAGCAGGAATTCGTTCCTTAGTAAGAAAAAACAAAGGTAAAGAAGGAAGACTAATTGCAGTATTAATGTTCCTATTCTCAGTTGGTGGATCAACATACGGAATGGCAGAAGAAACAATTGGTTTTTATCCATTAATCACAGCAGCAATGGTAGCAGCTGGACTTGATACAATGGTAGCAGTAGGAACAGTTCTACTTGGAGCTGGAGCCGGAGTACTAGGTTCTACAATCAACCCATTCGCTACATCAGCAGCTATGGGAGCATTGGAATCAGTTGGTATAAAATCTAATGCAACAACAGTAATGATTATAGGCGTTATCCTTTGGTTATCAACAGATTTAATCGTTATAAAATTTGTATTGAATTATGCTAAAAAATTATTAGAAAACAAAGAATCTTCCATTCTAAGCGCTGATGAAAAAAACGCTATGGAAGAATATTTCTCTAACGATAACGGAGAAGAATTAGAATTTACTGGAACACACAAAGCTGTATTAACAGTTTTTGCTATAACATTTGCAATAATGATTATATCATTAATTTCTTATGTAGACATCAATTTCCACGGAGACGAAGAAGCTTATTTGAAAGCATTTGGTTGGTCAGATTTCTTGACAGGATCTCCATTAGGATATTGGTACTTCAAAGACTTAGCAGCACTATTTACCTTATCTAGTATAGTAATAGCTATAGTTGCAAAAATTGGCGAAAAAGAATTTGTAGATGGATTTATCGCAGGAGCTGCTGATTTATTATCAGTAGGTTTAATCATAGCAGTAGCAAGAGGAATTACAGTAGTAATGAGCTCTACTCACTTAGATTTCTTCATCCTACAAAATTCAGCTAAATTGCTAAGAGGAGTTTCTCCATTTGTATTCGCACCACTTGCATACTTGATTTACATGTTATTATCATTCTTAGTACCATCAACATCAGGACTTGCAGCATTATCAATTCCAATCATGGGATCTCTTGCTCATCAATTAGGATATGACCCTAACATAATGATCATGATTTTCTGTGGCGCTTGTGGACTTGTAAACTTTGTTACACCAACATCAGGAGTTGTAATGGGTGGACTTGCAGCAGCAAGAGTAGAATATTCAACATATTTGAAATGGGTAAAGAAACCATTCTTTATAGTAATGATTGCAAATATTGTAATTTTATCAATTGCAATGGCTGTAATGTAATAAAAACAAAACTAACAAACTCAGATTTTTCTGGGTTTGTTTTTTATTTAAAAGAAAAATAAATAAGAAATTAATTATAAAAAATTAAAAATAATTTTAGAAAAATCATTTAAAGAAATTTACAAAATCAAATTTCTACTTATCTATAACATATTATTTACAATTTTTTATATAATAATATAGGAAAGAATAATAAGGAGGAATAGATGGCTAGAAGAAATCGTGGTTCTGGTGGATTTTCTAATTTTCTTTCAGGACTTATAGGAGCTGTTTTGGGTGGATTTTTAGTTTTTTCACTTTTGGGTAGCTCATTAAAAACATCAGATAATAATAAAAAAGAAGCTAATACAAATTCAAATACCAAAAAAAATAATGTAGTAAATATAACAACAAACGATGAGATGACAATGGAAAGAGCAGTTGTCGAAAAAAGTATAGATTCTGTTGTAGGAATTACAACAAAAACAAAAACTACACAAAATACAATTTTGGGTCAACAAACAGGCTATGTTGAAGGAGTAGGCTCAGGCTCAATCGTTACAAAAGACGGATATATTTTGACAAATTCACACGTTGTAGGCAATGGAGATGCAAGCGAAATCAATGTTTTATTTTCAAATAATAAAACAAAAAAAGCAAAACTTGTTTGGAATGATACAACCTTGGACCTTGCAGTTATAAAAGTTGAGGCAAATAATTTAAAACCAATCGACTTAGGCGATAGCGATACAGTAAAAGTAGGAGATAAATCAGTAGCAATAGGTAATCCATTAGGACTTCAATTACAATCAACAGTTACAAGCGGAATAATTTCAGGACTTGATAGGACAGTTTCATTCCAAAATGGAGCACAAATGGATGGATTAATGCAAACAGACGCTGCAATAAATTCCGGAAACTCTGGAGGAGCTTTGCTAAATTCAAAAGGACAACTTATAGGAATTAATACAGCAAAAGCAGGAAATTCTGATGGAATAGGATTTGCAATTCCAGTAAATTTGGCAAAAAAAGTTATAAAAGAAATAGCTAAAAACGGTAAATTTAATTCAGTATATTTGGGAATTACAGGAATAAATTTGGATTTACTTTTACAATACAATAATATAGATAGCAAAAACGTAGGAAGTGAAGACGGAGTATTTGTACAATCAATCTCAGACGATGCGAAAAATTATTTTAGAAAAGGCGATATAATTACAGGAATAGATGGACAAAAAGTAAAAGATATGTCTAACTTAAAAAAGATTCTATTAAATTATAGCGTAGGGGATACTTGCAAAATTCAAATTGTAAGAGCAGGAGATAAAAAAGAAATAGATTTCAAATTTACAATGGACTCATCAAACGTAGAAGAATTTAAAGAAGCAAATCCAAAAAAAGAAGAAAGTAAAGAAGAAAAAGAAGGTCAACAATTGCCAGATTGGCTAAGACCATAGTAAAAAAAATCCTAATAGGTGAAATCAATTAGGAATTATTAATATCTGAAATAATCGGCATAACTTACGACAATGTAGTTTATGCCGTTTTTTATGCTTTGCCGAAACATAAACTGCATCAATGAAGTTTCAATGGATACAAATTGTCTTTTTTTAGTTCGTTCCCAGTACCTTTTTGCTTTGTAAGCATCAATTTTCTCTACAAAACTTCTTTTGATTTATCTATGAACTCCTTAGGTTCAATTTGTCTTTGCTCCAGTTCTTTCTACCCTCCAGTCCATCTGCAAAAGTTACATATAGACTGGAGAGTAGAAAAATTCACATTTTTTGTGATATAATAACGCTATATTTATGAGATATTCAAGAAAAGGAGATGCAAGATGAGATTTCCAGAAGAAATTAAAAGAATCAGACAGAGATGCTTTTGCCAAAGAAATACAAGTGGCATATTCTACTGTTAATAGATGGGAAGGTGGTAAAGCAAAGCCTAATCTTATTGCGATGAAGAATATAAGTGAGTTCTGCCTTAAGAACGATTTGGAATATACAGGCCTTGAAGAGGCATGGCTTAACTTTAAAGTGGAGAGGAAATTTAAATGATTAATATAAGAAAACTTGAATCAGAATTATGGGAGTCTGCAGATTTATTACGTTCGGGTTCAAAATTGACATCAAATCAATATTGTATGCCTGTACTTGGGCTTATTTTCCTACGCTACGCCTATAGCAGATACAAGATGGTTGAAGGAGAAATTTTAAAAGGACGTCCATCTCGTGGAGGTCGAGTTTTGCCTGTTGAGGCAAGTGACTTCAAAGCTAAGAGTGCCTTATATCTTCCTAAGGAAGCCCAATATGATTACTTGTTGAACCTTCCTGAAGATATTTCTTCTGCAGGACTTATTAATAAAGACGGTCACACTATGAATAGTTTAGGAGAAGTAGTCAACAATGCTATGCAGCTTATTGAAGATCAAAGTGAGCAATTAGTAGGTGTACTTCCTCAAAGCTATACTGATTTTTCTGATGAGATTTTATCAGAACTTCTTCGTATATTTAATAATTCTGCTCTTGACGAAGTTGGTGGAGATATTATCGGGAGAGTCTATGAGTATTTTTTAAATAAATTTGCAAAGAATATAGCATCAGATGATGGTGTTTTCTTTACGCCTAAGTCTCTTGTAAAGATGATTGTTGATATTATTGAACCTAAAAGTGGGTATTACTAGAGATAAAGACTACGAAATTGATAAAATATTAGAGAAAATACGCAAGAAAGTGTTTGATATAAGGGATTTAGAGGATAGACCAGATTGAGATCTTATTTTTTTGTCTAAAATTATTCTTGAGTGTTGTTTGGTCAATTTCCTATGCACAACCTTTGAACTATTGTTTGTAGGTATATCGTTAAATAGTAGAGCAATAGTTCAACTATACACAAATAGTTTAAGTACAATAAAATCTTATCAATTACCTAATACTGTAGTAGTTTTTTAGGATAGATTAGCAGCAGTTAACTTAAATAAAAAGAGCAGCGAACCAGATGAGTGAAATCTTTTCGCTGCCTTTTTGCTTATATGTTTAGTTTAACGATAGTTCTTATCATATATATCTTTTGCAATTTTTTCGTTTTTTCAATGAAAGCATATCCTTGTGTTTTACCTTTGTCAAGAGCAACTTTACCAAAAATTTACTTCTTCTGATACCCTTCTGCTAATAGGTTGACGATTTACCTATCTTCGCGTCCTATTCTGTAAGGTCGGCGATGAGCATGTTAAAAGTCATAGTTAATAACGCTGTATCCTCATTTTTTTGTGTCACCAGTTGGGCCAAATCCTTTTACGTCCTCATCATTGATATTTTCTAAGAATTCATCAAGTGAAAGAACGTCTGCTTCTGAATCTGGATTATTCTTAAGGTAACGATCTACTTCAGAGTTGAACCATTTCATCCAAGTACCCATATTGCCTTTTTTGTTAGGTACAAATGCTACGGGTGCAAGTTTCGATGCACGTTGGAAGTGCCAGCTTTCAATATTGCCCCAATCAAGATCTGTTTGTTTTAAAGTTATACGTACATCGTCATCTAATACTACTGGTACAAGTTCTTCATCAGCTTTACAAGGATGTTGTTAAAATGTTTTCTGTTACTAAAATTTCGATAAAAATTATCTTTGATTTTCATATAATTTTCCTACTATGATTTATACGGAGGAAAATCATTTGAAAAAATACATGTTCGTAGTTGGCCTTTGCCATAGTGAGGTTCCTCCTATTGGTTTGTCCAGCTGTCCTAAAATGCTGGTTAAATATTTAGTTATCTCATCTGGTCAGGATAGGACTACTCTTGATCATGTAGTGCCACTCCATATGATTTTTAACGAGAGAACTATTCTAGATGAATATCAGAAAAAAATATAAGCGATAGCATAATAATTATCTTAAAGAATAGAATTTTGTATTAAAATGTGCTAGACTAAAATAATGATAGTGTGTGCTTATAGTCTTCTCTGTTCATACTTCTATCATAAAAAATTATGGCGGAAATGTATTTGCCACTGTTTTGCCAGTATTTTTCGCATAGGAGGTAATATGACAAATGAACGAATTGGTGTTTTTTACATATATCCAAATTATGCAGGATGGACTAGTAGAGCATAATAAACAATAGATTGCTGGTAGATTCATATTAGATCCTATAGCGATGCAGAAAGATGCGTGTGTGATGGCAAATTTAGATGCTAAAAAAATAAGTCGATTGGTTAGAAGGCATGACCCCGTACCGGATGATATTAAGCAGGCGTAATTAAAACAAAAAATTGTAATGGAAGTTAAAAATTATTTTAGTAATAAAGTTGTCCCGTATTTGAACCCATATACAGAAGATGATACTCTTGAGAAAATCATGAATATTATCATACAGGATGTTCAAATTGGCACAAAAAAGAAAGCCTGTTTTAAGGCTAGATATGACGCTAAGGATGTGGCAGGATTTTTATCAGATACGTTTTTTTATATTCTCTTCAAAAAAAGAATAAGAAAGCAACTGATACAGTTGAACATCAGGATGTACCATTCTTGCAGAAGTAAACTATGAATGCCCTATCAAGCATATAAAGCTTGTAGAAGACATAAAAGGCATACCTAAAAAAATATGAAATTACTCAGATATTTCCTGGAGGTATATCTCCTGAGATGGAAGCAGAGTTTTCAGCATTTCATTCTAAACCAGTAAATTTAAAGGATCCGTCAAATTTGATTGCATTAAGTATTCAAGTTTCGGAGAATTACTCCCTCAAGCCAACATTGGAGAAATATACTATGCTTTACGATATTAAAGAAGTTACTGGATTTAAGCGGAATACAGGCACAACAAATAAGCGAATTAAATACTCGTCTTATTAGTTATACAAGACAGAGAGCAAGGATACAGACAATGTTAAACTTTTTAAGAATATAAATGATTGAAGGCAAGAAGTCCTTCAAAATAACCTATGATGATCTTGAAAATTTTTTCTTGGTGTGTATTTTAAAGAGATAGCTGATATTGAAAAATTTCATCAGAGGCTATCGAAAGTTTTATCCTCTGAGTTTAAATAAAGTGAAAAGTATCTTGCGACTACGTGCACTATGCTTGGAAACGAAATTGAAAAATTAAAGAGCAGATTGTAGCGGTTAAAAATATCCCAAATGTAACACAAGCTGTATTGAAAGAATACGCAGGTATTATAACAGAGCTTAATAATCTGCGCTCAGCAATTGCTAATTATAAAACATTTGACCAGTTAAAAAAAGTAGCAAAAGAAAATGCTATTACAAGAGATGCAGTTATCGCAAAACAGCTATCCGATATACAAGATTGCATTAATGATAAGATGAAAGAAATTACTGTACGAATTGTACAAGATGAGCATATTATTTCTCCGAGATTACATCTCGAAAAGATTAATGCGTATTCATTTGAAACAAAAGATGATGGTGGAAGTGGTAATGCTTATAGAGATTTGATTACATTTGATTTAGCAAATATGTATACATCGAACATTCCTTTTGTGGTACATGATGCGGCCTTAATGGCTCCTATAGAAAAGCTAACATTGTCTGAGCTTATTAAAGAATATGATTCGGCAAAAAAAGATGATAGGCAGGTCTTTGTTTCCTTCAAGTCATATTAATTTTATGCTGAGGAAATTAAACCACTTCTTGAAATCTGTAAAGTAATAGAGATTGAAGCCAATGGGATGGAATTATTTGAATGGGCTTGGAATAAAGAGCGCGTGAAGTAAGAAAACTAAAGGAGATAATATGAAAAATAAAGAATTAAAGACTTACTTCAACTACAACCGATTATTTAAGCTTCTTATAGATAAGGGGATCAAAAAGCAGGAGCTACAAAGAATGAGCAATGTTATCGCAGCTTCCATTACTAAAATGGGAAGATGTGAAAATGTTACTACTGATGTCCTCTTACGAATTTGCTAAGCTCTTGATTGTCAGCTAGAAGATATTGTGAAACGAATAGAAAAAAGTAAAATCACACTATTGATATAATTATTTTTCAGTCTGCTTTTTAGGGCAGGCTTTATCTCTTATCAAGAGTTTATCACGGTGATGCATTTTAAGTATTAAAACACATTAACAAAAATTAGGAGGAAAACCATGAGATATTTAAATGTACATGATAAGAAGTTACCAATACCATCATTTTTTCAAGTATATAATTATGGTGGAGGAAATGGTGACAAGGATAGAGAAATTGTATATGCAGAATTTACAGAGGATACCCCAGCTTTAATAAATTATTATTATATAAATAATCGCTATCCTCATATGTTTCAAAGCCATGCATTTGATGATTTATCAGGATATAGTAGAATTGGAGATTTATATAATGATATAAGAGACAGGTTGATAAATACTAAGGGAGAGATTTACTCAGGATATACGAGTCAACCATTTGATTTCAATACAAAGGTTTTTTTATTAGATTCTGGTGCTGCGAATATTGTGAAATATATTGCAGAGGAGATTGATTATGACATATCAAGATTTCCAGAAATAATTGTTCAGCATATGCATGATTATTATGATTTTGCTGATAGATTAAAAGTTGATATAGTAGTTGGCTTTGATTTGGGCGGTAAATATACAGAAAAAGCTGGCGAGAAAAAAAATAAAAAGTTAATGGATTTTTTGAACAGTATTGATAATGAAAAAATAAATAAATTGTTATTAACTGAAACTATAAAATATTTATCTTTAAAAAAAGATTATTATCCTCACGTTATGGCTACTGTGCATGGCGCTCTTCAAAGTGATTATACATCATGTGTCAATTATATACTTAAATTAGAACATGAATATCAATATAATTTTTGGGGATTTGCTTTGGGAGGTATTGCAAGCTATAAACAAGTTGATGACTCTTGGTATGGAGATATTAATTTTAAGAATACAGGAAAGAGAGGTTTTATTGAAACAGTTACACCTGCAAGAGCTTGCAAAATTGTCAGAAGCATGGCAGGGAATAGGCCTATACACGCATTAGGTTGTGGTGGCTATTCCAATATAGCAATGAATTATTATTGTGGTGCAACTTCCTTTGATGCTGCGTCACCGGTGAGACGAGTAGGAGATGGTAACTTAGAGTCAACAAAGCATGTATATAACCCCAACCCTATTCCGAAAGTAAGTTTTAGTAAATATTTTGTAGGCGGAATAAATGAGGACGGAACACTACGTGAAGAACCTTGTTCCTATGTAAAATTAAATGAAGTAAAAGATACAATGCCTCTTTGTGGTTGTAAAGCATGTCAAAGTGCTGTTAGTGTCATAAATATTAAAGATTTATATCATATGAAAGCAGTGGATAATGAAGCTTTTTATTATAGTAGACAATTAATGGGATTGCATGCTGTTAGACAACATAGAAAACTATGCGAGATTATAGCTGAATACGATTGTATTGAAGATTTTTGTGATGCATATCCTAGTAAACTAAATCAAGGATTAAAAATTATTTATAAACAACTTTAATTTTGGTATAAACTTGATGTCAGACGAAAAACGAGCTATAATTAGACTAAAGTTAGTCTTATGAGGTGGAAACATGAAAGAAAATTTAATTTATCTTGATACATATATACTACAACAGGATATGAGAATAAGATTACCCAAAAATATTCTTGGAAATTTGTCTGTTGAAAAAGGAATAACGAAATTTGAAATTTATTTAGATAAGCAAGAAAATATATTAGTCTTGAAGCCAGAACAGAATGAAGCTGAGATTGGAGATTAATAGATGAAATGTTTTATTACTTTTCTCAGCTATGAAAACTTTTTTAACCTAAAGTTGGCAGGTTATAAATTATTGAGATTTCCAGTGTTTTAAAGGAAAACTGAAAGAAAAAAAGTCTGGCGATAAGCTTATTTTTTACTTAGGTTCTGGAAAATTATTGATACCAGGTATTTTTAGAGGCTGATAGGAGAGAGTTTGTTGAAAGAAACCTTTTTAGGGAACGCTAATTCCCTAGGAGGGTACGGACAAAGCATTGTACCGTTCTTGATTAGAAAAATTAAAGATGACCTTTCCTTTATTCGACCAGAAGTTAAAAAGTTCTGTGCATATTTCATGCAAGAACTTAGAAACTGTCAGAAGAAGATTATAACTATATTTTAAGAAAGGTTGAAAAAAATGACTATTGATAAAATATTTAACTGTTCTAGTGAACATATGGATCAAATTGAGAAAGGTTCGGTTGATTTGGTGGTAACATCACCGCCTTATAATATTGACATAAAATATGGCAACAAAACATCAAAAGGAAAAGTGCTCGAAAGCAAAGGAATTAAATATGAAGATAATATGTCAGAGGAAGAGTATCGTAATATGCTTAAGAGTGTTTTCGATGAATGTAAAAGAGTATTAAAAGATGATGGATCTATATGGGTTAACATAAAAAACAGATGCATTGATGGTGTCGTTATGCCTCCATTTTGGATTCAAGATTTCTTTAAAGATATGTATTTAAAAAACTTGATTATTTGGAATTTTGATTGGGGTGGTTCAACTAATAAGCGTTTTGCTCCAAGATATGAATTTGTATTTTGGTTTGTAAAAGATAAGTCAAAGTACAAATTCAATTTAGATGACGTTAAGGTACCAGCATTAAACTATCGCCCAGATAGATATAAGAGTCAAATGAAAAATCCTACAGATGTATGGAGAATATCTATGGTTTCTGGTAATTTTGAAGAAAGAACTTCTCATCCTTCACAATATCCAGAGGAACTTATAGAAAGAATCATTTTAGCAGGAACTAATGAGGGTGACATTGTATTAGACCCTTTTATGGGTAGCGGAACATCCGCGGTTGTTGCAAAAAAATTAGGTCGCCACTATCTAGGTTATGAAACTGTGAATGAATACTGTGAAATTGCTGAAGACCGTTTAATAAAGGTTGGTATAAACTAATGATAGAATTTAAATTTGGTGATTGTCGAGAACTGATAAAACAAATTCCGGACAATTCAGTTAATCTTGTGGTGACATCACCGCCATATAATATAGGAAAACCTTATGGAAAGTATAAGGATAAAATAGCACTTGATCAGTGGGAAGAATTAATTAATGACGTTACAAAAGAAGTATACCGAATTTTGACGCCAGATGGGAGCTTCTTTTTAAATCTCTCTCCCGTTCCATTAGGTGCAAACAAAGAAATTGTACCATTACCTTTTATTGGATATCAAATTTTTAAGGATAATGGATTTTATCTAAGAAACATGATTACATGGACATTTAATAATATGCAAAATTGTACGAACAGATTATCTGGAAGATATGAAAATATCTTATGGGGTGTAAAAGATATTAGTAACTATGTGTTTAATCTTGATGATATAAGAATTCCTTATATAACGAAAAATGATAAACGTTTAGAAGGAGGTAAAGGTAGAAATCCCACAGATGTCTGGTATTTTGATCGAGTTAATAACATGACAAAAAAGAAATTGAAATTAACTCATCCTACGATTTATCCTCTTCCGATGATTGAGCGTATTATAAAAATGTCAAGTAAACCTGGTGATACAATTCTGGATCCATTTCTTGGAAGTGGAACGTCTTTAGTAGCAGCTAAAAGATTAGGGAGAAATGGAATTGGTTTTGAACTTGATGAGAGTTATGCCGATGAAATAAAAATGCGATTGGAAAATGAGGGAAATTTATATGAGCAAATGGACATTAATAGCTTGAAAGAGGGGTAAGTTATGTTATATGAGGAACTTTTAATTTCGTCAAAAGAAAGATTTGATAAGTTTTTTGCAAATGTTCCAATATTTGAAAATCAATTTACATGGAGTGATTTTAATAGTAGGTGCTATGAGTGTATGTACACGAATAATAGCTATACTCAAATTGCAACTGTAAAAGAAATGAAGGAAAAAATACCGGGGCTCAAAGATACATGTAAAAAATGCGGAGCATTTTTTATACCAGCTAGAAATAAGAGCATACCCAAATATGATGTTATTTTAGGAAACCAACACGAAGAGGCGCTTATGGTATTTTTACAAAACAAATTAAATGCAAAAACGAAAAGAGCAGATTTGCAGAACAGAAGTATGCCGGATTGTAAAATACTTAAACCTGATGGTAGTGTGGCTGCATACTTTGAAGTGAAATTTCATGGAGCCCCATTTGTTTCAGCTTTAAATCTTACGGGAAGATACTGCTATGAAGGCAGTGCAACACTGGATCATAAAAAAATTGAAAAACAACTTTCAATTATAGAGAATGAGCTGAATGCTCCAGTATTTTATGTTCATTGGTTAGAATATCCATGCTTGAAGGGAATTTTTTACGAATCAAGTGAACAGGTTAAAGAATATATTAGCAAGCAACATGAAGTATTTGAAAGAGAACGAAGAAAAGGTGATGATTTAAAATCAAAAAAAGCGGTATACTTGAAAAAGATGTATTCACCATTGTTACATTTGAAAAGCTTCGAAGAATTTATTGAAGAATTAGATTCATTAATTCAGGGGTGAAGAGATAAAAATGAACATGCAATCTTTTGTATATAAGTGTTTTTTGTTAAACAATGATGCACAGCAATTAAATTTATTTGAAGATGAAGATTTTGAAGAAACAAATTTAATCGCTTGTATAATTGATTGTTTAAAGAAACAATATAAGTTCAATGTTTGCAAATGGGAATCGCCAAATCGATATTATCCACAATATATGTTTCTTGGAGTGGATAAAGGTATTCTTGCATATATTGTTTTTCAGTATTATTACGGTAACACTTTTTCGGAAAATGAAATAAAGATGCCTCTTAATTATATTATAAAGATAGTTAGTTATGCAGAATCCAGACTTGATAGACCGGTATTTTTTATAAATATTTTTAATTATAAAGATAAGGTTGAAGTTCTTTTTGAAACAAGTGAGCAGATAAAAGATAGATTATGGAAAGAAGAAAATGCAACAAGAGAAAACAACTATATTCCAGACATTTCAAGAATGGGGGATTTTGCTAATCTTAAATATTTATGGGATGATTTAAAAAAGAATAGTGTTAAACAGTATTAAAAAACGAACGAGCTTCATTAGATTATTATAGAGCTCGTTCGTTTTTTTTAATCCTTTTTATAAAATTTTGTCATATACCCATCTGCTCTTAGCAAGATATCTGGAAACCATTCTGGGTTATATGCCATAGATTTGCATACATCAGAGAGAAATATCTTCAATACACTCAATGAGAAGTTCATTATGTACATGTACTGTAATCAGGAAGCCGTGGAGATTTTTTATTGCATTCATAAGTAGGTCACGACTAATACCCTGTACGATATTTTCCACAAACTTTGGTCCATAGCTTTCAAGACGTTCCCATTTTTTGTAGTATCGATACCTTCGTAGGTAACGGATTCGCCTCCGAATTTATTCTACCCGATGCGAGGTTTAACGTATGTTAGCTTACGCCCTGATGGAAGAGTGATGAATAACATACCTCTACGCCAGGTAAATTTGATACCATGTGTTTCTGTGCTCGTATGCATTTTGATTGCATTATTCACAGCATTATCTACATCTAGCCAAAGATCTACAATGTTTGGATTTGAAGCACGCCATGCATCAACAGGTAGCTGAAATTCTTCTTCAGCAAGTCCCATATCCAGAGCTCTCATAGCTTTCAAAGCACCAACCGAGCCACCATAACCTAATGCTAATTCTGCTATTTTACCATTTTGACGAAGATATCCGTTTACTCCGTGTTTTTCAACAGGACAATGAAACATCTTAGATGCTGATTCACAATAGATATCTTTTCCATTGCTAAAAGCTTCTTGACACCATTACTCATTTGCGATTTCAGCAATTACACGTGTTTCAATTGCGGCAAAATCAGCAACATAAAAAGTATGTTCTGGTTTTGCGATAAAAGCAGTACGGATAAGCTGGGACAGGGTATCTGGTATGTGTCATGTCGATGCCATGGTTAGTGTTGGCAATAACTTTTTCTATACTAAATCATTACCATGTTCTCTTTGGTTCTTTGATAAGGGAAAAACTGACACAATCAAGGATAAGGTTCTTTTCATTGATGCAAGAAATTATTATACAGTCGTTGAAAGTACCCTTAACGAATGGACAGATTGGGAACTTAAAAACATGAATGCTATTGTTTGGCTTTATCGTGGAGAAATTGATAAATATTCTGCACTTCTTAATGAATATCGCTCTGCTCTAGGCAGTGACAAGCCTTTCGCAGATCAAATACATGAACTAGGAGATAAAGCAAAAACCCTTCGATCAGAAGAAAAGAAAGCAGTCAAAGCAGCTGAAAAACGTAAAAAGAAAAGACTCAAGGAGATGAAACTCCAATATGAAAAACTACCTAAAGCTACAACTTGGGATGAAATGGCAAAGATACTTGGTTATAGCAAAGAAAAGTTCGCAAGGGATCTTTTGTATGGAAAGGGCGAAAGCGATGCTTATGATCTAGAATTGGTAAAAATTATAGACGATATGGCAAATCAAAAACCACAAAATCCTAGCCAAAAAAATCCTAACAGAAAAAATAAAAAAACAGGCACAACAAATACAGCAAACACAGCAAATACAGGCAACAAAGTAAGTAATGCTGGAGAAAATGTCCAAACAGGAGTTGGTAGCCTATCAGCAATTTTGGGATTATTAGGAGCATCAAGCCTAGGCTTATTTAAAAGTAAAAGAAAATAATAAAATTTAATATTTTAAAAATTTAAAAATGTAAAAATGAGTATAAACCTTGTCTTTATGACTTGAGTTTATACTCATTTTTTAAAAATATATTAAAGAGTTTGTAATTTTATTTTCTTTTCTTTTTTAAAGCAAAAAGAGCTGATAGGGAAAGTGCCAAGGAAGTTCCTGCAAAGGATAGGCTTTCAATGCCTGTTTTTGGAGAGGTTCTTCCTTGAGTTTTTCTATTATTTTTATCTTCGTGTTTTTTATTTTTTTCGTCTGGGCGATTTTTATTTTTTTCCTTTTCACTAGGATTATTTGATGTATTTGTTTGATCTTTTGGCATTGATTTTACCTTATTTAAGGCTTCAGTTAATTTGTTATTTAATGAAAAAATATCATTTATCGTTAGATTTTCGCCTTTAAGGGCTTTTTCTATTTCATCGATTACCTTATTTAAATTTTTATCATTTATTTTCTTGCTAGTTTTTAATAATTTTTCAAGGGATGCTTTTGCTTTTTTTATTGATTCTTTTTCTTTTTCTAAGGCTAGGGCATCTTTTTTGTTTTTAAGATTTTCTTTTGCTAAATCAAGATCATCTTTTGCCTTGTCTATATCTTTTTGCAATTGTGTTTTTTCATCATGTGCTTTATTAAGTCTAGCTTTGATTTCATCTTCTTCTTTTTGTGCTTTTTCAAGCATTTCTTGAGCTTTTTGAGCTTCTTTTTTTGCTTTATTATATTTTTGTTTAGCTTCATTTATTTTTTCATCGTCTATTTTTTCTGGCAAATTATTTGTAAGATTGTTTATCAAAGCTTCAAGTTCTTTGACCTTTTTGTCTGCCTGTTCTTTTTGGATTTTTGTTTTATTCAAATTTTCGCTGGCTGTGTTTAGGTCTTTGGTTGCCTCTGCTATCAAATTTTCATTTGCTTCAGTTTCTTTTTTCTTAGAATCTAGGAGTTTTTTTGCAGCTTCTAATTCTTTTTTTGCTTCTTCATATTGGTCATTAGCTTGGTTGAAAGAATCAGTTAAATTTTTAAGATTTTTATTATTTTTATCTACTTGTTCAAGCAAATCATTTGAATTTTCTAATTCTTTTGCATAAGCATCTGCTTGTTCAACTTCTGGCAAAGACTCTAAATAACTATCAGCTTTCTCCTTTAATTGGGGAAGTTTTTCCTTTAATATTGCGAGATTATCTTCAAATTCTTTGGAATATTTTTCTATAAGTTTTTTGGCATCTTCTCTGATACGCGCATCTCTACTTGAATCGTAAGCAATATTATTTTGCTCTTGCAAAGCTTCACATGCATCTGATAATTTTCTCCAAGCATCTTCGAATTCACCTTTAATCTTTTCGTAAGCATTTATTGTGTTATTTATGTCAAAATGCAAGTCACCTGATTTATTATTTGCATCTTCAGCTTTTTGTTTTAGATTATCCTTGTTTAATTTTCCATCTAAAATGTCTTGTATTACCATATTTTTGGCATTTGCTTTGCCTTTTTCTTGGATATTTCTTTTGAGATTATTGAAATTATCATTATAATCTTGTATTTTTTTGCCAAGTTCATTTTGAGCCTTTTCATTTAAATTTTTGTAATCTTCAGTAATTTTTTTGCAACTTTCATCAATTTCTTCTATTTGCTTATTTAAATCATTAATTTCATTTTGTTTTGCCTGATACCCATAACTATTCGGCTGAAGCCATTTAATATCGTCTTGGGCTTTTTCCAATTTTGGTTTAAGTTTTGACTTTTTATCAATTATATCAGTCTTGTCTTTCTCATAATTTTTAATAGACTCATAGAGTTTACCCAACTCTTCATTGTGAGAATTTAAAGAATTGCGGGAATCATCAACTTTTTTATTTAAAGTATCATAATTTTGATTTTTTTCTGTCAAATCTTCTTTTTTATTTTCCAAATATTCATCAGAATTTTTTTTCGCTTTGTCTAGGGCATTTTTTGCCTCATCTTTTTTCTTTAAGGCATCGCTTGCTTTTTTCTTTGCTTGATTCTCATAAATATCTTCTTGAGCTTTCTCGTTTTTCTTAGCCTCTTCAAGCTTACTATTTGCCAAGTCTAGGGCTTTTTTCTTTTCGTCAGCATTTTTTTGAGCTAAATTTAAATTCTCATTTGCTTTTTTTTTGTTGATTTTTAGCAATAATAAGTTCTTCTTTTGCTTTGGCTAAATTTTTGTCAGCCTCAACTTGTTTATTCTTTTTTTCGCTAAGATTTATATATTCGTCACTTGCCTCACTTTGTT
>QWCE01005515.1_pt1 | contig 20582 bp, 20 predicted proteins | sample 1972531 | NCBI WGS metagenome assembly QWCE01 (sample SAMN09866716, study PRJNA288562) | Human gut metagenome isolate term4_stool, whole genome shotgun sequencing... | reverse complement strand
GATCGAGACCATGCGCCGCGAAGGTTACGAGCTGCAGGTCTCTCCCCCGCACGTTCTGACCAAGGTCATCGACGGCAAGACCTACGAGCCTATGGAGCATGTCGTCATCGACGTGCCCACCCAGTATCAGGGCGCTGTCATGACCGGTCTGGGCCAGCGCAAGGCCATCCTGCAGCAGATGGAATCTCTGGGCACCGACCGTGTGCGTCTGGAGTTCCGTATGCCCAGCCGCGGCCTGTTCGGCTACCGCAACCAGTTCCTGACCGATACCCACGGTGAGGGCATCATCAACCAGATCTTCGACGGTTATGACGTCTGGGCCGGCATGATCGCCAACCGCTCCACCGGTTCTCTGGTCAGCTTCGAGACCGGCGAGGCCGTCACCTACGGCCTGTTCAACGCGCAGCAGCGCGGCACCCTGCTGGTGGGCGCTGGTGAGAAGGTCTACGAGGGCATGGTCATCGGCTACACCGCATCCGGCGAGGATGTGGACGTGAATGTCTGCAAGACCAAGCACCTGACCAACACCCGTGCATCCGGCTCCGACGATGCTCTGCGCCTGATCCCCATCAGCAAGCTCAGCCTGGAAGGCTGCCTGGAGTTCCTGGCACAGGACGAGCTGCTGGAGGTCACCCCTGAGAACCTGCGCATCCGCAAGCAGATCCTGAACCACGAGCAGCGCATGAAGGCAAAGAGCAAGCTCAAATAACAAACTGAAGCAAGCCCTTCCGCTCTTACCTTATAAATAAATGCATTTGCACCCTGCAGAATCCACGTTCTGCAGGGTGTTTTTGTTTGTGCCGCAATTTCCTACATCTTTTTTGCAAAAAAGCTTGCAAAAGGCCTTGTTCTGCGGTATAATATTTCTCGCAGTCACAATTGTGATCTGCCTCTTTAGCTCAGTCGGTTAGAGCACCTGACTGTTAATCAGGGTGTCGCCTGTTCGAGTCAGGCAAGAGGCGCCATCGGAGCAATGTTCCTTGTGGACATTGCTCCTTTTGTTTTACCCGGCATCTTGCGTTCTGCCGCAGTGCGATATCTCTGTTCCCTCAAAAGCAAGGCCCGGCGCGGCAAAAGAGACACACATTAATGATTTCTTAAAATTTGACCACTTGAAGATACTGTCATATTGTGGTATACTGCCTATGAGCTTTTGGGATTTGTGTACACTTTTCCAAAAGTCTGCACAGGAATCAAAGGGCAGGCGCTCCCTTCTTTTGATCACAGCAGACCGGTGCTATGCTCTGGTTCTTTGCAGGCCGGAGCACAGGCACCGGTCTCTTGCTGTCAAAACGGCGCGGCTCATTTTCTCTTGGTCAGATCCGCAGTTTTCGCTGTCCGGTCCCGGGCGGCGGAGCTGCTGTGTTTGAATAAATTTGTATATAGTCAAAGGAAGCATCTATGCGTTATACCTACGTCCGGCAGCACGACGCCACCGACTGTGCGGCGGCCTGCCTCGCAATGGTGTGCCTCCATTACAAAAAGGAAGTTACCATCACCCGCCTGCGCGACATGATGGGCACTGACCTGAAAGGCACGAACCTTGTCGGTTTGCAGAAGGCCGCGAATGAGCTGGGCTTCACCACAGCAGCCGTCCGCGTGGACCGCGAGAATTTTCTGAGCGACTTCTCCCTGCCCTGCATCGCCCAGGTCATCACCGACCAGGGCCTGGCGCACTTTGTCGTCGTCTTCAAAAAGACCACGATCAAAGATGACGCCGAGCGCCGCAAGCACATGCTGAAAGAAGCCGAGTCCGTCAAGGAAGACGAAAAGAACGGCAAAAAGCACAAGTGCAAGGATTATGTCGTCATCGGCGACCCCGCCTCGGAGCTGAAAAAGATCAGCCTGGACGAGTTCTACAAAAACTTCACCGGCGTGCTGCTGCTGCTGAACCCCACCTCGGAGTTCAAGGGCGGCAAGATCGAAAAGGGCGGCATGATGAAGCGGTACATCGACCTGCTTCTGCCGCAGAAAAAGCTCTTTGTGTATGCCATCCTGGGTTCGCTGATCGTCACGATCCTGGGCATCGCGTCGTCCATGTTCAATAAGATCCTGATGGATGAAGTGTTGCCATACGGACTAAGCAACCTGTTGGTGACATTGATCGTCGTGTTCAGTCTGGTGAGCATCACGAACACGCTGGTGGGCTTCGTCCGGCAGTGGGTGCTGATCTATCTGTCCATCAAGATCGACATCCCGCTGATGCTGGGCTACTTCGGGCACATCTTCAAGCTGCCCATGAAGTTCTTCGCTACCCGCAAGACCGGTGATATCACCACCCGTTATTCGGATGCGAACACCATCAAATCCATCTTCACCAGCATCGCGCTGAGCCTGATCATGGATATCTCGATGGCCATCATCACCGGCGTCATCCTGTTCCGCATGAACTCCACCCTGTTCTCCATCTCCCTGTTCATGGCGCTGGTCAGCATCCTGCTGGTGCTGATCTACAAGCAGCCCTACAAGAAGATCAACGAGGAGACCATGGTGCAGTCCGCTGCGCTGAACAGCCAGATGATCGAGAGCCTGCGCGGCATCGAGACCGTCAAGTGCAACGCCAACGAGGACACCGAAATGGACAACCTCGAGCGTGAGTACATCAAGAGCCTGAAGATCAGCCTGCGGTCCAGCAAGATCAGCAGCACCCAGGGCCTGATCTCCTCCTTCATTTCCACCGGTTTCAGCATGCTGACCACCTATGTGGGCATCAGCCAGGTGTTGAACGGCGAGATGACGCTGGGCGGCTTCATGGCCTTCAGCACCCTTTCTTCTTACTTCACTTCCCCGCTGAGCAACCTGATCGGTCTGCAGATGCAGATCCAGGAGGCCAGCATCTCCATGAAGCGTCTGACCGAGATCATGGATTACCCCTCCGAGCAGGCTGGCGATGAAGACCGCACCGACCTGCCGAAGGTCGAGGGCGACATTGAGTTCAAGGACGTCACCTTCCGCTACGGCAACCGCGCCCCGGCGCTGGATCACATCAGCTTCACCATCCCGGCCGGCAAGAAGGTCGCGCTGGTGGGCAGCAGCGGCAGCGGCAAGTCCACCATCACCAAGCTTCTGCTCAAGTACTACGAGCCGGAGGATGGCGAGATCGACATCAACGGCGTGAACCTGGCCGAGTATACCAACGCTTCGGTGCGCCGCGCTATCTCCTATGTGCCGCAGAACGTTGAGCTGTTCAGCAAGACCATCTACGACAACATCCGTGTTTCCCGCATGGACGCAACGCTGGACGAAGTGAAGGAGGCCGCCAAGAAAGCGGACGCCCACGACTTCATCCGTCACCTGCCCCTGCAGTACAATACCTATCTGGAGGAAGCAGGCAACGGCCTTTCCGGCGGCGAGAAGCAGCGCATCGCGCTGGCACGCGCTTTCCTGAAGAACTCCAACCTCTACATTCTGGATGAGTCCACCAGCAATCTGGACTTCGCGACCGAAAACCTGATCTTCAACATGATCTACAACGAACTTGCAGATCGTTCCATGCTGATCGTGGCGCACCGCCTGTCCACCGTCCGTGACTGTGACCTGATCCTGGTGATGGATCACGGCAAGATCGTGGAGCGCGGCACCCACGACGAGCTGCTGGCCAAGGAAGGCAAGTATTACGAGCTGTGGAACATGCAGCAGGGTATCTTCCGCAAGAAGGCAGAGGCCCCCAAGCCGGTGGCGGCTGCAGTCGTGGAAGAAGACGACGACGGCGAGTCGATGACCTACTGATGCATTTCCGCTCCCCGGTGCTTCCCTGCTGAGGGGCAGCACACGGATCCGATCGGAATGTTCATCGGAAGGGCACTTGCCAAATCAGGTGACAATGCCTCGCTATGGTGTGCCCGGGGGCGTTCCGCCTCCGGGCACATTTTATTGGGCAGGGCCGCCGCTTTCCTTTTGTATATCCAACGAAAAAATAAATTTGAGAAACAGGGGTATCTATCATGAACGAGATCAAAGTTGCTGAAAACAAGACGCTCAAGCTCACCAATGTTCTGTCTCACGAAGTCCAGCCCACGGAGATGGGCAACATGCAGCTGGTGCTGACCCAGATGCAGAACTTCATGAAAAGCAACGGCGCACAGCCCATCGGCCCGCTGGTGCAGGCCATCACCTTTACCCCGGACCACCAGATGAAGCTCATCCTCATGCAGCAGGCTACCCAGTTCATCCCCCAGATGGAGCAGGGCTACCACATGGACGCCGTGCTGCGCGTGAAGAACTGCCTCTACGCCCATTACTGCGGCCCCATGAGCCAGAGCCAGCTGGCAGCTTCCAAACTGCAGATCCATGCATTTGAAAACGAGCAGACCCTCACCGGCGACACTTACACCATCTTTGTCCGCCAGGACGATGACGACGCCGTTGTGGATGTCTTTATGGAGATCAAGTAATTATGACGATGAATGTTCAGAACCTGTCTGACCTGCAGGATCGCCGCATCATGATGGAGAAAAAGCTGCCGCCCTTCGGCTACGCTTTTCTCATCCTGGTGGGCGTGTTCATGGCGTTTCTGGTGGTGTGGAGCACCAAGACCAACCGCATCTATGTGAGCCAGAACTCCGGCACTGTGCAGGCCAGCAACAAGACCTATATCATGTCCAGCTATTCCGGCTCCATCACCGAGCTGTATATCTCCGAGGGCAGCTATGTGAACGAGGGCGACCTCGTGGCCCACATCAAGAGCACCGACCTGGATATGCAGCAGGAAAACCTGGAGAGCCAGAAAAAGATCTACCAGACCCAGCTGGACCAGTACACAAAGCTCTTGCAGTGCGTGCAGGACGACACCAACTACTTCAGCGAGACCGATCCCGAAGATCAGCCCTACTACTACCAGTATGAGACCTACAAGAGCCAGGTGGCCCAGAAGACCTTTGATGCTTCGGCCTACCAGGCTGCCGGTTACTCCGACACCCAGATCAAGACCCTGATGGAGCAGAGCCAGAGCGAGCTGGAAGCGCTGTATTACTCCACCATGCAGACCATCTCCCAGAATATCACCAGCGCACAGACCAATGTGGACAACATCCAGGCGCAGATCGACTCGCTGAACAACGGTGCCAACGATTACTACATCTATGCCCCCACCTCCGGCACCATCCACATGGACAGCCCTTATAAAGAGGGCATGGTGCTCAGCGCCGGCTCCGCACTGGCCACCGTCGCCAGCGAGAACGACGATCTGGAGATCGTGGCCATGGTCACCGTGAGCGACCGCCCCCTGCTGCATGTGGGCGACCCGTGCAAGATCGCCATCACCGGCCTTTCCGAGTATTCCTACGGCACCCTGACCGGTACGGTCACTTCCATTGACAGCGACGTGACCTCCAGCACCAGCGGCTCCTACTACAAGATGACCATCAAGCCCGACACCACCTATGTGGTGAGCAAGAGCGGCGACAAGGTGGACCTTTCCAACGGTATGAGCGTCACCGCCCGCGTGGAGTACGACCAGGTCACTTACTTCGAATACGCGATGGAAGCTCTGGGCGTCCTGTTCCGCTAAGGCGTTTCCCCGGTGCTGCGCTGTCAGCCCGTTTCAAACCACCCAAAGAGGTATACAAAACATGAAATCAACCGCAAAAAAACTGGCAGTCTGCGCCGCAGTGCTCTGCCTGCTGGTGGGCGGCACTGCCGTTTCCGCTTCGGCGGCCTCCCCGCTGACGGGCCTTGCCCTGAGCAATGTCACCTTGCCGTGGAATCAGGATGTGCCCGCTGAAAGCATCGACGCGGGCAGCTACACCGCCAACATGCTGCTGGGTTCTTCGCAGCAGCTGTCCCCGACGGTGCGTCCCCGCAACACCACGGACACGGTGGTCTACATTTCGGATGATACTTCCATCCTGACGGTCAGCAGCAGCGGCGTCGTGCAGGCTGTGGGCGTGGGCACCACCCGCATCACCGCAGCCGCCGGCAACCAGATCTGTGCCTACACCATCGCCGTTTCCATGGATTCTTCCATGATCGTCACCGAGATGGACCTTTCCCTCTCCTCCAACACCATTTATGTTGGCAACTCGGTCTCGGCACAGCTGCAGGTGCGGCCTTCCTCCGCTTCCAGCTATGCCACCGTCACCCTGACCTCCTCCAATGAAAAGGTGGCCACCGTGAACAACTTTGGCCGCGTCACCGGCATTGCGCCCGGCACCGCCACCATCACCGCCACCTGCGGCTCGGTGACGGCCACCACGAAGGTCACCGTCATCAGCATCCCCAGCACGGAGACGGGTTCCACCTCGACCAGTTCCAACAGCGGTCAGGTCGTTACCGTAGACCCCTCTTATGTGGTGCTGAAGCCCGGTGCCACCCGCACCCTGACGGCCAAGGCAACGCCTTCCTCGGCTTCCCAGAAGTTCACCTATAAGTCTGCCAACAGCAGCATCGCCACGGTCAGCCCGTCCGGCGTGATCACAGCGGTGGGCACCGGTGCCACCTCCATCACGGTTTCCAACGGCACGGCGTCCGCCATGGTGACGGTCATCGTCAACCGCTCCGCGTCTTCTTCCTCGGAGGATGGCAGCAGCAGCGGGCCGACCGACGACGACAATTCCGTCACGCTGGACCCGGTGGTCCAGGCCATCCAGGACAGCGAGGACAACGAGATCGTCTTCACCCAGGCTGAGGTCCCCACCGTGACCGGTGACATCCTCAACGCGCTGCGCACCACCGGCAAGACCCTGTGCGTCGTGGGCGACGGCTACACCATGCAGATCGCAGGCAGCGGCGTCAAGAGCACCACCAGTGAGCTGGACACCATGCTCACCCTCACCGAGACCGATCAGGGCATTGAGTTTGAGCTGGACAAGGGCCACGCCCTCCCCTGCTCGGTGCGCATTGATCTGGACGTGAGCACCTACTCCCGCCTGTACCTGTACAACACGGTCTCCGGCAAGTGGCAGTACCTGAACAGCTACACCGACGGCATCATCACCGCAGACACAGCCGGCCGCTACCTGCTGACCAACCAGAACCTGAAGTTCGCCAACGTCAACTGGACCTTCTTCATCGCAGGCGGCGTGGTGGTCGTGATCATCGGCGTGGCCTACATCGCGTTCAAGAAGCGGTACTGGTTCTGGTAAGCCTTTCCCGCGGACCTTCCCCTGACATACAAAGAGGACATCTTCTGAACTTCAGAAGATGTCCTCTTTTTGTTTCTCCGTTCTATGCCGCCTGCGGAGCGTTTCAACGGGTTTATTCCACCGTCACGCTCTTTGCCAGGTTGCGGGGTTTATCCACGTCACAGCCGCGCAGAACCGCCATATAGTAGGCGAACAGCTGCAGCGGCACGATGAGCTGCAGCGGCATGAAGATGTCCTCATATTCATCCAGCCGCACCACGGCGTCTGCCACGCCTTCCGGCACCACAGCGTCCTTCGTGGTGAACAGCAGCACCCGTGCCCCGCGGCTGCGGGTCTCTTTGGCGTTGGAGATGGTCTTCTCATAGACCTTTTTCTGGGTGGCCAGCGCGATGACCGGCACACCGTCGGTGATCAGGCTGATGGTGCCGTGCTTCAGCTCACCGGCCGCGTAGGCGTCCGAGTGCACATAGCTGATCTCCTTCAGCTTCAGGCTGCCCTCCAGCGAGAGGGCGTAGTCGAACCCGCGCCCGATGAAGAAGCAGCTCTGGGTATTCACATAGCGGCTGGCGAGGTACTTGATCTGTTCGCAGTCTGCCAGGCGGGGCTTGATGACCTCCGGGGCACGCAACAGCTCGGCGGTGTAGCGGCGGGTATCGGCCTCGCTCAGCTCCCCGCGCGCATAGGCCAGACGCAGTGCAAAGAGGTACAGCACGCACATCTGCACCATATAGGCCTTGGTGGACGCCACAGCGATCTCCGGCCCGGCATAGGTGTACATGACGTAATCTGCCGCCCGGGCAATGGAGCTGCCCACCACATTCACGATGGCCAGCACCGGCACGCCCCGGCTCTTGGCCAGCTTGAGAGCTGCCAGCGTGTCGCTGGTCTCGCCGGACTGGCTGATAATGATGACCAGATCGTTGGGCCGCAGGATGGGGTCGCGGTAGCGGAACTCGCTGGCAATGTCCACCTCGGCGGGCACCCGGGCCAGCGCTTCAATGGCAGTCTTGCCCACCATGCCCGCGTGCATGGCCGTGCCGCAGGCCACCAGATGCACCGTGCCGATGTTCCGCAGCACCTCATCCGTCAGCTCCGGGATGCGCAGCACCGGCAGGCCGTCCTCCACACGGGGGCTGACCGTGGCCGTGATGGCTGCGGGCTGCTCGTTGATCTCCTTGAGCATGAAGTGCGGGTAGCCGCCCTTCTCGGCCGCTTCCATATCCCAGTCGGCGGTCAGCACTTCGCGCTCCACCGGCTCGCCGAACTCGTTGTAGAACCGGATGCCTTCTGCGGTGCAGACAGCCATGTCGCCTTCTTCCAGCACGCTGTACTTGCGGGTGTACTTGAGCAGGGCCGGAATATCCGAAGCCACAAAGTTCTCGCCCTCGCCCCAGCCCACGATCAGCGGGCTCTCGCGCTTGACGGCGAACACGGTGTCCGGGTAGTCCCGGAACAGCACGGCCAGCGCATAGCTGCCGCGCACCTTTGCAAGGGCCTGCTGCAGCGCACGCAGCGGGTCGCCGGTGTAGCAGCTGTCGATCAGCTTCACCAGCACTTCGGTGTCGGTCTCGCTCTGGAAGGTGTAGCCTTTTGCGATCAGGCGCTCCTTGAGCAGGCCATAATTTTCAATGATGCCGTTGTGAACGATGCTCACGCGGGGCGTGGAATGCGGGTGGCTGTTCACATCGCTGGGTTCGCCATGGGTGGCCCAGCGGGTGTGGCCGATGCCGCAGAAGCTCTGGGCCAGCTGCTGTGCTGCCAAGCGCTCCCGCAGGGCGGTCAGGCGGCCTTTCGCCTTCACCACTCGGATGCCGCCGTCCAGCGCAAGCGCCACACCGGCGGAGTCATAGCCGCGATATTCCAGTTTTTCCAGGCCATCCAGCAGCACATCCTGTGCGCTGCGCTTCCCGACATAACCAACAATGCCGCACATACAAAACACCTCCATACCGGCCGTGCCCCGGGTCTAGCCCTCAGCCGGAGAAACATCCGCCGAATCTTTCGATGATTCCTCTCCTCGTCACCCTCGCGGCTGTCACCCGCGTGGCCCGGCGCTTTGCGTCACCTGTGTTGTCCACATTCCACCTTTCGAGGCCTTATTATAGCACAAAGGCTGGCTCAATGCCAGCCCAATGTTTTATGAAGCTTCGGCTGCCAGACCAGTTTGTACATCAGCAGCATGTTGTGCAGCGCCCGGTCGTAGAGCAGAAAGGCCACGTTGCCCATGGCCAGCGTGGCCAGCGCAGCGGCTGTGGCCGTGGCCCGCAGCTCCTGCGAGATGCTGCCCGCAGGCACCAGCAAAAACACCAGCCCGTACATAGCCAGCACCGCGCCGTTGCACAGCGCCAGCTTTGCCAGCCCCCGCAGCGCGGCCGGGCGGATGCGCTCGAACCACGGCTTTGCCAGCGGGTAATACCCCAGCAGGAACACGAAGATGAGCGCTACCTCCTTATCCGGCACAAAGAGCACCGCCAGCAGGCTCACCGCCGCATAGGCCGTGAGGGCCATCGTGCGGCCGCACTCCACGCAGACCGTGGCAATGAGAAAGCCCGCAACGGCGGGCGCGATGAACATAGCAATGGGGATCACGGCGCCCAGCAGCATCAGCGCGACGCACAGCGCCGCCACGATGCCGCAGTAGGCCATGGCCCAGCTTTTTCGTTGTTGCTTTTTCATGGGATCTCCCAGTTTTCCTGCTCGGCACCGGCTTCCAGCGGGTCCACCGCGTGGTGCAGGCCCAGCAGCATGATGTTATCCAGCAGACTGCGGTTGAGCTTGATGTCCAGCATGCTGTACACCCGCATCAGGTCGTTTGCGGCTGCCAGCGCCTGGCGGCGGGCGTTCTCCACGGCGGCGGTCTGGCCCTTCAGGTCGTTGACCACGAACACGTTGTAGCGGCCGCTGCGCTTATCCTTCTCAAACCGCTCGGCCTTGTCCAGCAGATAAAAGATACGTCCGATGCTGCTGCCGATGTAGCGCATGCTCTTGCGCTGGCTGGGGTCGTCGGTGGCAAGGGTGGAGTACAGCGCGCCGTAGATGTTGCTCATGGGCTCGGCGGCCAGGCTGTAGTTCTTGGCGCTAAGGTTCATCTGCACCACAGCCTGCTCCCGCTCCTGGCCGAACAGCCGTTCCAGCGCCGGGTTCTCCTGCACGGTGCGCTCGTAGGCACGGCGCAGCAGCAGCCGGTCCATTGCGCGGCGCAGGCGCTTGAGGGGCCGCAGCTCGTCGTACCTGCGGTCCTGCAGGCTGTGCCACCCCAGCAGCACCTCCACCTGCGCCGCCTGCCGGATGCCCTGGGTCTGGCACATGAGCCTGCGCCAGACCAGCGTGCCGGGCACCCGCTTGCGCTGGCAGGTGGCTGCACGCCCGGCCAGACTGTCCGAAAGGATGGCAAACAGCACCCCGTTGGTGCGCAGCAGGTGGCAGGCGTAAAGGCCGTATTCCTCATAGAGCTGCCGCCGCACGCCCCGCAGATACTGCAGGTAGATGTTGTAATCCCGGATGGTCAGTTCGGGCAGATAGGGCCGCATCCTTCCCTCCATACGCACGATTCCTTTCTGCGGCGCACCGCTGGACGTTTATAATAAGGCTAGTATAATCCATTTTGCCTTCCGGTGCAACCGTCCGGTGTAAAATCCCGATGAATTTGTCTCATCTTTGCCGTTTTGTTTCCCGCACAAGTGCAAAAACTTCCTGTCCATGCGTCCATTTCCCTGTCAGGATGCATTCCTGTTTGTCCTAACTTTTCCCGGTACTTTTCAGGCCGGACGAAAAAAGCCGCACCGGTGCAGCCCGGTGCGGCAGGTAACAATTGTGAATTATTTGTTTTTCTCAAAGCGGTTCGGCGCGGTGCGCTTGCCGTCAAAGCCGGACTTCGGCATGGGCTTTGCGGTGTGCTCGAACTTGGGTGCGCTGTAGTACATGTACAGCTGGCAGGGGATCATGCCGTTGTACATCTTGCGGCGCTTGTTGGCACGCTTGCCGTAGTGGCTCTCAAAATCCATGTCGGCGGTGATGGCATACACGCCCGCGCAGGGATGCGCTTCCATCTGGCGGCCCAGGGTGCGGGCCAGTTTGGCAGCACCCTCGATGGTGCTCATGCGCTCGCCATAGGGCGGGTTGGTCAGCACGATGGCCTCCTGCTTCGCGGCAAAATCGGCCACATCGGCCACTTCAAAGTGGCAGCGCTTTTCCACACCGGCCAGCTTGGCGTTGGCGTTGGCCAGTGCCACGGCGGCAGGGTCGATATCATAGCCGAAGGCTTCAAAGCCCACATCCAGCTTGGACTCAGCCAGGGCCTTCTGGCGCTGCTCCGCCCAGATGGAAGCGGGCACGAAGCCGTAGCGCTCGGCAGCAAAGCGGCGTTTCAGGCCGGGTGCAATGTTCATGGCTTTCTGGGCAGCTTCGATCAGCAAAGTGCCGCTGCCGCAGAAGGGGTCCTCTACCAGACTGTCGCGGCGCACGCGACCCAGGTCGGCGATGGTGGCGGCCAGCGTCTCGCGGATGGGTGCCTCCATAGCGTTGCGGCGGTAGCCGCGCTTGTGCAGGCCCTCGCCGGTGGTGTCCAGCATGATCTCACACTGGTCTTTGCGCAGCATGAAGCGGATCTTGTACTCCGCGCCGGTCTCGGGCAGCACCGAAGTGTGGTGCTTGGCCATCAGGCGCTTGACCACAGCCTTTTTGATGATGCTCTGGCAGGCGGGCACACTGGACAGCTGGCTGTTCAGCGAAGAACCGGTGACCGGGAAGGCCGCGTCGGCGGGCAGCAGTTCTTCCCAGGGGATATCGTAGACGCCGTCAAACAGGTCGTCGAAGGTGGCGGCCTTGTAGCGGGCCAGCAGCAGCATGACGCGCTCGACGGTGCGCAGGTTGAGGTTGGCCGCCGCGATCATCTCGGCACCGCCGGCAAAGCTCAGGCGGCCGTCATCCACCCGGATGTTCTCGGCACCGATGCGGGTCAGCTCAAATTTTGCGGTGGACTCGCACCCGAAGAAGCAGGGCGCGATCAGTTCAAATTTTGCAGGCATTGCAGTTCCTTTCTTGTTTTGTCCTGGCGAAAAAACAGACCTGCCCGATCAAAGACAGGTCTGTTCTGTTATTCAGATCGGGTGCGCGCTGGCGAAGCTCAGCGGCGGCCGCCGCGTCCGCGGGGTGCATAACCGCCGCCGCGGCGGTTGTTGGTCTCGTGGTCGAGGTCGGCCATTTTTTCCTCGCTCTGGCTCTTGAAGCGGCTCATCATGTCCTCAAAGCTCATGTTGTCCGCGCGGACGGGAGCCTTGGGCTGCCACACGCGGGGGGCGCTGTCGCGCGGGGGGCGTCCGCCTTCCCGCGGGGGACGGCCGCTGCCGCCGCGTCCGGCACCAAAGTGACCACCCTCGCGGGGGCCGCCCTGACGCGGGCCGCCTGCCGGGCCGCGGCCTTCCCGTGCGGGGCGCGGGGGCGGCGGCAGCAGACGCTTCATGGAAAGCGCGATCTTGCCGTCCGGTGCAATGTTGATGACCTGCACCTTGACGATATCGCCATCATGCAGAACCGCTGCAATGTCCTGCACGAACTCGTTGGATACTTCGGAAATATGGACCATGCCCACGCGGCCCTCCGGCAGCGCCACAAATGCGCCGAACGGTTTCACACCGGTAACGCGGCCTTCAAATACGTTCCCTACCTCAATTGCCAAAACTCAATACTCCTTGTTTTCGAAATAATGCTTGCCGCTCAGTTGCCGGTCACATCCACAAAGATGCGCTCATTGGGCGCGGCATAGTTGTAAGAATCCCGCGCGACCCACTCGGTGATCTGGTCTGCGTTGCCGCTGAGGATGCGCTGCATCTCCTCGTTCTCGGTCTTCTGCTGGGCGATCTGCTCGTTCAGCGTGTCCAGCTCTGCACGTTTGGAGCTGATGGTGACCTGGTTGGAGATATAAGCGGCCAGCATGCTCAGCAGCAGCAATACAAAAAACAAGCGCACAAACGTTCTCCAGACCACGTTCTTCTTGCGTTTTCTGCGGTCTCGCGCTGCCATCGTACTCTCTGCCCCCATTGCATTTTGACTCTTACTTTGATACGTTTGAATTATACAACATACGCTGCCGGTTTGGCAAGTTCTTTTTGGGATTTTTTGCGGTTCTTTTTGCGTTCCGGCGTCGTTTGCGGGCCTGTCTGTTTTCTTTGTGGCGGTCAAGGGCGGGCCGCAGCAGCCGCACCCGGACAAAATGCCCCGGCCAGCGCGCGGCGCGCCGCACCGCCCGGCCCACGGCCCGCAGCGGCACCCCCAGCACAAAGGCGGCAGCGCCTGCGCCCGCAAAGGCGGCGGCTGCCATGTACCAGCGCAGCACCCCGGCATAGCTTTCCCCGGCCGCATAACTCTGCACGGCGGTGAGCACCGCGCCCACCCACAGCACATCCGGCAGAGCGGCGGCGCGGCCTTTCACCGGGAAAAACGCCCGCACCGCGCCGGTGCACCCGCCCAGCACCGCGCAGGCCGCGATCTCCTGCCCCAGCGCCGGGGGCGGCAGCACCGGGATCATCGCAGCAGCCGGTGCCAGAAGCCGCCCGCCGGGGCACCGGACGTATACTCCAGCCCGTCGATGCGGCCGGTGAACTTTGCCTGCCCGGCTTCCAGATCCAGCTCGGTCATGTTCAGCTGCGCGCCGGCAAGGTGCAGCGTGCCCTTGCCCGTCTCGATGGCGGCACTTTCGGCGCTGCAGTGCAGCACCTTCTGCACGCCGGTGATGGTCAGGCGGGTGCGGCTCTCCAAAATCAGGTCGTGGGGCGCGGCGGGGGCGTTCGTTGTTTTTTCCGGCATAGGCGCAGCTCCTTTGGGGTGGTTTGCTGCATCCTATGCAGAACCGGACCGGATTTATTCCCGGGGCGGGTTTTCCGCCAGCACGGCGGGCTGCTCCATGATCTCGTACATCTCGCGGGCCACATCCTTCGTGCGGGGCTCCACGTCCGAGAGCACCCGCACCTTGATGGGCCGGTTGCCGAAGGTCACCTCGATGATGTCCCCGGCCTTGACGGCCTGACTGGCCTTGGCGGTCTTGCCGTTGATGAGGATGCGGCCTGCATCGGCCACCTCGTTGGCGACGGTGCGGCGCTTGATCAGGCGCGACACCTTCAGATATTTATCCAGACGCATCGTCTTTTTTCCTTTCTTTCCAAGAAAATGTCTCACAAAAAATGCCGCCGCACCCTCTTGCAGGCAGCGGCGGCAAAATGAGTACAGCTTACAGAGTGTCCTTCAGGGACTTGCCGGGCTTGAACACGATGCTGCGGGAAGCAGCGATGGTGATGGGCTCACGGGTGCGAGGGTTGATGCCCTGGCGCTCGGCGCGCTCGCGGACCTCGAAGGTGCCGAAGCCGGAGATGGTGATCTTCTCGCCATCGGCCATGGCCTTGCCCAGTGCCTCGAACATTGCGCCCACGGCACGCTCGGCGTCCTTCTTGCTCATTTCGGTGTTTGCAGCAACCTGCGCGATCAGATCAGTTTTCGTCATAAGAATACCCTCCAGATTTTTTGATTCAATTTTCTCTCACAGTTTGTTTCTCTATCGGAGCAGGTCCCTGGACCTGAGTACCGCTTTGGGTCTTCTGCTCGGCGCAAAAGCGCTTGGAAGCAAAGGTCAGTGCTTCTTCTGCGTCCACACCGGCCAGGCGCATGGCATCCGCCGCCGCAAACAGCAGCCGGCCTGCCGCCTCGGCGCTGGACGTTTCGTTCCAGTGCGCCACTGCCGTCTGCAAAGCCTGCTGTGCCTCGGCCTTATCCGGCCGGGCACCGCCGCTGCGGGCTGCACGCTTCTGCAGCTTCTGGGCGCGCATCAAAGCAGGCAGGGTGGCGGGCACCGTGTCCAGCTCGTCGGACAGAGTGGTGCGGCCCTTTTCCTTATTTTTGAGCGCATCCCAGCTGTTTATACCGGCATTTTCCGCCGCAGAGGAGGCAAAGATGTTCGGGTGGCGGAACACCAGCTTTTCACACACGGCGCGGCACACGTCCTCAAAGGTGAAGCGGCCGCGTTCTTCCTCCATGACGGCATGGAATGCCACCTGCATCAGCACATCGCCCAGTTCTTCCCGCATCATGTCCGGGTCGTCGGCGTCGATGGCTTCCAGCGCTTCGCAGGTCTCCTCCAGAAAGTTTTTGCGGATGGAAGCGTGGGTCTGCACCTTGTCCCAGGGGCAGCCGTTTTCCGGGTCCCGCAGGATGCGGAGCACTTCCACCAGCTGCTCAGCCGTATAAGGCGGCTGCGGTTCCCAGTCCAGCACAGACTTCATCTCCCTTGCAAAAGATACTGTAAATTGTACCGCACCTTCTGCGGATTTGCAAGCAAAAGCCGCAATTTTCCCGCATTTTTCAAGGTTTTCTGCGCTTTCCACAAAAACAGGACGGCATCCTTTGGCGGGACGCCGCCCTGCTGCGGGCATTTGCTTCGTGCCGGCTGCTGCTTACAGCTGCGCGCCGCACTTGTTGCAGAACAGCGCATCGTCCGAGACGGGCGCACCGCACTGCGGGCAGCTCTTGTGTGCCTCGGCGGCAGGGGCCTCCGGCTCCTCGGCGGGCACATCCTCGTGGACGACATAGTCCACCTCAGCAGCTTCGGCCGGGGTCAGGCTTGCCTTCAGGCGGGCGATCTCCTGCTCAATGCTGTCGATCATTTCGATGTATTTATCCACCAGCGGCTGGTTTTCTTCCTTGCCCTTGGCCAGGCTGTACACCAGTGCGCCCAGCTGACGCTGTGCCTTGAGCAGCTTGCCCTGCTCACTGACGATCAGCGCCTGGGTCTTGCCCTTCTCGGCCAGATCCAGTGCAGCGTTCTTGCCCTTTTCGGCGTATTCCAGACCCATTTCCTTGATCTTGTTGAAATCCATAAAAGACACCTCTCTTATTGCGATCTTCGCAGGCCGCGCTTTGCAAAGCAGCACGCCTGCGGTGTGCTCCTTACGAGTGTTCCGTGGATGCTGTCCCCATTATAGCGCACAGGGCTTAGCTTTGCAACGAACAGGCCGCACTTTTTACAGATTCGTGCTCATTTGGAAACAGATTTTTCGCATTTTTCACACGTTGGCCGGTCACTTCACCGCGCCGCCGTAGAATTCCCGCAGCATACTGTCTTCCGGCAGCAGAGCCAGCTCCAGCGGCATCACATGCTCAAAGCGGCGGGCCGTCTCGTCCCACAGCTCAGCATTGTGGCCTTCCAGTGTGAACTGCTGGCGCACCTGGCCCAGCAGCTTTGCGATGAGGCCCAGCTCATAGGTGAAGGAAGTGTCCAGCAAAAAATCCGCCGTGGTCTTGAAGCCCTTGATATACCGCGTCTCGCCGTCCAGCACACGCTCCCACATGGCCAGGGTCTTTTCCGGGCTGCGGCCGCGGGTGGCGGCGTCGCGCAGGGTGCGGCGGCACAGGCGGATGTCCTGGGTGTTGATGACCCGGCGGCCGTCGATGCAGTATTCCTCCCGCAGGCCCGCGTACACCCGGTAGATGTCGTCGCCCTTCACAAGGCCGGTCAAATCGGGGTTCAGCGCGTGGATGCCCTCCACGATGCACACACCGCCCTGCAGGTCCACCGGCTCCACCTCGGCCGAGCGCTTCTCGGCGGCGAAATCGTAGATGGGCAGCACGGTCTTGCCGGTCTCGCTGAGCTCCTTCAGGCACTGCTTGATGAGGGGCAGGTCCAGCGTGTCGGGGTTTTCGTAGTCCAGCGTGCCGTCCGGCAGGCGGGGGTAGAACTCTGCGCCCTTGAAGAAATTGTCCAGACTGATGACGTGGGCCGGGGTGCCGCGCTTTTCCAATGCTTTGGCGATGCAGTGGGCGCTGGTGGTCTTGCCGCTGGCCGATGGGCCGGTGAGCATGACGATCTTCGCGCCGGAAAGCTGGATCTTCTGGGCGGCATAATCCACCCGCTGGGCATAGCTGCGCTCGCTCAGGTCTGCCAGCGCCTGGGGGCTTCTGGCCGCCACATTGTAAAGGTCGATCTCAACCAATCGTTTCGGGACCCAGATCGTGATCATAAAAATCAGCCACTCCTTTTTTCCGTTCCAGCACCTCCGCAAACCGCTGGATATACTCGTTCGGATACTTGAAATTGAAGATGCGCTGCATCCGCCTGCCGCCGTCGGCCACCAGCTTGGTACTGCCGCCCGCGCCTGCGGACAGGATGGTCTGAACTTCCTCCATAATATAGATGTTGTAATATCCCTCGTGGCCCGGCTTGCACCAGCCCACGTTTTCCAGGTTCTGCAGGGTGTTCTTCTGGCGGTAGAGGTAATAGGGCCGGTAGCCCGCCTCGGCCAGCAGATGGCACTTTTCCAGCATGGCGGCCACGTCGGCGTAGTCGTTCTCCTTCTGGTCCTCAATGACGATGCGGGAAGCCCGCTTGAGGGTCAAGGTGTGGACGGTGATGTTCTCCGGGTCAAGGGCGATGGCCTGCCGCAGGCTGCGCTCGAAGCTCTCCACCGTGTCACCGGGCAGGCCCGCGATGAGGTCCATGTTGATGTCGTCGTGGCCGGCCTTGCGGGCCTCGGCATAGCAGTCCAGAATGTCCTGCGCCGAGTGCTTGCGGCCAATACCGGCCAATACTTCATCCGAGAAGGTCTGGGGGTTGATGGAGATGCGGGTGGCGCCGTATTCCTTGATGACCGCCAGCTTTTCGGCGTCGGTGCAGTCCGGGCGGCCTGCTTCCACCGTATATTCTACGACCTTGGAAAGGTCAAAATTCGCCCGGACGGTGCCCATCAGCTGGCGCAGCTGGTCTGCTGAAAGGCTGGTAGGCGTGCCGCCGCCGATGTAGATGCTGCACAGGGTCAGCCCTGCCTTTTCGGCCTGGATTCGAATTTCCTCCACTTCCCGGCACAGGCAGTCCACATAGGGCTGCACCATCTTGCGGTCGCGGTCCAGGTTGCAGCTGACGAAGCTGCAGTAGCTGCACCGGGACGGGCAGAACGGGATGCCGATGTAAAGGCTGTAGGTCTTCGGCTCGCTGCCCACTTTCAAAATAGGCTCCTGCAGGTCGGCAATGGCCTTGGCCATCTGGTATTTCTGCTGGGAGCAATCGAAGCGGTCGAGGAAAAAGCGGTCGATGTCCACTTCGCTCCACCCGGCGGCACGCTTATCGTGGATGAGGCGCACCGGGCGCACGCCGGTCATCTTGCCCCAGGGCGGGCGGATGCCGGTCCACTGCCGCAGCAGGTCGTAGGTCAGGCTGGCAAGAGAAAATTCCGGCGTTTCGCCGCCCTGCTCCACAGGCGCAGGCAGCGGAGCGTGCTTTTCAGCGCTCTTGCCGCCCTGCCGCACCAGCGCGTGCAGGCCGTCCGGCGTTTTTTCGGCCCAGACGCAGTCCTCGGCTGCTTCCGGCGGGGTAAGGGTCAGCGGCGCCATAGGGTAAAACAGGCGCACCAGATGCTCCACCTCGTAGCCGGAAGGCAGACCGGTAATATAAATCTTCATGTTGTTCACTCTTTAAAATAAATCATTGTTGCCGCGCACAGCGCTGCGGATGAAGTAATTGTTGTCCAGTTCGTCCCCAAAGGTGGAGAACTCGCCGTGGCCGGGCAGCACCTGCGTCTCACGCGGGATGGGCAGCTTTGCCAGCTTGCGCAGGCTTTCGGCCATCTGGGCACTGCTGCCGCCCTCGAGGTCGGTGCGGCCGATGCTGCCCGCGAACAGGGTGTCGCCGCAGAACAGATATTCCCCGCACAGCAGCACCACGCTGCCGGGCGTGTGGCCGGGCGTGTGCCAGACCGTGAAGGTCAGCTCATCCACCGCGATGCTCTCCCCTTCCGCATAGCCATAGTCGGCAGCGGAAAGCGGATACATCCGGTCACCTGCCAGATCGGCCTTTTCGCAGTAGAGCTTCGCGTTCCACTCGGCCTGCAGGGCTTTGGCACTGCCCACGTGGTCGTAGTGGCCGTGGGTGCACAGGATGGCGGTGAGGGGCACATGGTGCTCCTTTAAAATTTTATCGTAGGTCTGCGCATCTGCCGCCGGGTCGATGACCACAGCATGGCCTGCGTCCGAGATGAGCAGAAAGGTATTGGTGTACAGCGGTGCCTCGCCCGGGATATGAAAAGCCTGCATGGAACTCACTCCTTTTTCTTCCACTCGTCGGTGTCGATGATGATGGTGCAGGGGCCTTCGTTCACCAGCGACACCTGCATGTCTGCGCCGAACTCACCGTGCTGCACGTCTTTGAGGCCCTGCCGGTTCATCTCGGCAAGGAACAGCTCGTAGGCGTCTACGGAGAGCGGCGGCTTGGCGGCCTTGATGAAGCTGGGCCGGTAGCCCTTTTTCGTGTCACCGTACAGGGTGAACTGGCTCACCACCAGCGCCGAATAACCCAGGTCCCGGGCGCTGAGGTTCAGTTTGCCCTCGCTGTCCGGGAAAATGCGCAGGCCCGCACATTTGTCGGCAAGCTTCGGCACGATGTCCAGGCTGTCGGTGTCCTTGACGCCCAGTAAAATCATCAGCCCCGGGCCAATGGCGCGGGGCGCGCCGCCTTCCACCCGCACACTGGCCGAAGAAACGGCCTGAATGACTGCACGCATATATTAGCTCCTTGTCACCTTGAGCACATCCTTCACCTTGGAAAGTCTTGCGACCACCCGGTTGAGGTGCTCGGTATTGTTGATGCCGATGGTCAGGCTGACCATGGCGCAGCCGTTCTCCACCTGACGGGCGTTCACGGCATAGATGGGCACACGGATATCTGCCAGTGCCGCCAGCACGTCCTGCAGCAGCTCGTTGCGGTTCAGGGCAATGATCTCAAGGCCTGCCTTGTAGCTGTCCTTGACGCTGTCGGCCCAGTAGGCCTTCACCCAGCGGGGGGCGTTGGTGGGGTCCTTCATGCTGGAGATGGCGTTCACGCAGCTCTGCTTGTGGATGGACACGCCGAAGCCCCGGGTGATGAAGCCCACGATGGGGTCTCCGGGCAGCGGGCTGCAGCACTTGGCAAACTTGATGGGGGTGTTGTCGAAGCCTTCCACCACCACGCCGTCGGTGGCGTGCACCCGGCTCAGGTCCACCTTGGGCAGGTCGTCTTCGGTCTTGTCCTCGGCAGCCTTCAGCTTCTGCCACTCCTCCTTGAGCTTGGGCAGGCAGTTGGCGATGGTCATGCCGCCGTAGCCGATGGCGGCATACAGTTCTTCGGCGTTGTTCTGGCGCAGACGGCGGCAGCAGCTGTTGATGAAATCATCCAGCTGGTCGTCCGGAACGAGGATCATCTCCCGCCGCAGCTCACGGGCCAGGGCATCGCGGCCCTGCGTGATATTTTCCTCGCGGCGCATCTTCTTGAACCAGTTGCGAATTTTGCTCTTGGCCTCGCTGGTGCGCACGATCTTTAGCCAGTCGCGGCTGGGGCCCTTGTCCGCCGGGCCGAGGATGACCTCGATGATCTCGCCGGTGGAGACCACATGGTCGATGGGCACCATGCGGTTGTTCACCTTGCAGCCCACCATGCGGTTGCCCACCGCCGAATGGATGGCGTAGGCAAAGTCGATGCAGGTGGCACCG
>QWCE01002823.1_pt1 | contig 20599 bp, 19 predicted proteins | sample 1972531 | NCBI WGS metagenome assembly QWCE01 (sample SAMN09866716, study PRJNA288562) | Human gut metagenome isolate term4_stool, whole genome shotgun sequencing... | reverse complement strand
GCGGCGGAGGGCCCCTGTGCGGCGCAGATCACCTCCGCCACGGCACGGCCTCCGACCAGCTTGGCCTGTGGCTGCCAGCCGGTACCCATGATAATGGCGGCCCGCAGGGTGCCGGGATAGCGGATCAGGTAGCTGCGGGCCAGAAAGGAGCCCATGCTGTGGCCCATGAGGCACAGCGGTACGCCGGAGAACTCCCGACGCAGCTGCTCGTGCAGCAGCTGGATATCCGCCACCACCGTCTCCCACGGGGTGCCGTCGCCAAAGTAGACGGGGGTTCCGCCCTCCGGCAGGGAGCCGCCGTGGCCCAGATGGTCGTGGCCCACCACGGCGATCCCCTGCTCATTGAGGTAGCGGGCGAAGCCGTCGTAGCGGCCGATGTGCTCGGCTACACCGTGGGAAATTTGCAGCACGGCACGAGGCGTTTCCACCGGCAGCCACTGCATGGCGTGGAGCCGGGTCTTGCCGTCGCTGGAGAGAAAGGTGAACTCGGTGAGATTTGTCATGGAAATTTCATCCTTCCTATGGTAAAATAAGAATCATTCTATGGGCAGTATATCACAAACTCACCAAAAAGAAAAGAGGAGACGGCTATGGCATCGTATATTCTGGCACTGGATCAGGGGACAACCAGCTCCCGTGCCATCGTATTTGACCGGGCGGGGCAGATCGCCGCCAAGGCCCAGTATCCCTTTCCCCAGATCTATCCGCAGGCAGGCTGGGTGGAGCACGACCCCATGACCATCTGGGACACGGAGCGTTTGGCGGCGGCGGAGGCCATCCGGGGGCTGCCGGAGGGCAGCATCGCCGGCATCGGCGTCACCAACCAGCGGGAGACCACCATCGTTTGGGATAAGGCCACCGGCCAGCCGGTGTATAATGCCATCGTCTGGCAGTGCCGTCGGACGGCGGAGCTGTGCGAGGAGCTGAAGCGGCAGGGACTGGAGGAGCGCATCGTCTCCACCACGGGACTGCTCATCGACGCCTATTTCTCCGGCACCAAGATCCGCTGGATCCTGGATAACGTCCCCGGCGCCCGGCAGCGGGCGGAACGGGGGGAGCTGCTGTTCGGCACGGTGGAGACGTGGCTCATCTGGAGGCTGACGGGGCAGCACGTCACCGACTATTCCAACGCCTCCCGCACCATGCTCTTTGATATCCACCGGCTGTGCTGGGACGAGGAGCTGTGCCGTCTGCTGCGGATCCCTGCCTGTATGTTGCCCCGGCCGGTGGAGAACAGCGCCGTCTACGGCACGGTGCAGCCGGGCATCCCCGGCCTGGAGACGCTGGCAGGAGTACCGGTGTGCGGTGCCGCCGGCGACCAGCAGGCGGCCCTCTTCGGGCAGGCCTGTTTCCATCCCGGCGAGGCCAAGAATACCTACGGCACCGGCTGCTTTACCCTGATGAACGTGGGGACGGAGCCGGTCCGCAGCCGGGCGGGGCTGGTGAGCTCCGTGGCATGGAGCGTAGGGGGCAGGACCACCTATGCCTTGGAGGGCAGCGTCTTTAACGGCGGCAGCACCATCCAGTGGCTGCGGGACGAGCTGCGGCTGGTGGACTCCGCCCCGGAGTGTGACCGGCTGGCGGAATCCGTGGAAAACTCCGGCGGCGTGGTGGTGGTTCCGGCCTTCACCGGGCTGGGGGCGCCCTATTGGGATATGTACGCCCGTGGGGCCATTCTGGGCATCACTCGTGGTACGGGCCGGGCCCATATCGCCCGTGCGGTGCTGGAGTGCATCGCCTATCAGGTGACGGATCTGATGCTGGCCATGCGGCAGGATGCCGGGTGCGACATCACGGCCCTGCGGGCCGACGGCGGCGCCAGCGTGTCGGACATCCTTATGCAGATGCAGGCGGACCTGCTGCGGATCCCGGTGGACCGCCCCGCCATGGTGGAGACTACCGCCTTCGGCGCAGCATCGCTGGCGGGCTTGGCCTGCGGCCTGTGGCGGGATACGGAGGAGCTGGCGGCCCTGCGGCGCAGCCAGCGGATGTTCCTGCCCCAGCGGCCCCAGGCAGACTGCGACGATGAGTACCGTCTGTGGAAAAAGGCTGTCAGCCGGGCCTGTCATTGGGCGGAGTGACAGAGGGGCATGGACGAATACACATATCTGGATACATAAGCCCATAACAAAGGAGGCCGGACAGAGTCCGGCCTCCTTTGTTATGAGAATCTGAAGGCTCACTGCGCCGTCAGCTGAGCTCGGACTGGCCGGTATACAGCTGATAGTACTTCCCCTTCTGAGCCAGCAGTGTCTCGTGGTTGCCCCGCTCGATGATCTGCCCCTGCTCCAGCACCAGAATGGCCTGTGCGTTGCGAACGGTGGACAGGCGGTGGGCAATGACGAACACCGTGCGGCCCTCCATCAGGGAATCCATGCCCTGCTCGATGAGCTTCTCCGTGCGGGTATCGATGGAGGAGGTGGCCTCGTCCAGAATCAGCACCGGAGGATCGGACACGGCAGCCCGTGCAATGGCCAGCAGCTGGCGCTCCCCCTGACTGAGGCTGCCGCCGTCACCGGTGATGACGGTGTCGTAACCCTGAGGCAGGTGGCGGATGAAGGTGTCGGCGTTAGCCAGCTTGGCGGCGGCCCGGACCTGCTCATCCGTGGCGTCCAGCTTGCCGTAGCGGATGTTGTCGGCAATGGTGCCGGTGAAGAGGTGGGTGTCCTGCAGGACGATGCCCAGCGACTTGCGCAGAGAGTCCTTGCGGATCTCCCGGACGTCGATGCCGTCATAGGTGATGATACCCTGTTGGATATCGTAGAAGCGGTTGATGAGGTTGGTGATGGTGGTCTTTCCGGCACCGGTGGAGCCCACGAAGGCGATCTTTTGGCCGGGCTCGGCAAAGAGGGAGATATCGTGGAGCACCGCCTTATCCGGATCGTAGCCGAAGGTGACGTGGTCGAAGCGCACGTCGCCCCGTAGCTCCGTCAGGGAGCTGTCGGGCTTCTTCCATGCCCAGTGGCCGGTGCGCTGAGGCACCTCGGTGAGGGTGTCGCCGTTCTTCTCCACCCGGACGATGGTGGTCTGGCCCTCGTCCTCCTCCGGCTGGGCCTCCATGACGGCGAAGATACGCTCGGCGCCGGCCATGGCGGCCAGAATGGTGTTCACCTGCTGGCTGATCTGGCTCACCGGCTGGGACACCTGCTTGACGTACAGCAGATAGGCCCCCAGAGAGCCGATATCGAACACACCGCCCATGGCCAGCAGTCCGCCTACGCAGCAGGTGACGGCGTAGTTGATGCGGGAGAGATTGGCGGTGGCGGGCATCATGGATCCGGCATAGGTCTGGGCCATGGTGGCCGCCGTCTGATAGGTATCGTTGCGGGCAGAGAACTGGTCGATGGCCTGCTGCTCGTGGTGGAACACCTTGATGACCTTCTGGCCCTCGATCATCTCCTCAATGTAGCCGTTGAGGTCGCCAAGAGCGGCCTGCTGCCGCTGGAAGCTGACCCGGCTGCGTCCACCGATGACCTTCACCACCAGCAGCATCAGCCCCAGAAAGGCGAAGGTGATAAGGGTCAGCGCCCAGTTCAGGTACAGCAGCATCCCGATGGTGCATAGGAACGTCAGGGAGTTGGACAGCACATTGGCGAAGCTGTTGTTGATCATCTCGGACACCGTGTCGATGTCGTTGGTGAAGCGGCTCATGAGGTCGCCGGACTGGTGGGTGTCGAAGTAGCGCAGGGGGAGCTCCTGCAGCTTGTCGAACAGATCCTGCCGCAGAGCGGCCACCGTACGCTGGGACACCCGCACCATGATGCGGGAGTACACATAGGAGCACAAGGCCGACAGCACGAACACCAGTCCCATCAGCACCAGCAGCTTCAGCAGACCGGCGAAGTCGCCGGGGAGGATGTAGTCGTTGATGGCGGGCTTGAGAAAGTAGCTGCTGGCCACGGAGCCCACGGAGCTGAGCAGCAGGCAGACGGCCACCAGCACCAGCAGACCCTTATAGCGGCCTACATAGTGCAGCAGCTTCTTCACCGTGCCCCGCAGGTCCTGAGGACGCTGATAACCGTGGCTGCGGGGGCCGTGGCCGGGTCCGCCGGGACGGCGGGGCGGCATGGAATTTTTCTGTTCAGCCATCGATGCTCACCCCTTCCTGCTGAGACTGATAGACTTCCCGATAGATCTGGTTGGACGCCATCAGCTGTTCATGGGTTCCCATACCGGAGATCTTGCCGTCGTCCAGCACTAAGATCACGTCGGCGTCCATAACGGAGGAGATGCGCTGGGCAATAATAAGCTTGGTGGAGCCGGGCAGCGCCTCCTTCAGGGCCGCACGGATCTTGGCATCGGTGGCGGTGTCCACAGCGGAGGTGGAGTCGTCCAGGATCAGCACCTTGGGCTTGCGGAGAATGGCCCGTGCGATGCACAGACGCTGCTTCTGCCCGCCGGAGACATTGGTGCCGCCCTGCTCGATGCGGGTGTCGTAGCCGTCGGGCATCCGGGAGATGAACTCGTCGGCGCAGGCCATGCGGCAGGCGGTCTCCATCTCCTGGTCGGTGGCGTTCTCGTCGCCCCAGCGGAGGTTATCCCGGATGGTGCCGGAGAACAGAGTGTTCTTCTGCAGCACCATGGCGCAGCCCTCCCGCAGCGTCTCCATGGTGTAGTCCTTAACGTTGTGACCGCCCACATAGACGGCCCCCTCCGTGGCCTCATACAGCCGGGGGATCAGGCTCACCAGTGTGCTCTTGGCGCTGCCGGTGCCGCCCAGAATCCCCACAGTCATGCCGCTGGCAATGGAGAAGTCGATATCCGTCAGGTTCCACTCGGCGCTGTCGGGATGGTATTTGAAGTAAACGTGGTCAAAGCGGATGGAACCGTCGGAGAGGGAAAGCTCCCTCTTGGTGCCGTCGTCGGCGATCTCCTTCACGGCATCGTCGTCGGTGATCTCCGGCTGCTCCTCCAGCACCTCCACAATGCGCTTGCCGCAGGCGATGGAGCGGGTCAGTACCATCATCACCATGGCCACCATCATCAGGGACATGAGAATTTCGGAGGCGTAGGTGAAGAAGGCCAGCAGGTCGCCGGAGAGCATCTGACCACCGGCCACATAGTGGCCGCCCAGCCACATGATGGATACGATGGTGCCGCCCATAATGAGGTTCACCATGGGGATGAAGGTCACCACGAAGCCGAAGGCCCGCTCCGCCGTCTGGCGGAGGGTCTCGCTGCGCTGGAAGAACTTCTCCTTCTCCCGGTCCTCCCGGACGAAGGATTTCACCACCCGGATGGCGTTCAGATCCTCCTGCACCACCAGATTCAGACCGTCAGTGGCCTTTTGCAGGGAGGTGAAGAAGGGCCCCACATACCGCAGCACGATGAACACCATCAGCGCCAGCAGCGGCAGGATCACCAGAAAGATCTGGCTCAACTGCAGGCTGATGCGAAGGGCCATCACCAGAGCGGTGATGAGCATCACCGGGGCCCGTACCAGCATCCGCATCCCCATCATCAGGGTCATCTGCACCGACGAGACGTCGTTGGTGAGCCGGGTGATGAGGGAGGCGGTGGAAAAGTGCTCGATGTTGGAAAAGGAGAAGCGCTGTACCTGCCGGTACTCTGCGTCACGGACGTTGGCGCCGAAGCCCATGCCGGCCTTGGCGGCCAGCGCTGCTGCGCCCACGCCCAGCGCCAGACAGATCAGGGCCATCAGCACCATCTTCAGGCCCATGGTAAGGATGTAGGTGCGGTCTCCGGCGCCGCCGTTGCCGCCGATGCCGTAGTCCACGATGTTGCTCATGGCCTTGGGCAGCATCAGCTCCAGCACCGCTTCGCCTGCCGAGCAGAGGATGCCCAGCAGGATGTAGACCCGATACCCCTTGGTATACGGGGCAAGCTTGCGTATCATAGTTCGGTTTCCTCCATTTGCGTTGCGAGATTTTGCGCCACCCGTTCCAGATAGCGGTGCAGGGTGGCCAGCTCCTCCGGGGAGAAGCCCTGTTCCATCTGCCGGTTGGTGTCCTGTGCGATGCGGATGAAGTCGCTGCGGAAGCGGCGGCCCTCCTCCGTCAGCCGGAGGACACGGCACCGGGCGTCCTGCTGGCAGGCATCTCTGGTGAGAAGGCCCTTCTCCTCCAGACGGCCCACGATGCCGTTGATGGTGGAAGGCTTCACGGCCATATACTGCTCCAGCTGCCGCTGGGTGACCGGCTCCGGCTGGCGGTGCAGGTACATCAGCGCCCGGCACTGGACCGGGGTGACGCCGTACTGCCGCAGCGAGCGGTCCATGACCATCCGTATCCGGTGCTCGCACTGGCCCAGCAGCCGTCCCAGATGATCGCTCTGACAGGTACTGCTCAAGGCAGATCCCTCCTCTCTGAATCATTAGCTGGCTAAATGTTAGCGTGCTAAATATTACCACGGAATGGAAGCATCGTCAAGAACAAATGGAGCGGCACCGTGTAAACGATTTGTGAACGGAGAGGTCAGGCGGCGGAGCGGCGGCGCAGGAGGTTTTTCCAGCCCAGCAGATCGATGTCGTGATATTGAAGCAGCAGACGGACGGTGAAGAAGCTGTCGGCGGTCAGCAGCAGCCATACCGCCAGCGTCAGCCACGGCGGCACGGCGGTAAGCCACGGCCGCAGCAGCGGATGGATATAGCGGGCGGTCATGGCTGCCAGAGGCCCCCAGATCAGGGCAAAGGGCAGGCATACCCGGCGGTTCAGATCCATTTTGGTGGAGGAGTAGTCCCAGAACATGACTCCCAGCAGCCTGTCGCAGCAGAAGTGGACGGCGTACTCCACGGCGGTGGCGGTAAGCCCACCATAGAGGGCCAAGCGCCAGAAGGTGTCCGTCATATCCGGCGGCAGAGCCAGCACCGCCAGCATGGCAAGGCCATATACCGGACACACCGGCAGCAGCAGATACCCCTTGCGGACGGTGTGGCGGGAACGGGTGACAAGGGCATAGACCTTCTCCAGCAGATAGCCCAGAAAGCCGTAGGTCAGAAAGCTCCAGAGGTACATGGGCAGCGTCTCCTTTCTGGAGACAGTGTGTCCCGGAGGAGAGTGGGTATCCCCACTTGCCAAAGCCATTTTTTTCTGCTATGCTGATACCGTCGATAAGCAAGGGTCAATGCGCCTGATATCGATGGTACTATCGAATGTGAGAGAGGAGGAGCGGCCATGGACCAGCAGTGGGAACAGCTGCGGCAGCGGTGTCTGGCCTGCCGGGCGTGCAGTCTGGCGCAGGAGCGGACGCAGGTGGTGTTCGGCGTGGGCGATCCGGCGGCGGAGGTGCTGCTGGTAGGGGAGGCCCCCGGCGCCAATGAGGACAAGCAGGGGGAGCCCTTTGTGGGCCGGGCCGGGAAGCTGCTGGACGATATGCTGCAAATGATTGGCCTGTCCCGTGAGCGCATCTATATCACCAACAGCGTCAAGTGCCGCCCGCCTCAGAACCGGGATCCGCTGAACACCGAGAAGGAGGCGTGCAGCGGCTATCTGCGGCGGCAAATGGAGCTGATGCAGCCGAAAATTCTGGTGTGTCTGGGGCGCATCAGCGCCATGGAGCTCATCAAGCCTGATTTCCGCATCACGCAGGAGCACGGCCTGTTTTTCCGGCAGGACGGCATGGAGAAAATGGCCATGTACCACCCGGCGGCCCTGCTGCGGGACCCCGGCAAGAAGCCGGAGACCTTCGAGGATCTCAAGCGCCTGCAGGCCAAGATCCGTGAGATCTGCGTCCGGACAAAGCTGGATTTTTAACGGCGCACCGGGCCATACTACTTTCATTATTATTTTGTGGGAGGAACACCATTATGTATAAGAATATTGAAAAGCAGAAGGTTCTGCACATGGCGGAGCAGGTGGACTATCAGGACGGCCAGATCATCAGCCGCACACTGGTGCAGAACAGCAAGCTCAGCATGACCCTCTTTGCCTTTGAAAAGGACGAGGAGATCAGCACCCATGCCGCCGGCGGCGACGCCATGGTGACGGTGCTGGAGGGTACCGGCCGCTTCACCGTGGGCGGCGAGGTCTTTCTGGTGTCTCAGGGCGAGACGCTGATCATGCCCAAGGATATCCCCCATGCGGTGTACGGGCAGGAGCGGTTCAAGATGCTGTTGACGGTGTCGTTCTAAAAATCTGGTGCAAAATCCATTGGATTTTGCACCAAAGGCCCCAGCCCGCTGCGTGCATCATTTCTGCGTCAGACCGCAGAAATTCCACACTTGCGGTCTGAGAGGCATTTTGACTGACGCACCGGTCGTCAGCCAAAATGGATCAGACCTTTTCGCCGCCTGCGGGCGGCGAGCTCTGCGAGGATTTGGATAGGCCAACGGTCTGCATGGCTCTTCCGGAGCGGTCAGAAGCTTTTTGCTGACTTTCCATCCCGTGTGCTGCGGCACACGGGATGCTTTTTCGCAAAAAAGCAGGAAAAACCGTAAAATAGGGGGTTGCAACTGCCGCATCCCTGCGTTAGAATGGAGCTTACAACCATGAAGGAGGGTGCAGAATGCAGGGTGAAGGATTGAAAAAATTACAGAGCGGACAGCCCATCTCCACACGGGAGCTGCTGCTGCTGATCGCTCAGCTGAGTTGGCCGGCCATTCTGGCCCAGATCTCCTCCGTGGTGATGCAGTATATTGACACGGCCATGGTGGGCCAGCTGGGCTCCAATGCCTCCGCCGCTATCGGTGTGGTGGCGACCACCTCGTGGCTCTTCGGCGATCTGTGCATTGCGCTGACCATCGGCTTTAACGTGGCGGTGGCGCAGGCGCTGGGAGCCAGACAGCCGGAGAAAGCCCGCGGCATCATGAAGCTGGCCTTTCTGGTGTGCATGGCCTTCAGCCTTGTGATGATGGCCATAGCGCTGGGCATCACCGGGAATCTGCCTCGCTGGCTGCGGGCAGACCCCGCCATCTGGCAGGATGCCAGCGCCTACTTTCTGGTATATGTTCTGTCGCTGCCCTTCATGCAGCTGAATAACCTCTGCGGCGGACTGCTGCGTTCGGCGGGCAACATGAAAACCCCCGGCATCTGCATGGCGGTGATGTGCCTGCTGGACGTGGTGTTCAACGCCTTCCTCATCTTCCCCAGCGGAACGCTGCGGGTGCTGGGGGTGACGCTGCCGGGCTTCGGTCTGGGGGTTCTGGGTGCCTCCATGGGAACGGCGCTGTCGCAGGTGGTCATTGCGGTGGTGCTGACCTATATCCTGCTGGTGCGGTCGCCGGAGCTGCACCTGCGGCGGGGCGAAAAGGCACGGTTTACGGCGGCACAGCTGAAGCGCTGCCTGTCTATCTCGGCTCCCGTCATGGGCGAGCGCACCATTCTTTCCACCGCCCGGATGGTGACCACCGCCATCGTGGCCCCGCTGGGCATCATCGCCACGGCGGCCAACTCCTTTGCCATAACGGCGGAGAGTCTCTGCTATATGTCCGCTTTCGGCGTGCAGGCGGCGGCCTCCACGCTGGTGGGCCAGAGCGTAGGCGCCGGACGGAAGGATCTGACCTATCGGCTGGGCTGGCTGACGGTTGCGCTGGGCATGGGCTTGATGGTGATCACGGGGACGCTGCTGTATGTGCTGGCCCCGGCCATGATCGGCATGATGGCGGTGGACGAGGCCGTCATTGAGCTGGGCGTGCGGGTGCTGCGGATCGAGGCATTCGCGGAGCCGTTATTCGGGGCCTCCATCGTGGCCAGCGGCGTGTTTCAGGGGACCGGCAGTACGCTGGTGCCTATGCTGCTGAATTTCGGCACCATGTGGGGGATCCGTGTGCCGCTGTCGGCCATTCTGGCGGCCAAGTGGGGCCTTGTGGGTGTTTGGGTGGCCATGGCCCTGCAGCTGGGTGTGTGCGGTATCTGCTTCCTGATCCGTCTGGCCGGCAAGCGCTGGCTGCCCAAGGAAACGCTGCAATAAGAAAAATACACGGCACAGGGCCGGAGCGGTATCCCGCTCCGGCCCTGTGCCGTGTATGGAAAAAGATGGGGATCAATAGGAGCCCAGGTCGGCGGACTTGTCGCCCACGGGATCGGTACCGAACCGGTAGTCGTTGCCGGGCAGAACAGCGTTGAGGATCACACCTGCCAGAGCGGCGATGGCCAGACCCGTCAGGGTGATGCTGGCGCTGCCCACGGTGAAGGTGATGCCGCCGGTGGCGCTGAAGCCCAGTCCGCAGACGAAGATGACGGCGGCGATGATGAGGTTGCGGGACTTGGTGAGGTCCACCCGGTTCTCCACCACATTCCGCACACCCACGGCGGAGATCATGCCGTACAGGATGAAGCTGACGCCGCCTACGATGGCGGTGGGGATGGAGTTGACCAGCGCATCGAACTTGGGGGAGAAGGAGAGAATGATGGCGTAGACGGCTGCCAGACGCACAACACGGGGATCGTAGACCTTGGACAGAGCCAGCACGCCGGTGTTCTCGCCGTAGGTGGTGTTGGCGGGGCCGCCGAAGGCACCGGCCAGAGCGGTGGCCAGACCGTCGCCCAGCAGCGTCCGGTGCAGACCGGGGTCGGCGATGAAGTTGCGGCCGGTGGTGGAGGAGATGGCGGAGATGTCCCCGATGTGCTCCATCATGGCGGCAATGGCGATGGGGGCCATCACCAGAATGGCGGTGAGGTCAAACTTCGCCAGTACAAACTGCTGCAGGCCGACGACGCTGGCGCTCTTCATGGCGGAGAAGTTGATGAGGGGCTGCATGACACCGTTGGCATCCGGCAGCTGGGCACCGCAGAGGGTAGCCACCAGCGCCACCAGATAGCTGCCCACCACACCCAGCAGGATGGGGATGATCTTCACCATGCCCTTGCCCCAGATGTTGGCCACGATGATGATGGCGATGGCTACCAGCGCCAGCCACCAGCAGGTGCTGGCATTGCTGACGGCGGTTCCCGCCAGATTCAGACCGATAAGGATGATCATGGGGCCGGTGACAATGGGCGGGAAGAACCGCATGACCTTCTGTGCGCCCACCAGCTTGAACAGCAGCGCCAGCACCAGATACAGCAGGCCCGCCACCACGATACCGCCCATGGCGTAGGCCAGCTTGTCGCTGTCGGACATGGTGGCGTACTTCCCGGCGTTGAGGGCCGCCATGGCCTGGAAGCCGCCCAGATACGCAAAGGACGAGCCCAGGAAGGCGGGGACCTTCAGCTTGGTGCAGATGTGGAACAGCAGCGTGCCGAGACCGGCAAACAGCAGCGTGGTCTGGATGGACAGGGGCAGACCGTAGCCCTGCACCAGAATGGGGACCAGCACCGTAGCGCCGAACATGGCAAACAGGTGCTGCAGGCCCAGCAGGAGCATCCGGGGGACGCCCAGCTCACGGGCGTCGTAGATGGCGTCGTGTCCGAGTTTTTTGTTCATGTGATAGTTCCTCTCTTTCGTTTGTGGGTTCTATGAAAAAATAATTGCTGACCGGCTCAGGCGCAGAAAGCGCAAAAAAAATGACCGGTAAAAATACCGGTCAAAAAGGAAAAACAGAAACAGAGGGAGCGGAAAATTTGGTGAGCAGCGTGCAGACCTTCATTTTCATCACTCCCTTCGAATTGTCCTGCTTATTATACGGGCCTCCGGCGGGAATTGCAATGCACTGTTGTTCCAAGAAATGCCGACCCGCCCGCCTTCTATTTGGCGGAGTTATCCAAAGCTCGGCGGATAGGTGGCGTCAGCAGAGCCGTCACCAGAATTTTCAGGGCATCGCCGGGAAGGAAGGGCAGCATCCCCGCCCACAAAATGGCGGAGAGGTCCATGCCCTTGCCCATATAGCCGTTGAGGATCATCGCCATGTACGGCAGCCCCACGGCATACAGCACCGCCAGTCCCGCCAGCGCCGCCAGCGCAATGCGCCAGAAGGAGCGGGTGCTGCGGGCCAGACGCCCGATGACCCATGCAGCGGGGATCAGTCCCAGCAGAAAGCCGAAGGTGGGGTGCAGCACATAGGAAAAGCCGCCGCCAGCGGTGAAAATAGGCAGCCCCAGCAGTCCCAGCAGCACATAGATCAGCTGTGAAAGCGCCCCGCAGCCGCTGCCCAGCAGACAGCCCGCCATGGCGGTGAAGAAGAATTGCAGGGTGATGGCAGAGGGACCCAAGGGGATTTTCAGAAACGCTCCCACCGCCGTCAGGGCGGCAAATAGAGCGGTGCGGACAAGCTTTCGAGTGGTCATGGCAATACTCCTGAAATTCAAACGAAGATGATATGGCATCGATGGATGGGGACAAAGCTGCAAAGCACCCGTCAGGCGTGCTTTCCCTCGGTCACCGATGATAGCATTATACAAGCATCCGGCGGCGGATGCAAGAGGGGGAGGTTTACAAATCTCCACGGGCGTGGTAAAGTATTGCGGAAAGTGAGGTGCGGCCATGGAGCGGCGTGTGTATCGCTATGAGACGGTGGGTTCCACCAATACGGAGCTGATGGCGCTGGCCCGGCAGGGAGCGGCGGAGGGTACCGTGGTGCTGGCCAGACAGCAGACGGCGGGCCGGGGCCGCATGGGCCGCAGCTTCCAGTCCCCGGCGGGGCTGGGGCTGTACGGATCGGTGCTGCTGCGGAGCAGCCCGGAGGACGCCCCTCGCATTCCGGCGCTGGCGGCCACGGCGGTGCGCCGTGCCATCCGCCGCAGCTGCGGTCTGTCCTGCGGCATCAAATGGCCCAACGATCTGGTGCTGTCGGGCCGGAAGGTCTGCGGCATTCTGGCGGAGGCCCTGCCGGGGCCGGAGGGCAGCCTGTGGGTCATCGTGGGCATCGGCATCAACGTCTGCCAGCGGCGGGAGGATTTCCTGCCGGAGCTGCGGGAGACGGCGGCATCGCTGTCCATGATCGCCGGGGTGGAGATAGACCGGGCGGCGCTGGAGACGGCCTTTCTGGAGGAACTGGAGGCCCTGCGCCGGGAACTGCCTCAGGAGACGGCGGAGCGGCGGCAGGAGTACGGAGCCGCCTGCCTGAATCTGGGCCGCCGGGTCCGGGTGCTGCGCCCCGGCGGAGAGCGGGAGGCGCTGGCGGTGTCCCTGACACCGGACTACGGCCTTGCGGTGCGCTATGACGACGGCACGGAGGAGGTCCTCCGCAGCGGCGAGGTATCGGTGCGGGGCCTGTACGGATATACGGATAAGGAGTGAGTGTATGAAGGCGCTTTGGAGCCTGTTTCTGACCTTCGCCAAGGTGGGGGTCATGACCTTCGGCGGCGGCTATGCCATGCTGCCCATTTTGCAGCGTGAGGTGGTGGAGAACAAGGGCTGGGCCACCGATGAGGAGCTGACGGACTATTTCGCCATCGGCCAGTGTACCCCCGGCGTCATCGCCGTGAACACCGCCACCTTCATCGGCCAGAAGAGGGCCGGCATCGCCGGCGGCATCGTGGCCACGCTGGGGGTGGTGTTCCCGTCCCTGCTCATCATCGTGGCGCTGGCGGGAGTCATCACCAGCTTTTCCCACCTGACATGGGTGCAGCACGCCTTCGCCGGGATCCGGGTGTGCGTGTGCGTGCTGATCTTCAATGCGGTGCTGAAGCTGTGGAAAAGCGCCGTGAAGGATATATGGGGTCTGCTGATCTTTCTGGCAGTACTGGCGGCGTCCCTGCTGACCAGCCTCTCCCCGGTGTGGTATGTGCTGGCCGCCGGTGTGGCCGGCGTGCTGATCCAGAATCTGAAGGGGGCGAAGAAATGACCTGTCTGCTGCTGTTTTACGAGTTCTTCAAGACGGGCCTGTTCGCCGTGGGCGGCGGTCTTGCCACCTTGCCCTTCCTCTATGACATGGCCGCTCGCCACCCGGAGTGGTTCACCATGTCCCAGCTGGCGGATATGCTGGCGGTGTCGGAATCCACACCGGGGCCATTGGGCGTCAACATGGCCACCTATGTGGGCTATCTCACCGCCGGGATCCCAGGTGCCGTGGCGGCTACCATCGGACTGGTAGCGCCCTCGGTGATCGTGATCCTCATCGTGGCGGCCTTCCTCAAGCGCTTCCGGGAGAGCCGACTGGTGAACAACGTGTTCTACGGTCTGCGCCCGGCCTCCGCCGCTATGGTGGCGGCGGCGGGCCTGTCCGTGGTGGGACTGGCCCTGCTTTACAGCGGCCAGATGGGCCTTGCGGCGGTGAACTGGAAGGCTGTGGCGCTGGCGGCGGTGCTGTTGGTGCTGACCCGCTGGTGCAAGCCCACCAAGGGCCTGCACCCCATCGTGTTCATTCTGGCCTCCGCCATCATAGGCGTGGTGTTCTCCTTCTGAAAAACGAATACAAATCGCAATATTCTCATCGAAGATTACGATACGTTGTCGCATTCTGCGTGAAAATCGCTCTTCCGGCGGAACGGACCGGAGAAACAGCGAAGAAAAGGGTATCCCGGCGGCCTTTGCCGCCGGGATACCCTGAGCCTGCCCCCAAAGTGAGAGCCTTTCGTCAACGGGGCGGAAGGGTGTGTGCGGGAAACCCGGAAGGGTGTCCTGCACGATGATGATCCCCATTTTTCAGAACTTTTTGAAGCTCTGAAAAATGCCTCTGCGTGGCGAAAAGACTTTTCGCCACGCAAAAAGGGTATCCCGGCGGCTTTGCCGCCGGGATACCCTTTTTCAACGAAATTCCCGTAAAGCACAATTCCATTACAGTGCGCCTGTCGCGCCCATATACAGCAGAGCGGCGGCCTCCCTGGCCCAGTAGCCTGGGCCAAGCATCCAGATGCTGGCGCAGCCCAGAGAGTAGGGGGTAAGCCCATCCTTCTCCGCCCATACACCGGCCCGCAGCTGGTGAAAATTATCGGAGGCGATGGCCACCTCCGTGGGCAGCCCCTCCCGCCGGATGACCTCGGCGGAAAAGGCCAGATTCTCCTCCGTGGAGGTGGAGGCGTCCTCCAGATAGATGCGGCCGGGGTCGATGCCCATGGACACCAGCGTGTCCCGGATGCACCGGGCCTCGGTGGTGGGCTCCCGGTCGTTCTGTCCGCCGGAGGCCACGCACACCGCCTCCTCATGGACGGAGAGATAGTCATAGGCGGCCTGGATACGGTCCCGCAGCATCCGACTGGGAGTGCCGTCGGACCGCACCTGACAGCCCAGTACAATGACAGTGACCGGCCGTGTCCCATCGGGATGATGGGCCGCCCGGATGCCCATCAGGGTCAGGATAGTCCCCAGCACCAGCAGCCCGGCCAGCAGCACCACGCACACCGTGCGCCGCAGCCACCGGGGCCACCGCCGGAAAAGACCGGGGAACACCAGCCACACCGCCGCCAGCAGCAGCCCCGCCGCCGGGTACAGCATCCCGCTGTGAAGCACCCCTATGGACAGGGGCAGCAGAAAATACACCGCCCCCAGCACGCACAGAGCTGCCGCCCCATAGCGAAGAACCGGATGCCTCACGTCAGTTCTCCGCGATGTGGTTGGCGATGCGCTGCATGATGAGATCCAGCGCCACCAGATTGTGTCCGCCCTCCAGCACCACAATGTCGGCGTACTTTCGGGTGGGCTCCACAAACTGCTCGTGCATGGGCTTCACCGTGGCCAGATACTGCTCCACCACCGACTGCATGGAGCGTCCCCGCTCCTCCACATCCCGCAGCGCCCGTCGCAGGATCCGCACGTCGGCGTCGGTCTCCACGAAAATTTTGATGTCCAGCAGATCCCGCAGCGCCTTGTTCTGGAAGATGAGGATGCCCTCCACGATGACCACCTTGGTGGGCTTTATTTCGATGGTCTTGTCGGTGCGGTTGTGGATGGCGTAGTCGTAGACGGGGCAGTGGATGGTCTCCCCGGCCTTCAGCCGCTTCAGATCCTCCACCATCAGCTCCGTGTCGAAGGCGTCGGGGTGGTCGTAGTTCTGCTTGCACCGCTCCTCGAAGGGACAGTCCTGCCGCTTGTAGTAGTTGTCGTGATGCACCACGCTGATGTCCGGTCCGACCGCTGGGCCAGATGCTCGGTAAGGGTGGTCTTGCCGGAGCCGGTGCCTCCGGCGATGCCGATGAAAATGGTGTTCATACTCGTCGTCCCCCTGCTGGTTTTATCCTTTCCATTATAGGAAACCTGCGCCGGAAAAGCAAGCACTCCCCGGCGAAAGTTGTAAAAAAAGCTTGAACTTCCAGCAATTACAGTTGACGGAGGGCGGCAAAACGGGTATTATAACAGATATAAGTTTACTACTGTGTTATCGCCCCTGCGGCGTTTTTAATTGGAGGAGATCCCATGAGCCTGTTGAAATGCCCTAAGTGCGGAGAAATGTTCTCCGATAGCTATAAGACCTGTCCCTTCTGCGAGGAGGACGAAGCCTTTGCCAACGGCGGCAAAAAGCCGGTGAATCCCGGCCGCCGGGTCCATCGTCAGAAGAGCCCCAGCATCCTCGGCCCCACGCTGGTGCTGGTGCTGGTGCTGGTGGCGGGGGTGCTGCTCTATACCCTCATCGGTGGCAGAAAGCCCAGCGACGACCAGCCCGATCCCCCCAAGAACCCCACGGAGGACGTGGACCCCAACACCCCCGCTGTCACCCTGACCCTTGACCAGACGGCTCTGGAGCTGACTGCCGGCGGCACCGGGAAGCTGGCCGCCACCGGCGCTGAGGGCATCACATGGACCAGCAGCAATGCCGATGTTGCCGCCGTGGGCGAGGACGGCACCGTCACCGCTGTCGCCGCCGGTACGGCCACCATCTCCGCCTCCGCCGAGGGTGCCGACCCCGTTACCTGCACCGTCACCGTGAAGGAGGCCCCCAAGAAGGATCTGGTGCTGCGCTCCATCTATCAGAGTGAGGGTACGCCGCTGGAGCAGTTTGCCATGTGGGCGGGCGACCCGGCTGTTCCCATGACGGTGGACGGCACGGATTCCCCCGTCCAGTGGAGCACCGAGGACAGCAGCGTCGCCACCATCAACAGCGACGGTGAAGTGACAGCTGTGAAATCCGGCAAGACGATGGTCGTTGCCGTGGTGGATGGCCAGACGCTGAAGTGCGAGATCCTTGTGTACGACAGATAATATCCGACTAAATCCCCCAAGAGCCGCCTCCCACAGGAGGCGGCTCTTTTCGCATCTTCCACAGCCCCGTCTCCCGCCCCGCAGTGAAAAATCCCTTGGATTTTTCACTGCGGCTTTACTTCCCCGGCAAAACCCGCTACAATAGGAAAAACGAGAGGAGGCGGGCCTATGGAGACCTTACAGGTGGCGCTGGGACGGCGCAGCTACCCCATTTACATCGGCGGCGGCCTGCTGGAGCAGGCGGAGGAGCTGCTGCGCCCGCTGGGTGTGGGCCGCTGGGCCATTGTCTGCGACGACACGGTGGCAGCCCTGTACGGCGCTCCGCTGGCCCGCCGCACCGGCTGGCCGCTGGTGACCTTCCCGGCGGGTGAGGGCTCCAAGTCGCTGGAGGAGTACGACCGGATGTGCCGCCGGCTGGTGCAGCTGGGCCTGACCCGCAGCGATGGCATCGTGGCCTTGGGCGGCGGCGTCACCGGCGATCTGGCGGGCTTTGCGGCAGCTACACTGCTGCGTGGCGTGGCGCTGGTGCAGGCCCCCACCACCCTGCTGGCGCAGGTGGACAGCGCCGTAGGCGGCAAAACGGGTCTGGACCTGCCGGAGGGGAAAAACCTGCTGGGCTGCTTCTACCAGCCCCGCATGGTGCTGGTGGATACCGGCTGCCTCGCCACCTTGCCCCGGCGTCAGCTGGCCTGCGGCATGGCCGAGGTCATCAAATACGGCTGCATCGCGGATGAGGAGCTGCTGACCCGGCTGGAGCAGCAGGAGCCGGACTGGCCCCGGATCATCCGCCGGTGCCTTGCCTGCAAGGCGGCGCTGGTGGCGCAGGATGAGCGGGACGAAGGCCCCCGTCGGCTGCTGAACTTCGGCCACACCTTCGGCCACGCCATGGAGGCCCTGGGCGGCGGCCGCTATACCCACGGCGAGTGCGTGGCGGCTGGTATGATGGAGATGCTCCGCTGGCAGACGGCCCACGGCAGCGACCAGACGGCCATGCTGGCCCGGCTGGGGACGCTGCTGGAGCGCTATGACCTGCCCCGGCGGCTGGACTTGCCGGAGACGGCGTGGCGGCAGTACCTGCTGCGGGACAAAAAACGCAGCGGCGGCGAGATGACCATTGCGGTGCTGGAGCGCCCCGGCCACGGCGTGCTGTGGTCGGTGACGCCGGAGGAGCTGCTGGAGGAAACCCGATGGATGTGAAGCTGTATCCCGCCCCGCTGGCGGGGACGTTGGCGGCCCCGCCTTCCAAGAGCCGCTGGCACCGGGAGCTGATCTGTCAGGCGGCGGCTGGCCGGTTCCCGCCAGTTTCCCCCGACGCCCCGGAGGATATCCGGGCCACGGCGGCGGGCCTGCGGGCCTTATACGGCGGCGGGGAGGAGGTTCCCTGCGGAGCCAGCGGCAGTACCCTGCGTTTCCTGCTGCCGTTAGCTATGACGCTGGGCCGGGAGGTGACGTTCACCGGTACGCCCCGGCTGCTGGAGCGGGTGATGCCGGGCCTGTGGGGCGTGACGCCCTGTCCCGGCGGACTGCGGGTCACGGGCCGCCTTACCGGCGGTGTGTACCGTCTGCCGGGGGGCGATACCTCCCAGCTTATCAGCGGGATGCTCATGGCCCTGCCCCTGTGCCGGGAGGACTCCCGGCTGGAGGCGCCGGGGCCGGTGTCCCGGCCCTATGTGGACTTAACGGCGTGGGTGCTGGAGCGGTACGGCGTCGTGCTGCACCGGGCGCAGGGCGGCTGGCGCATTCCCGGCGGCCAGTGCTTTGCTCCGCTGCCTATGGAGCAGGAGGGGGACTGGTCGGCGGCGGCCTATTGGCTGGTGCTGGCGGCGCTGGGCCAAGGCATCACGGTAACGGGTCTGCGGCAGGACTCCCGGCAGGGGGACCGCAGGGCGTTGACCCTGTGCCGAGAGCTTCCCCAACAGGTGTCCCTCCGGGAGAACCCGGACCTGCTGCCGCCGCTGGCCTTGCTGGCGGCATTGCGGCCTGACAAGGAAACGAACTTTACAGATGCCGCCCGCCTGCGGCATAAGGAGAGCGACCGCTTGGCGGCCACGGCGGCCCTGCTGACGGCCTTGGGCGGCCGGGCGCAGGAGACGGCTGACGGCCTTGCCGTCCGTGGTGTGGCGTGTCTTCAGGGCGGCGAGGTGCAGAGCGCCGGAGATCATCGGCTGGCTATGCTGGCGGCCTGCGCCGCCCCCTTCTGCCGGGAGCCGGTGGTGCTGCGGGGAGCGGACTGCACCGCCAAATCCTACCCGGCCTTCTGGCGGGACTATGCCCAACTGGGTGGAAAGGTGGAACACTTGACATGATGGATTATACCATATTCGGGGAGTCCCACGGCCCCGCCGTGGGACTGCTGCTGCGGGATGTGCCGCCGGGTCTGCCGGTGGATGAGGAGTTCATCTGCCGTCAGCTGCTGCGCCGTGCGCCCCAAGATCCTCTCTCCACCGCCCGGCATGAACCGGATCAGGTGGAGGTGCTCAGCGGGGTCTATCAGGGCGTGACCACCGGAATGCCGGTGTGCCTGCTGCTGCGGAACCGGGACGTTCGCTCGGCGGATTACGATGCCCTGCGCCACACGCCCCGGCCCAGCCACGCCGACTATACCGCTTGGGTGCAGAGCGGTGGGCGCAACGATCCCCGTGGAGGCGGGGCCTTTTCCGGACGGCTGACGGCCCCTCTGGTGGCGGCGGGTGCTCTGGCAAAAAGTTGGCTAAAACTGCAAGATATTAAAGTAAATGCGCAAGTTATTGACGAAAATGCCCTGCGCCAGCGGGCGGCGGAGGCCCGACAGGAGGGGGACTCCGTGGGCGGTCAGGTGCGCTGCATCGTCACGGGCCTGCCCGCCGGCTGGGGCGGCCCGGACTGGCGGGAGACGGTGGAGTCGGAGATCGCCCGCCACGTGTTCGCCATCCCCGGCGTGAAGGCGGTGGCCTTCGGGGCCGGGGAGGAGCTTGCCGCCCTCCGGGGCAGTCAGGCCAACGACCCTTGGCGCACCGACGGCCGGAGGGTCTGGTCTGTCACCAATCACAGCGGCGGCATCAACGGCGGCATCACCAACGGGATGCCGGTGGAGTTCACCGTGACTTTCCGCCCCACCCCCTCCATCGCCCGGCAACAGGAGACCATCGACCTTGAAACTATGACCAACACAAAAATCACCATCGGCGGCCGCCACGATGCCTGCATCGCCCTGCGGGCGCCGGTGGTGGTGGAGAGTGCGGCGGCCTTGGCCCTGTGGAGACTGAAGGGCGCCGACGGCGGCGGAGAACTGGACAATTTGCGTGGTCAGCTGGACATTCTGGACACAGAGCTGACGACGCTTTTTGTCCGAAGACAGTCCATTTCCCGCCGGATCGGCGCCTATAAACGGGAGCATCACCTGCCGGTGCAGGATGCCGGTCGGGAGGAGCAGGTGCTGCACACACGGGGGCAGCTGGCCCCGGAGCGGCGGCAGCAGGTGGAGCGGCTGTTCCGCCTGCTGATGGAGCTGAGCCGGGAGGAGCAGGCATGAAAAAGCTGATCCTCATCGGTCTTCCCGGCAGCGGAAAAACCACCGTAGGCGGGCTGCTGGCCCGGCAGTTGGGCCTGCCCTTCCGGGACTGCGACCCGCAGGTGGAGCGGCTGGCGGGCAGGACGGTGGCGCAGCTGTTTTCCAGCGGAGAGGAGTGCTTCCGCCGCTGGGAGACGG
>QWCE01003721.1_pt1 | contig 20613 bp, 19 predicted proteins | sample 1972531 | NCBI WGS metagenome assembly QWCE01 (sample SAMN09866716, study PRJNA288562) | Human gut metagenome isolate term4_stool, whole genome shotgun sequencing... | reverse complement strand
AGCCGGTGTGGGCGCATATCCGGCTGTATGGCGTGAGCATCGGCGCGTGGCTTGCCATGCAGGCGCTGCAGGGAGACGCGCCGGAACAGGCCCTGCTGGCCTCTCCGGTGGTGGATATGGAAGCTCTCATCACGAATATGATGCAATATGCCCATGTGACCGAGGAACAGCTGCAGCGGGCAGGGGAGATCCCCACGGATCTTGGGGAGACCCTCTCGTGGCCGTATCTGTGCTGGGTGCGGGAACATCCGCTGCACTGGCATGGCCGCACGCAGGTGCTGTATGGTGACAGAGATGCCCTGACCAGCCGCACCCTGATCGAGCGCTTCCGTCAGGAAAGCGGGGCGCATCTGACGATCATGGAGGGCGGGGAACACTGGTTCCACACCCCAGTGCAGATGGCTGCTGTGCAAATGTGGGAAGAAGCAAACCTCTGATTTTTAAAACGATCGCAAACAAAAATGCCGCCGACGGCTTTTCTTCCGTCAGCGGCATTTTGCCTATTCTGTTAAGGGATGCTCCGATTTGAGAGATCAGACGCGAGCTTCGCTGTTCTTCTCCGCTTTCTTGTAAGCGCTCAGGGAGTGGAACACGATGTTCAGGCCCAGAACGATCAGCAGGATGGCCAGGATCAGCTGCAGGCCGTTTGCGATAAACACAGCACCCCAAGTGGTCTCACCAGCGGGGATGGAGACAGAAGCGGCTGCGCTGATGGCCTTGACCATTGCAATCAGGCGCTGCACCAGAGCGGTAAAGGTGACGCAGAGCATGATGATCAGCGGGGGGAACAGCATCTTGTTGTTGCGGCCGGTGACCTTCAGGAACACGCACAGGGTGGCCAGAACCAGAGCGCTCAGCAGCTGGTTGGCGGAACCGAACAGGGGCCAGATGTTAGCATAGCCGATTTTGGTCAGCAGGAAGCCGAAAGCCAGGGTGATAAAGGTGGAGAAGTAGACGTTGCAGAACAGCTTGCGCCAGCCCTCAGCATGCTCCATGTCGTCCACACTGAACAGTTCCTGGAAGCTCATGCGGCCGATACGGGCCACAGCATCCAAGCTGGTCAGTGCCAGAGCGGAAACGCACATGGTCATAAAGACAGTAGCGGCATACACGGGAACACCGAACATCTCAAAGAAACCGGCAACACCAGTAGAGAAGATCTGGAACGGGGTACCGGCAGCAGGGGTGCCATCGGTAGCAGCGGCGGCACCGGCAACGCACAGGGCCAGAACAGCCAGCAGGCTCTCCAGGATCATGGCACCGTAACCAACCTTGAGCATGTCTTTCTCGTTCTCAACGGTCTTGGAAGAAGTACCGGAAGAAACCAGGCTGTGGAAGCCGGAGACAGCGCCGCAGGCAACCGTGACGAACAGGATGGGGAACATGGTGCCCAGCTTCTCGTTGGTGAAACCAGTGAAGACAGGCAGGTTCATGGTGGGGTGAGCGACCAGCAGGCCGACCACGGCACCGGCGATCATGGCCACGAACATAAAGGTAGTCATGTGATCACGGGGCTGCTTGAGCAGCCACATGGGCAGGACAGCTGCAAAGAAGATGTAAACAAAGGTGATATAGCTCCAGGCTGCCTTGCCGAAGACCAGGGGAACATTTGCGCCGATGACGAAAGACAGCACGATGAAGACGATGCTGATAACGCTTTCTTTCCAGCCGGAGAAGTTGAACTTCTTCTGGATCAGGCCAAAGATCACGGCGAAGACCATGAACATGATGGAAACCATGCCGGCAGCGCCGTTGGTCTGAGCAGCAGCGGACAGAGCGCCATCGGTACCATAAGCATTAAAGGTACCGGCAACCATGTCTGCGAAAGCGGCAATAACGATGCCGCAGAACAGCCAGCAGAACAGCAGGAACAGCTTGCGGCCGGTCTTGCCGATGTACTTCTCGATCAACATGCCCATGGACTTGCCATCATTCTTGACGGAAGCGTACAGAGCGCCGAAGTCGGTGACAGCACCAAAGAAGATGCCGCCGATCAAGACCCACAGCAGGACGGGCAGCCAGCCGAAAGCGGCAGCCTGGATGGCACCGGTGACAGGGCCTGCACCTGCAATGGAGCTGAACTGGTGTGCAAACACGGTCCAGCCATTGGTGGGAACATAGTCGCGGCCGTCCTCATGGACGACAGCAGGGGTCTTTGCTTTGGGGTCGATGCCCCATTTGTTTGCCAGCCAGCGGCCGTAGAACGTGTAAGCGCCCAACAGACACACCGTTGCAATCAAAACGATGACCAGCGTATTCATTTCTTTTGAACCTCTTTCCTTTCTTTCACACGGCAACGCGTCCGTGACACGGCAGCTGCCTTGCAAAACCACAGACGGAACGGCGGCGCGGGGGTCGAAAAAAGCCTCCCTCTCCAAAAGATGGAATGCAGGAAACATCCATCCATCGAAGACGAAGGCTTGCTACAGTGCATCTGCACTGAGATCTCCGCGGTACCACTTCGTTTGCTGTTTTGCAAAACAGCCGCTTGTGAACGTACAGCTCCCCACACAACAACGGGAACGATACGCCGCCCTGTAACGTAGGCTGCACGGCCATGTACTACTGGAAACGGCGCTGTACCGTTTTGTTCGCGCAGGCTGCTCGCAGGTGAGGGCCCTTTGTGCCTCGCTGTCGCCTCGCATCAGACTGGCGACTCTCTCAAAGTGGGTGTGCAAAGGGTCATGTCCTGTTCATTGCATTTGCCGAATGATTGTGTATACTTTAGCCCCGTTTTCATAAATTGTCAATATATTTTGAGCAAGTTAGGAGACTCTGCTATTTTTGAAAAGTTTCAATTAAGAATTTTTAGGCGATTTTCTTTCAGATGTGAGATGAATAAAACTTGACCCTTTGTAAGGTGAAAAAAGCTGAATAGGGGGAATCTCGCGTGGAATACTTGACTTTTACACTTTCAAGTGCTAAAGTGATAATGCAACGAAAAAAGAACATCAGCAGTGCCGCAAAGGAGACCCACTATGGCTGAAAAAAATAACCGCAGAAACAAAACCACCGACGCGCTCTTTGATGCCATCCTCAGCCTGGAGACGCGGGAAGAGTGCTATAACTTTTTTGAAGACCTCTGTACGGTCAAAGAAATCTCAGATATGGCCCAGCGGCTGGAAGCTGCAAAGCTCCTGCTGGGCGGCAGCACCTATGACCAGATCGTCAAAGCCGTGGAGATCAGCACCGCCACCATCAGCCGGATCAACCGCTGCATCCAGTACGGCTCCGGCGGCTATCGGGATACCATTGAAAAAGTAGAGGCCAGGGCCGCAGGGGAGAACCCGCAGTAAAATGGCGCCGCGGGTGGCACCGGGAGCGCCAGACACATAGAATGGGGTGCGCACAGGTGCGCAATTTCAGACCGGAAAGGATGACCCCTCTATGGCAAATACCACGGATTGCCCCGGCACCCTCAGTTGTCCCGCACTGCCCCGCGTCTCGCTGGATCAGGCGGTGATCGACCTGCTGGAGAGCATCGCCCTGCAGGAATCCGCCCTCAGCCACATCCTCTGCGCCGAGAGCCAGAAGATGAAGACCGCCATGGGCATGGAAGAGCTGGACCTCTGCAAACTGCTGGAAGTCAACGATTCGGCCACCAATATGGTGCACGCCGTGGCCAACCTGGAAATGATGCTCAAGGATAAGCTGGAATTCATCTCCAACAACCTCTATTATCCCTCTACCGGGGAGAGCGGTTCCGCCACAAGCGCTCAGGAATAAAAGAATGGAAAATGCCTGTCCGTGCCCTGCTGGCCCGGGCGGGCATTTTTGCGCTCCGGCAGGCCGCGCCGGGCAGAGATGCATAGAATAATGTATAAAATTCAGAAAAACGATTTGTTGGAATTGCTGAGGAGCGAAATCTGTGTTATACTATATAGCGTGTATATCAAATGAAAGGGGAATAAACCTTGCTGAAATACAATGCCATCCTGTTTGATGTGGACGGAACGCTCATTGATTCCGCTCCTGGCATTCTCCATACATTAGAAGAAGTCTTCCACACCATGGGTGTGGATACCACGAATGTCAACCTCCGCCGCTATTTGGGCCCGCCGCTCCGCAAGAGCTTTGGCGAGCACTTCAGCGACAAGGCAAAAATTGAAGAGGCGGCAGAGCGCTACCGCGCCAGCTACCGTGAGAAAGGCAGCCACGAGTGTGCCGTCTTCCCGGGCGTGCCGGAGATGCTCCGCCGCCTGAAAGAGGCCGGGCTCGTCCTCTGCACGGCGACGTCCAAGCCGACGCGGGTCGTGACCCCCATTCTGGAAGAGCAGGGCCTGGCAGAGTATTTTGATTTTATCGGCGGCGCGACGAGAGCCGGGACACCAAGACCGCCGTTGTCCGTTATGTGCTCGCCCAGCCCATGATGCAGGGCAAGCGGGTGCTGATGGTCGGTGACCGCAACGATGACATGCGCGGTGCAGCGGACTGCGGGCTGGATGCGGCAGGTGCTCTGTACGGCTATGGCAGCCGGGAAGAGCTGGAGCCGTTCCACCCGGTCATTCTGGCCAAGGACTGCGCGGATCTGGCAGACCAGATCCTGCACATGGCCGAGTAAGTTTGAAAGCGAAATGGTGAAAGAACATGAGTCGAAATACACAACCGGAAAAACGCTCTATGACCCCGATGCAGAAGCAGGCGGTTCTGGTCTGCGTGATCTGTGTGCTGGCGGCCCTGCTGACAGCAGGAATTACCACGGCGCTCCTCAAGCGGGGAAAAACGCCCGCGGCCAATGAGCCTACGGCCTCGGAGCCGCAGTCTGTAGACCCGACCAAGACGGACGGGGATCTGGCAGGCCATTATCAAATCAACAACGCGTCCAGCGCCCTGCTGACCGAAACAGCTGATGCAGGCAGCGAGTATCAGGACAGCACCCTCTTCCTGGGCGATTCCAATACGGTCCGCCTCTACAACAACGGCCTCATCTCCCTGCAGCAGTTCTGCGCCCGGGAGGGCATCGGCACGCAGGTGGCCCTGAACGAGGGCATCGTGACCTTTAAGGGCGATAACAACCACTATACCATTGCACAGGCCGTGGCTAAGATGAAGCCCCGCCGCGTGGTGATGACCTTTGGCACCAACGATACCGGCATGGAGGTGCAGGATTTTATCAGCAACTACACCGCGCTGGTGCAGGCCATTCAGGCCGCTTATCCTTATACGGACATCATTGTCAACACCGTGCCGCCCATCCCGGAGAATCATTCTTCCTACCCCCACATGGATCAGGCCAAGATCGACGACTTCAACATGGCACTGCTGAACATGTGCGAGCAGCTGGGCCTCAAGTTCCTCAACACGGCTGAGACGCTCAAGGGCGAGAACGGCTATGGGAACCCGGATTACTACACCGACGGTGACATCCACCTCAAGAGTGCAGGCCTGAAAGCGGCGCTGACTTACCTGCGCACCCATGCTTATCAGACCGAGGATCGCCGTCCGGATACCAATAACATCCCCACCCGCACGCTGGAGTATGTCTCCAACCCCAGCTCCGCGGTGGCGGCTCCCAGCTCGGAGGCAGTCAGCGAGAGCGAGTCCGTCAGTGAATCCACCAGTGAGTCCGCAAGCTCCTCCGGCAGCGAGAGCACTTCCACCGAGGCCAAGTTTGAAGCCCGCTACCAGGTGGAAAAGAGCGGCGGCGGCACCCTGACCACCGGGGACAGCACCGGCAACAACTCGGTGAGCTATAAGGTGAATGACCCCGGCAAGTCCATTACCGTGACGGCTGTCCCTGCTGAGGGCCATGTCTTTGTCAAGTGGAGCGATGGTGTCACCAGCAAGACCCGCACGGATACCAACTTCAAGCAGAACCTGGATGTCACAGCCATCTTTGGCGCGGCGTCTGTCCGCATCACCAGCGAGGGACACGCCACGCTGGGCAGCGCCTATACCTTTAAAGCGAGCCTGAACGGCAAGTACGCCAGCGCGGAGAACCTGCACTGGTACGCCAACGGCGCGGAGATCAAGGCGGCTGCCGGTATGACCAGTATCACCGTCAAGGTCGATGCCTCCATGTTGAACACATCTTATAAGATCCACGCCGCCATCGTCTACAATGGCTCCACCGTCAACAGCAACAGCCTGGCGGTCTCCATTGGCAGCGGCGTCACCTCGGAGTCCAGTTCCCAGTCCGGGAGCTCCTCCGGGAGTACATCCAGCAGTTCGAGCTCCAGTGCTTCGTCTGGCAGCTCGTCTTCCAGCGCCTCCAGCACCAGCGAGGCAGCCAGCTCGTCCCACGCGGAGAGCTCCAGTGCTTCCACCAACGAGAGCCACAGCACTTCGGCCAGTGAGTCGAAAGCAGAGTCCAAATCGGAAACCGCTTCCAGCTCTGAGGCGAAGAGCGAAACTTCCAGCTCTTCCAAAAGTGAGAGTGCTTCTTCTTCCGAAAATGATGTGGCGCCCAGCGCTTCTTCCAACACAGAGGCTTCTGCCAGCAAAGAAGCGCAGAGCACCGCTGAATAACGGCGTGGAAACCTTTTCGCCCCGAGCCGCATAGGCTGGGCGGAGAGGAGGAATGCACCATGGCAGTGCCTGCAGCCGAAACCATGCGGGTGCGTGGTGTCCCGGGGGCCGAAGATGTCACCGATGGTGATGTGGATTACTACGGGACCGACTGGATCAATGTGGAAAACGCTGCCACCGAAGAGCAGATGCAGAAATGCTTCTCAGAGCCCTGCGGCGGCACAGCCCGCTGCACCGGAAACACACCGGAGCAGACCGACGGGCAGGACTACGAAATGATCCAGGAATAAAAACAAAATAGCGGGAAGCCAGCTCTGTTTGGCGGGGCTGGCTTCTCGCTGTTATCCAATGAGAGAGGGGAACACAATGGCAAAATATTATTGCGTCCTGTTTGACGCGGACAATACACTTTTGAACTTTGACGCCGCCGAGAGCAAGGCTCTGGCGGAAACGCTGGTCAATTACGGCATTGAGCCGGATGCTGAGACGGTGCAGACCTACCGCACCATCAACGAAGAGCTCTGGAAACAGCTGGAAAAGGGCCAGATCCGCCGCGAAAAGCTGATGAGTGAGCGCTTTACCCGCTTTCTGAAAGCGGTCAACGCTGCCGGCAACGGCGTGGAGATGAACCGCTATTATCTGGAGCGCCTTTCCACCCATCCGGACCTGATGAGCCCCAATGTGCTGGAAGTGCTGAGCGAGCTTTCCGAGGTGGCTACGCTGGCCATTGTGACCAACGGCTTTGACAAGGTGCAGAGCCGCCGTGTGGCGGAGTCGGGCATTGCACCGTTTCTGGAGGACGTTTTCGTCTCCGAGAAGCTGGACAGCGAGAAGCCCAACCGCAAGATCTTTGACGCGGCCCTCCGCTCTTTGGGCGTGGAGAACCGCGAACATGTGCTGATGGTGGGCGACAGCCTCTCCAGCGATATCCAGGGCGGCATCAACGCCGGGCTGGATACCTGCTGGTTCAACCCCAGCCACAACGAGAACCCGGGCAAAGTTTGCCCCACCTATGAGATCGAAACGTTGGAAGAGCTGTACCCGCTGGTGATGGAGCCGGAAGAGCTGGCCAATCTGGGCCAGAAGCACCGCCGCCACCAGCCGTAAGAGAATGGAATTGAGAAAACTATGCTGATTCATCTGGAAAAACTGGGCAAGAGCTTTGGCGAGAAGATCGTCCTGCACGATGTGACGGCCAGTGTCGAGCGGGAAGACCGCATTGGCATTGTGGGCCAGAACGGCGCGGGCAAGACCACTCTGCTCAAGATCCTGACCGGGGAATATACGGATTATGAGGGCGAGTTCAGCGTGACCCACGGTGTGACGCTTGGCTACCTGGAACAGAATGCAAAGCTCGATGTCACGCTGGATATCTACGGAGAGATGCGTTCTTCGTTCGCCCATGTGCTGGACGCCATGGCAAAAATGCAGATCCTGGAGCGCAAGATGGCCGCCAGCCCCGAGGATACCTCGCTGCTGGAGCAGCACGATGCGCTGCAGAACATCATTGACGCAGCCGATGGCTACAATATGGATGTCAACATCAAAAAGGTGCTGTCCGGCATGGGCTTTGCGCAGGACACCTGGGAAAAGAACGTCGGTGTCCTGTCGGGCGGCGAGCTGACCCGCCTGCGGCTGGCAAAACTGCTGCTGGAAAAGCCGGATGTCCTCATCCTGGACGAGCCCACCAACCACCTGGACTTTGCCACCATGGAATGGCTGGAAAACTACCTCAAGGGCTATTCCGGCGCGGTGCTGGTGGTCAGCCACGACCGCTATTTCCTGGACCACATCTGTACCAAGATCTGGGAAGTTTCGTTCCAGACCATGACGACCTATAAGGGAAACTTCTCAGCCTACCTGCCCCAGAAAGAAGCGGCGGATGCCCTGCGCCAGAAGCAGCACGATGCGGATGTGGCACTGGCTGAAAAGCTTCAGGATTATGTGGACCGCAACCTCGTCCGGGCTTCCACCACGAAAATGGCCCAGAGCCGCCGCAAACAGCTGGAAAAGCTGGAAATTACCGAGGCCCCCAAAGATGAGACCAACCAGCTCAAATTCCGCTTTGAATATGATGTGGAGCCCTGGAATGAGCTGGTGCTGATGAAAAACCTGACCATCCGGATCGGGGAGCGGACACTGTTGGAGCCGTTTACTTACACGGTCCACCGTGGAGAGCGGCTCATCATCGCGGGTCCCAACGGTGCGGGCAAATCCACCATGATGCAGGTGCTGGACGGCAAGCGCCGTCCCTCCGGCGGCATGGTGCGGCTGGGCACTGGTGCCCGGCCCAGCATCTTTGCCCAGCAGCAGAACCGTCTGGGCGCGGGCCGTGTCATTGACGTCATCTGGAACAAGTACCCCCGGATGACGGAGCTGGAAGTCCGCAGCCATCTGGCAAAGCTGGGCTTCCGGGGGGAGACGGTCTTTAAGCCCTGCGAGGCACTTTCCGGCGGCGAGCTTGCCCGCCTGCGCTTTGCGGAGATCGTGCTGGAGCGGCCGAACCTGCTGTTTCTGGACGAGCCCACCAACCACCTGGACATCTACACCCGTGAGAACCTGACCGAGGCCCTGATGGCCTACACCGGCACGCTGCTCATGGTCACGCATGACCGCCACCTGATGAACAGCCTGGCCTGCCCGATCCTGTATCTGGAAGATGGCAAGGCGACGCTCTACCCGAGTTATGATGCCCTGATGGGCCGCTCCGATCCCGCGCCGGTCGTGGAAAAATCCTCGGAGCCCGCAAAGCTGGGCTACGGCAAGGAGCAGCGCCGCCGCCGCGCCGAGCTGCGGGCCAAGATCAAGGCCTGCGAGGACGAGATGGAGGCCTGCGGTGCCCGGGAAGTGGAGCTGGACAACGAGATCAATTCCCCGGAGGTGTACAACGACCCGCAGCTGCTTCGGGAAAAGAGTGATGAGCTCTCGGATCTGCGGTTCCATCAGGAGGAGCTGTTTGCCGCCTGGGAAGCTGCCATGGAAGAGCAGGAACAGTACGAGCAGGTGCAGGCAGGGGAGAACGAATGATGGACGGAGGAATGTGCCGATGAACCCGAAACGCGGCAGCAAAACGCATGAGATCGCCCTTTCCGGGCTGCTGTTTGCACTGGCCATGGCTCTCTCTTTTGTGGAGGGCACGCTGGTCATCCCCGGGCTGATGCCTGGCATGAAGCTGGGCCTGGCGAATATTGTGGTGATGTATGCGCTGTTTTTCATGGGAGGAAAGCAGGCACTGGTGCTGGACCTGCTCAAGGCGCTGTTCGTCTTTCTGGTCTCCGGGTGGACGGCGGGTTTCCTCTCCCTGTGCGGCGGGTTGTTCTCGCTGTTGGTGATGTGGGTGCTGTACTACCATTTCCCGGTGCAGCCCACCTGGTTCATCCTCTCGGTCTGTGGCGCGCTGGCCCATAATGTCGGCCAGCTGCTGGGGGCCAGTGTCATCCTCTCCTCGGCCATGTCGCTCTATTACGCACCCGTCATGCTGGTATTCGGCCTCATCATGGGCTCGCTCACATCCATTACCCTGCGGGCCCTGCTGCCCGCCCTGGGCCGCCTGGGCTACAACACCCGCGAAAAGCGCGGTTGAGCGCGCCCCGGTTGCAAGCGGAGCCGCTTTCCGCTATAATACGATCTACAAGTGTTACCCAACAAGAAAACTGCCCTCACGATGACGCGCATCTGCCCGGGCAGTTGGGAGGTTTTGCAATATGTCTGAAAAAGTAACTGTCAAGGTGGAGCGCAATGTCCTCCATCTTCCGGCCATTGCCCTGCGGGGGCTTGTGGTCTTCCCCAACAACCTGCTTCACTTTGAGGTGGGCCGCGACAAGAGCATTGCGGCTGTGGAATGGGCCGTGAGCAATAACTCCGATGTCTTCCTCATCGCGCAGAAAGAGATGAAAGTGGAAGACCCCAATGCCGCTGACCTGTGCACTTACGGCGTTGTAGCCGAGATCAAGCAGGTGATGCGGGTGTCGGACGACCTTGTCCGCATCCTGGTGGAGGGCAAATACCGCGCAAAGCTGACCCAGCTGGATACGGACGGCAGCTTCCTGCTGTCCACGGTCCGTTCCGCCCCGGTCAAGCAGGCAAAGCTGGAGGAGCAGCCCGAAGTGGATGTGCTGGTCCGCAACGTCAAAAAGAGTTTTGACGAGCTGCTGGCCCTCAACCCGCACATCGGCAAGGACGTGGTGTTTACCATCACCACCAGCACGGACCCTGTCTTCCTGTCCGAGTACATCCCGGCCAACCTGTTGTTCCGTTTTGAGGACAAACAGGCCATTCTGGACGAGGGCACGCTGCTGGGCCGCCTGAAGTTGCTGATTGAAAAGATGCACCGGGAGCGCCGGATGCTGGAGATCGACAAAGAGATCGCCCAGAAAGTGGACGAAGCGATGGACAAAAACCAGCGCGACTACTACCTGCACGAGCAACTGCACATGATCAGCGAGGAGCTGGGCGAGGACGACGACACCACCGCCGAGGCGGAGGAGTACCGCCGCAAGATCACGGCCCTGCACCTGGACGAGGAGCGGGAGAAGAAGCTCCTCAAAGAAGTGGACCGCCTGGCCAAGATGCAGAGCAGCAACCAGGAGGGCACGGTCATCCGCACCTATCTGGATACCTGCCTGGACCTGCCCTGGAATACGTTCACCGAGGATGACCTTGATATTGCCAAGGCACAGCGCATCCTGGACCGCGACCACTATGGCCTGAAAAAGGTCAAGGACCGCATTCTGGAAGTGCTGGCTGTCCGCAAGCTGGCCCCGGATGTCAAGGGCCAGATCATCTGCCTCGTCGGCCCTCCGGGTGTTGGCAAGACCAGCATTGCCCGCTCCATTGCCGAGAGCCTGAACCGCAAGTATGTCCGCCTGAGCCTGGGCGGTGTGCGGGATGAGGCTGAGATCCGCGGCCATCGGCGCACCTACATCGGCGCGATGCCGGGCAAGATCATCACGGCTATGATCACGGCCAAGAGCTCCAACCCGCTGATGCTGCTGGATGAGATCGACAAGCTGGCGGGCGATTTCCGGGGTGACCCGGCCGCCGCGCTGCTGGAGGCACTGGACCCGGAGCAGAACAGCACGTTCAACGATCATTTCATTGATATGCCGTTTGACCTGAGCCATGTGCTCTTCATCACCACGGCCAACGACCTAAGCGCCATCCCCGGCCCGCTGCGCGACCGTATGGACGTCATCGAGCTGCCCAGCTATACTCGGGTGGAAAAATACAACATTGCGAAAAAACATCTGGTGCCCAAGCAGCTGGAGGCCTGTGGCCTGAGCGGCAAAGTCACGTTCTCCCAGAGCGCCCTGTACGGCATCATCGATGGCTATACCCGGGAAGCGGGTGTCCGCAACCTGGAGCGCACCATCACCAGTGTCCTGCGCAAGTGTGCCCGCCAGATCGCTTCCGGCGAGGCGGAGACGGTCTCTGTGACCGGTACCACGCTGGAAAAGCTGCTGGGACCCCGCATCGTCAAGCCGGACTTCCTCAACCGCACCAATGCCATCGGCATTGCCAACGGCCTGGCCTGGACCAGCATCGGCGGCGAGACCCTGCCCATTGAGGTTCAGGTCATCGACAACGGTTCTGGCAAGATCACCGTGACGGGCTCTCTGGGCGACGTGATGAAAGAGAGTGCCCAGCTGGCCATTACCTATGCCCGTGTCCATGCGGCAGAGTATGGGATTGACCCGGAACGGCTCAAGAAGTGCGACCTGCACATCCATGCCCCGGAGGGCGCTGTGCCCAAGGATGGCCCCTCGGCGGGTGTCACCCTGACCACGGCCCTCATCTCCTGCCTGTCTGGCATCCCGGTGCGGGGCGATGTGGCCATGACGGGCGAGATCACCCTCCACGGCAATGTGCTGCCCATCGGCGGCCTGCGGGAAAAGAGCATGGCCGCTTACCGCGAGGGGATGAAGATGGTCCTCATCCCCAAGGACAACGTCTCCGACCTGTATGAGGTGGACGATGAGGTCAAGAAGAACCTCGAGTTCCTGCCCATGTCCAACCTTTCTCAGGTGCTGAACGCGGCGCTGCTCAAGCCGAAAGCGGCGGCCACCCACCCCCGTACCAAGAAGAGCACGAAGGCTGCCGATGCCGCCGCCATGTCCCAGACTGCAGAAAAGCCCAAGACCGGTGCCGTCTGCTGAGAGGAAAGGGAAGCTTTTATGAATTACAACAAAGCGGATTTTATGGCCAGCTATGGTATTTCCAGCCAGCTGCCCGACAGTGACCGCCCGGAGATCAGTTTCTCCGGCCGCTCCAACGTGGGCAAATCCAGCCTCATCAACAAGCTGTGCAGCCGCAAAAACCTGGCCCGTGTTTCGGCCACGCCGGGCAAAACGGCTACCATCAACTTTTATGAGGTGGACAGCTGTTATTTTGTGGACTTGCCCGGCTACGGCTACGCCAAAGTAAGCAATGCGGACCGTGAGCGCTGGGATGACCTCATCAACAGCTACTTTGAGGCCCAGCGCCACCACACCCTGCTGGTGCAGCTGCTGGATTGCCGCCATGCCCCCAGCGCCGATGATTTCCAGATGCTCAAGTACCTGCACTACCATCAGATCCCCTATGTGGTGGCGCTGACCAAGGCGGATAAACTCAAAAAGAGCCAGCTGGCCAAGACGCTGGAGGAGTTTGAGAACACCTGCCGCCCCTATGGCTGCCAGAAAGTGGTACTGACCAGCGGCGAAAACGGCTACGGCATCCCGGAGCTGCAGGCCATTCTCAACAAAGCCATAGAGGCAGAGTTTGCGGACGAGGACGCCGAATAAGATGGCATACAACGAATTTGCATACTTTTACGATGAATTCAACGGGGCGGCGGACTACGACGCCCTGTATGAGCACATCCAGAACGAGCTGAACGCCCATGGCATCCGGGACGGCATTCTGGCTGACCTTGGCTGCGGCACGGGGGAGTTGACCCTGATGCTGACCCAGGCCGGGTATGATATGATCGGCATTGACCAGTCCGAGGAGATGCTCTGCGTTGTCCGGGATAAAGCGGAACAGCTGGGGCTGTCTGGCAAGCTGCTGCTCCTGCGGCAGGATCTGCTCAAGCTGGACCTGTACGGCACCATCCGGGGTGCGGTCTCCACCTTTGATACATTCAATCACATCCCGGACCTCGACACGGCCATTGCCAACGCGGGCTTCTTTATGGAGAAAGGCGGCGTCTTCCTCTTTGATATGAACACCCCCTACAAGCACAAAAACGTGCTGGGGGAGAATACGTTCACCTTTGAGGAAGAGGACGCCTGCTGTGTCTGGAAAAACCACTACAACGCGGCCGACCGCCGGGTGGAGATCAGCGTGGATATCGACTACCGGGAGACGGGAGAACATTTCCATGAGGCGTTCAGTGAGTACACCTACGATCTGGACACCATCCGCACGGCACTGGAGAAGCACGGTTTTGTGCTGGAGAGCGTCTGCGACGGTGAAACGTTCGGCCCGCTGACCGAGAAGAGCGAGCGCTATTTCTTCTGCGCGGTCAAACAGCATACGCAATTGGAGGAAGACTAAAAAATGGGAAAACTGATCCGAGGCCTGTCAGAAAACGGCGGAATCGTTTTTTGTGGCGTAGATTCGACGGATATTGTCTGTAAAGCAGAACAACTTCACACCACGAGCGCCACCTGCAGTGCTGCCCTGGGCCGCCTGCTGACGGGTGCCAGCCTGATGGGCTCCATGCTCAAGGATGACCGGGACACCATCACCCTGCGCGTTTCTGGCAACGGCCCGGCAGGCGTCGTCATTGCTTGTACGGATGGCACCGGCAATGTCAAGGGCTGCATCGACCACCCGCTGGTGGAACTGCCCGCCAAGGCCAATGGCCATCTGGATGTGGGCGGGGCTGTCGGCAAGGACGGTGTGCTCACCGTCATCCGGGACAACCGCCTGCAGAAAGAGCCCACCGTCTGTGCACTGGGCGTGCTGGTAGATAAGGATCTGTCCATCTCCTGCGCGGGCGGCTATCTGCTGCAGCTGCTGCCGGGTGCCACCGATGCCGAGATCACCCAGCTGGAGCAGAACATTGCCGCCATGCCCTCCGTGACCGAGATGCTCCACGCGGGCAAGACCCCGGAGGACATGATGAACCTCGCCATGGCGGGTTTCAACCCCAGCGTGCTGGATGAGCGGGAAGTGCGGTACCAGTGCGATTGCAGCCGGGAGCGCACCGAGCAGATGCTGCTCAGCCTGGGCCGCAAGGAACTGGAAAAACTCCGGGATGAGGATCCCCACTGCGAGGTAGTCTGCCACTTCTGTCACACCAAGTATGAGTTTGACCTGAACAAGCTGGTCAAAAAGGCGGTGGAGAAAGCAGCGCCTGCATCTGAGAACGCAGAGAATTAAAACAACAATGATATCGATGAAAACGGCAGAGGAAGTTTCAATCCTCTGCCGTTTTCGTGTTTTCCTGGCAAATGTCGGCCGCTATGGTGTAGCAGACCCGGTAGTGGAACTGGTTGCCCTCTGCGGAAAAATCTTCTTTCCGGGTGAGGAGAACCGCGTCCGGGTAGGCAGCGTATAGCACCTGACGGCTGTGCAGCCGGGCTAAGGCGAGCAGCTGGTCTCCCGTGTAGGAAAGTGTTTCGTTTTGGGTATGGTAGAATACCGTTTCCTCCACGGAGCAGGGGAGTGCCAGCCCCCAAAGTGCCGGATGGAGATGTCGGGTGATGGCGCGGGCGTCTTCCTGGTGGGAGCTCCATGGGGGAAGAGCAAGTGACTTCCCGGCAAAGTGGAGCTGGTACTGGTGCGATTTGCTCCCGGTGAGCTGGTCTGCGGCCACGGTAGCGGGGAGTGTCTCGGAAAATTCCCACTCAAACTGGGCCAGCACCCGACCGGCCGCAGGCTGAAAGATCAAAGTCCCATCCCGCTCCATGCGGGCCGTTCCAATAAGCCCCTGTCCGGCTTCCACGGCCTGCCCGGGAGTCACCAGCATGGTGCCGCTGGTGAGGTTGGTTTCCAGCACAGTACCCGCCACCCGGGCGGTAATGCCATGGAGCGTCCCGGATGCGATATCTGGCACGGGCTTAGCGGCAGCGGCCTCCACGATCAGCCGCCCTTTGGAAAAATTCAGGCTTGCCCACGAAAACTCGCCGCTCTGCAGCAGGGCATATTCACCGGCAGTCAGTTTTTCCTCCGAGACGAACTCCCCGGCGGAAAGAGCCTGTTGGCGCAGGATGACTTCTGCCCGGGCTCGCTGGCCGGGGGTCAGGGTGGTGAAGTCCGTGGCCCAGACCGCGCCTTGCAGCCAGAGCAACAGGGGGAGAAACAAAAACAGCCCGGCCCAGAGCCCCCGGCGGTGCAGCAGAGGCCGCAGCCGGAAAAACAGCCCGTCCCTTTTCTGAATGCGGAGCCGGACCCGGTACCTGCGGGCCAGCCGGGAAAGCTCTGGGTAACGCCATGCGGCGCACCGGGCACAAAACCCGCCGGGCTGGGCAGTAATTGCAGAGAGATGGAGCCCATTCTGTGCCGCAGCGGTCAGCAAACCACCGGTGTTACCGTTTTGGGCCGCGAAACGAACACCGGCCCAGAGCTGCAAAGGGTCCATGGCCCGGCCTCCTATCAGTGGGTGTTATCGGGAAGTGGCATCCAGGGAAAATTCCGTGCGGAGAATTTCACCCCGCAGAGTGATGCGCTGGGTGGAAAGGGCTGTAATTTTGAGCTGACTGCCGTAAATGGTCAGCAGCCCTTTGCCAAGTTCCAGGCAGAGCTCTCCATCGTCGTAAGAACGGATGCGCCGGAAATGCTCAATTTCTAAGATGCTTCCGCTGAGGTAAACGGAGGTGCGGCCATAAAAATTGGCCGGTGGCTGGCGGAACAACCGCTGGAACCATCCGGCAGGTGAGATGTGCTGTCTGCGCTTCCTGGCCACATCCGCTCCCTCCCTGCCGCTGTGCAAAGCTGCACCCGGTGCTACATATATATGGAAGCGGAGGGTGTGCGTATGAATCAAACCAAGAACTTTTCCGGGCTGGTATCCCTGATGCTGGCTGTTCTGATCGGGGCACTCCCGTTTGCGGCACCAGAAGCCTGCGCGCAGGCATTGCGGGAGGGATTGACCCTCTGCAGCGGTCCGCTGCTGCTCTCGCTGTATCCGTTTCTTGTGGTGTCGGCACTGCTCATCCAGTGCCCTCTGGGGGATGTGCTGGCCCTGCCATTTCGGCCGGTGGCATGGCTGGTGGGAGTGTATGCTCCCTGCGCGGCCCGGGTGCTGCTGGTGGGATTCCTGGGCGGCTTTGCCCCTGCCGCTAACGCTTCTGCCGAGGCGGTGCGCTCCGGTCAGATGACACCGGAAGAAGCGGACCGGCTTCTCCCGGCCTGCGTCTGTTCCGGACCGTCCTTTGTCATCCTGACGGTGGGACAGACCCTGCTGGGCAGCACAGAGGTGGGCGTTTTGCTGTTTCTGGCACAGATCACGGCCAATTACCTCTGTGCGGCTCTGCTTTCCCGACTGAGCAGGGCAAACCGAAACGAAAAAAGGCGATCGCCGCGCCCGAAACAGCAGGAAATGCCGCGGCTGCGCCTGGATGGCATTCTGGCGCAGTCCACGCTGACCTACCTGAAACTCTGCGGCTTTGTGCTCTTCTTCCGGATGCTGGCTGCCGGAGCGGGAGCGCTGCTTCCGCCTGCCGTGAGCACGGCCTGCGCGATGCTTCTGGAAGTCTGTTCCGGGTGCGATCTTGCTTCCCGCACGGGCTATTGGGCCAGCACCCTCTGCTGTGCGGCATTGAGTGTACAGGGGCTTTCTGTCCTGATGCAGGTGCGGACGATCTGCCCGCCCGAAATGACCCTCCGGCCGCTGTATACCGCCCGGGCGCTGCATCTGCCGCTGTCGCTGGCCATTTTCACCCTGCTTTTGCCGGAACAGGAGGCAGAAGTGTTCAGCACGCTGCCTGCCCGGGTCATCCTGATGCGGCAGCTTCCGCCGGATTGCGCTGTGCTGCTTCTTGTGGGTTGCAGCTTTGCAGTCTGCCAACTGACCAATCTGCTTCTGCAGCGGGATTTTCAAGAAACTTCCCCCGGAAATCTTGACAGCTCCCGGCTTTTATGATAGAATACCACATGTTGCAGCACTTCAAGATGCTACTGTGGCTCAGCCGGTAGAGCAGCTCACTCGTAATGAGCAGGTCGTCCGTTCGAATCGGATCAGTAGCTCCAAAAAGAAATCCCTGAAAGTTGGTTTGTGAAGCCAGTTTTCAGGGATTTTTGTTTGTGTGTCTTTCTTTTCTTGCAATCCTTGGTCAAATAAGGTACAATACAACAATAGAAAATCATTCTGTCATGGAGGAAATGGATGTTTGACCCAAAACTGAAAGAAGCGCTGGGCCGGGTGCAGAAGCCGGGCCGTTACACCGGTGGCGAGCCGGGCAGCGTATATAAAGATAAAAACAACGTGGATGTGCGGTTTGCGTTCTGCTTCCCGGATACCTATGAAGTGGGCATGTCGTTCCTGGGGGAGAAAATCCTGTATGAGCTGCTCAACTCCCACGAAAACTGGTGGTGCGAGCGTGCTTTTATGCCCTGGCTGGACATGAAAGCGGAGATGGAGCGGCTGCAGCTGCCCCTGTATACCATGGAGAGCAAGGATCCGCTCACGGATTTTGACGCGGTGGGCTTTACCCTCCAATACGAGCTTTCCTATACCAACATCCTGGCCATGCTGGACCTGGCGGGTATCCCATTTTATTCCAAAGACCGTGATGGATCCTGGCCGCTGATCGTGGCGGGCGGCCCCTGTGCCTGCAATGCGGAGCCCATTGCGGATTTCTTTGACGTTATTCAGCTGGGCGAGGGTGAGAATCAGCTGCCCGGCATCTGCGCCGAAATTGAGAAAGCCAAAAAGGAGGGCGGCGTCTCCAAGAAAGAGCTGCTGCTCCGAATTGCTAAAATTCCGGGCGTGTATATCCCGGCGTTCTACGATGTTACCTATCAGGAAGACGGTCGGATCGAAGCCATCACGCCCAATGAGCCGGGCATTCCGGCCAAAATCACCAAGGCCATCATCAAGGATCTGAACGAGTTTACGCCGCCGACAAATTTCGTCGTCCCAATGGTGGGTGCCATCCAGGACCGCGCCAGCATTGAGGTGCTGCGCGGCTGTGTCCGTGGCTGCCGTTTCTGCCAGGCGGGCTTTTTGTACCGCCCCATGCGCCAGCGGGATGCCAATTTGCTGAACAAGGCCGCCCAGGAGCTCTGCTCCAACACGGGCTACGAGGAGCTCAGTCTGTCCAGCTTGTCCACTTCCGACCACGGCCAGCTGGAAGAGCTGTTGGATGATTTGAACGAGTGGGCACCCAAAGAGCATGTCAGTCTTTCGCTGCCGTCTCTGCGTGTGGACAACTTCTCCGAGAGCCTCATTGAAAAGACCACCAAGGTGCGCAAGAGCGGCCTGACGTTTGCGGCGGAGGCCGGTACCCAGCGCCTGCGCAATGTCATCAACAAAAATGTTACCTGGGACGAGATCGAGAAGACCTGCCGCATTGCATTCAAGGGCGGCTATTCTTCGGTCAAACTCTACTTCATGATGGGCCTGCCTACCGAGACGCTGGAGGATATCGAGGGCATTGCCGAGACGGCCCAGAAAGTCGTAGACCTTTATTATAGTATGGACCATGCCAAGGGCCGCGGCGTTCAGGTGACCATCAGCTGCGCCTGTTTTGTGCCCAAGCCCCACACGCCGTTCCAGTTTGTGCCCATGGACACGGCTGAGACCCTGCAGGCCAAGCAGAAGCATCTGCTGGAGAGCGTGCACAGCCGGAAGATCAAGGTCAACTACCACGACAGTACCACCAGCTTCCTCGAGGGCGTGTTTGCCAAGGGTGACCGCCGTCTGGCTCCGGTCATTCTGGAAGCTTACAAGCGGGGCTGCTACTTCGACGGCTGGGAAGAGTGCTTCAAGTACGATACCTGGATGCAGGTGTTTGAAGACCTGGGCGTTGACCCGCGCTTCTACTGCCAGCGTCCCATCGGGCTGGATGAGGTGACGCCTTGGTCTCATATGGACTACGGCATTACCCATGATTTCCTGGTGCGGGAGTACAACAAGGCTCTTGCTGCCCAGACCACCAAACCCTGCAACCGTGCCTGCAGCGGCTGCGGTGCCAATCATCTGTTAGGAGGTCCCTGCTTTGATTACAGTCAGAATCTCGTTTAAAAAGAAGAATGAGGCCTCCTATATCTCGTTGCTGGACATGCAGCGGGTCATGCAGCGAGTGCTCAAGCGGAGCGGCCTGCCCGTGTGGCACACGCTGGGCTTCAACCCCCATATCTACATGACCTTTGCCTGCCCGCTGTCGCTGGGGCAGGAGAGTGAGTGCGAGTGTGTGGATGTCAAGACCGAGGCTGAGGCTCCGGATTTTGCCCAGTGGAAAGAAGCACTCAACGCGATCATGCCTGCGGGCATCGAGGTCTACAACGTAGAGCCGGTGCAGATGAAAGCGGACCTCATTGCCTATGCCTGCTATGAGATTAGCTACCCGGCGGATGCTGCTCCGGTACTGGCTCAGTACAATGCACTGGAGAGCGTGCCGGTGGAGAAAAAGAGCAAGCGCAAGACAAAGACCGTGGAGCTGAAAGAATACGTCCCGGCACTGGAGCTGCACGAAGCAGGAGAGTGGGTGCATTTCCCCATCTGCCTGCCGGCTTCTCAGGACCTGACGCTCAACCCCTCGCTGCTGGTGGCGTTCCTGGAAGAAAAATTCGGCCTGCCCGCGGCAAACGCCAACATCCTGCGCACGAAATTCCTGACGGCGGACAAGAAAGTGTTTGCGTAAAAATTTTCTTGGATTTTTTGTTCAAATCGCTTGCTTTTACACGCGTTTTGTGATATCCTATTTAGGCGTTAGTGTCCGCTGAGAAACCACAGCGGGGTTAATGACACGTTATCATTAAACGGGCGGTCCTCTGACGGCGGGTTTGCCGTGTATGAACGTCTAAAAACAAATGGAGGATTCAAAAATGGACGCACTGAAGATTATCTCTGAAGGCAGCATCAAGGCTGAGAAGCCCCAGTTCAACGTTGGCGATACCGTCCGCGTTGATGTTCGTATCAAGGAAGGCGACCGTGAGCGCATCCAGGCCTTTGAGGGCACTGTGATCGCAAAGAAGCACGGCGGCGTTGCTGAG
>QWCE01002817.1_pt1 | contig 20623 bp, 16 predicted proteins | sample 1972531 | NCBI WGS metagenome assembly QWCE01 (sample SAMN09866716, study PRJNA288562) | Human gut metagenome isolate term4_stool, whole genome shotgun sequencing... | reverse complement strand
AAAGATAGTACCCTGTTTCGCTCCAAATTGCAAGCAATATAAAAACCCCGCCGTTTCCGGCGGGGCAAAAAGAGAGAATGAGAGAGGGTAGGTATTTAAAATGTATGGGTCACTTGCCCGAGGCGGCTTCGATCTCGGATTTGACCTGCTCGGCGGTCATTACGCGGCCGAACATTTCCGCCCAGAGATCAAACATGGCGGTGTTCCAGTCGTTCGCCGTGCGGCCGCAGTGGTCGTAGGAGCTGATGCCGTCGGCCACGGCGACAACGTTGTAGTCCTTATGATAGGCCTCGCGGATCGTGCTGTCCACGCACCAGTTCGTCACCGTGCCGCAGATGATAAGCGTGCGGATGCGCTTTTTCTTCAGCCACGTTTCGAGCTCCGTGTGGGAGAAGCAGGAGTAGGTGTACTTCGGAAATACGGTGTCGCCTTCGACGGGCGCAAGCGCCGGATCGATCTGGCACTCCGGGGAGCCGGGCTTGAACTTAACGTCGCCGTCCTCGGTGAGAAGGCCGCGCTGCTTATTGCGGAACCAGTAATGATCGTTGTGGAAATCCACATCCTGCGCGAAGATGGACATAAACACGGGGATGCCCTTTTCGTTGCAGAACTTTTTGAGATCGGCGATGGTGGGCAGCTGCTCGGCGGACTGCGGCGTGTAGAGCGGACCGTCGGGCTGGGTGAAGCCGGTCTGCATATCAATGATCAGCAGGGCGGTCTCTTCCGGGTGGATCGTGAAAGGAGCGTCCCACTCCCAATATCTAGCCATAGTATTTTTCCTCCATTTTGTATGGGTTTACTTAAATCAAATAAGGACGTGCGTTCACTCCTGCTGCAGCAGGTTTTCGAGGATCGTTTCGCACGGGTAAAAGTCAAAGTTGTAGTTGATCGCGAGAAGCTGCATTCCCTGCCGGTGCTCCGCCTCGGTGGTGGAGTTTACGCCGTCGTCCGCAACAGCGACGCGGAAGCCGCGGTAAAACGCTTCGATCGCCGTCTGCGCCACGCACACGTCCGAGCGCCAGCCCGTCATGACGACAGTGTTGATCTGCATCTGGCGGAGCTTTTTTTCGAGCGTCGTGTTGACGAAGCCGTTGAACCGGTTTTTGTAGACAACGACGTCGGCCGGATCGGGCTTTACTTCGTCGATGATCTGCACGCCGTAGGAGCCGGCCATCATATGATTGTTCCAGAGCTGCAGCTCCGGATCGTTCTTATAATGCCGGTCGCAGACGTAAATGACCGGAACGCCCATCTGCCGCGCGCGGGCAAAGAGCTTTTTGAGCTGCGGAAGAATGAGATGGATGCGCCCGCAGGCAAGCGCGCCGCCTTCAAGAATGTCGTTCTGAAGATCGATCGCGACGATGGCCGGACGGCACACATCCGGCGCGGCGGAAAGCGCCGCGGCATCGATATCCTCCGGCAGGAGAGACTGCAAGAGCATCTGCGCGCGCTTATACTCTTCCAGTATGCGGTCCACCTCCGCCTGCTGGCGGATCATGGCTTTCTGCACTTCTTCGGTGGATGTGTCGAGCAGCGCGGCGATTTCCGTCAGGGGGAATTTCATTTCGCGGAAATAACGGATCTGCTGCAGACGCGCGATGTCCGATTCTGAATACATCCGGTATCCGGCATCGGTGCGCTCAGGCTTCGGCAGAAGGCCGCGGCTTTCGTAGTGCCGGATAGCTTTCACGCTCAGTCCTGTGAGGGAAGCCGCTTTTTTTATCGTTATCATGCAGCGCGCTCCTTTCCGTGCCGGTGGGATATTTCAAACGGGAGCATCCCGAAGGATGCTCCCGCGGGAGGCACGGCCCGACGTGGGGCCGATGGAATTACTGCTTCTTGCCGACCTTGTTGAAGATGACCTTCACGAGGAAAGCCACGACGACGCAGTTGATGGAGGGCAGGAGAACGGGGATGAAGGTGACAGCAACGCCGACAGCCCAGGACACGAAGCCGCCGATATCAGCGCGGGGCAGGGAATCCAGATCGGTGTAGCCGTGGTTGTACTTGGTGAGGAAGTCAGCGAACACGATGCCGACGATGGGAGGCACGGTGCTGGAGAGGAAGTTGATGTAGCTGCCGAACAGGTTGTAGAAACCAACGCAGCCGAGGATGGTGCCGACAAGACCGAACACGAGGGTCAGCTTGTTGCGGGGAACCTTGATGACGGAGCTGAGGCTCATGGAGCCGGAGTAGACGCAGCCCTGAGCGGTGGACCAGATGTTGAGGACCATGACGATGAACGCCGGGGCCAGAAGACCCTGCAGCGCGAGAACGCCCATGATGTCGGGATCGCCGTAAACAACGGAGCCGATGGCGCCGAAGAACACCATGAAGGAGTTACCGACCATGATCGTGATGATCATAACAATGATGGAGGTCTTTGCATTCTTGGCAAAGCGCATGATGTCGGGCGTGAACATAACGGAGCCGACAACGTAGGAGCCGACGCCCAGAGCAACGGCCTTCGCGAAGGTGATGGAGTCTTCCTTGACAAGAGCATTGATGCCGGCAACGCCGCCGACGTCGTTGAACGCGCGGATGATGGAGATGAAGCCGAAGATCAGGACGATGGGCACGGCGATGTTGGAGAGCATGTTCATCCACTTGGTGCCCTTGGAGGCGGTGATGGTCATGCCGATACCGGCGAGGATGCAGATGAGGATCGTGGGCATCCAGGAGAAGAGACGGTGCGCGGAGTCGCCGATGAGGTAAGCGTCGATGGAGAACCAGCCGATGGTGGTGATAGCCACGATCAGCACCGGCACCCATGTGCCGACCTGGCCGAAGCTGTAGCGGGCCATGAGACCGAAGCTCAGACCGCTCTTAGCGGCGATGACGCCCATAATGCAGCTCAGAACGGTGAGAATGGCGCTGGATACCAGAACGGCCCAGACCATGCTGTTGAAGGAGAGGCTGACGCCGATGACGCTGCCAGCCTGCATGCTCGTAACGACGAACACGTAGCCGAGGGAAATGATGAGCACGGAAAGGAAGGATTTGCGAGCGGTCGAAGGAACGGCAGTCTTACTGTATTCGTCCGCGGTGGTCTCTACAGTAACATTCTTTTTTTCTTCCATTGCGAAGGTAACCCCTTTCGTTTCGTTCAGCTGTCTTTCAGCGCTGAAAGACGCGGGCCCGGGTTCCCGTTAATCAACGCTTACCGACTGTCTGGCTGCATCATAGGCGAAATGTTAACAAAATGCAAACGCGAAACCTTTCCCTTAGGGTATACTTTACCATAAACCTCGGAGCGCCGCCATAGACAAATGATAGAAAAAGGGCCCGCTTTTTCCGTCCGCGGCTTGCGTTTTTCCGGAAATTCTCTATAATATAAGGGCTATGTATATTTTTTTACGAAACAATGATTATCGTTACGCCGCCGAGCAGATGCTGCTCATGCTCTTCCCCGAAGAGCGGCCGGTGTACCCGAGCGCCGATCTCGGTCTCCGGGAGGAGAATGCTGTCGAGCTGGAGCTGAAGCACGGCAAGACGTACACAACGGCTGTGTGCCGGCTCCGGTACGACCGGCGCACCGCGCAAGATCATGTCCGCGCCCGCACCGACGGCATCCGCGCCGGGGAGGAGAGAGCCCGCATCGAGCAGCGCATCTTAAAGCTCGCTTTCTACCGCGCCGCGCTGGACGTCGGCGTGCCGAAGCCGGAGTGGGGCTGCCTTACCGGTGTGCGTCCGGCAAAGTTCCTCGCGGGGCTCATACAGAAGGACGGTCTGACCGAGACCGCCGCCGTGCGGATGCTGACCGAAACGTTCGGTGTGTCGAAAGAGCGTGCGTCTCTCGCTCTCGCCGCCGAGCGCGCCGCGGCACGCGCCAAAGCGGTGCTCGCGCCGCAGGACGTGTGCCTGTACATCGGCATCCCGTTCTGCCCGACGCGCTGCGCCTATTGCAGCTTTGTGAGCGTGGACGCGCCGAAGCTTTTGAAGAGCATCCCGGACTATCTGGATGCGCTGGAAAAGGAAATGCGTGCGACAGCCGCGGCGGTGAAGGCCGCCGGGCGGCGCATCGTTGCGGTATATGTCGGCGGCGGCACGCCGACAACGCTCACGGCGCCGGAGCTCGACCGGCTGCTTGCAGACACGAAGGCGTGCTTTGATCTTTCCGCTTGCCGGGAGTTCACCGTGGAAGCCGGGCGGCCGGACACCGTGACGGAGGAAAAGCTCGCGGTGCTCGTTTCGCACGGCGTAAACCGCGTGAGCGTCAACCCGCAGACGATGTCGGACGCGGTGCTCGAGGAGATCGGGCGGCATCACACCGCTGCGCAGGTGCGCGAGGCGGTGGCGATGGTGAAAAAGTTCCCGCAGCTCGCCTTCAACATGGATCTCATCGCGGGTCTCCCCGGCGATACGCCGGAGAGCTTTTCCGACACGGTGCGCGAGGTGATCGCGCTGGGCGCGGAGAATATCACGGTGCACACGCTCGCGCTCAAAAAGGGCTCGCGCTTTCTCACCGAGGGTACGGCGCTGCCGGACGGGAAGGCCGTCGGCGAAATGCTCGGCGATGCGCGTGAAAAGCTCGAAGCGGCGGGGTACGCGCCGTATTATCTTTACCGGCAGAAGTTCATGTCCGGCAGCTTTGAAAACGTCGGCTGGACGAAGCCGGGATACGAAAATCTCTACAACATATGCATTATGGAGGAGCTCTGCGGCATTCTCGCCGTGGGCGCGGGCGGCTCTACGAAGCTCACGGCGCCCGGCGGCGTCGTAAAGCGTCTCATGGCGCCGAAGTATCCGCGCGAATACATGGACCGCATCGCGCACACGTGCGCCGAAAAGGACGAGATCGTCCGCTTTTATAATTCCGAACCGAAAGGGACAAACTGAAAATGGCCTACTATCTTTCCGAGATCAATGCCCGGTGCCGCGCCGACGCCGCCGGGTTCATCGCCGAGTGCGACGGCATTTACGCCGACCGGCTGGAGCTCGCCGCCGACCGCATTATGGAGAACATGGAAAAAAGCCCGATCGTTCTGCTCTCCGGGCCCTCCGGCAGCGGCAAGACGACGACCGCGCTGAAGATCTGCGAGGTGCTTGAGCGGCGCGGCGTGCGCACGCACAGCATCTCGATGGACAACTATTTCAAGAGCGTCTCCCCGGAGACGACGCCGCGCACGCCCGAAGGGAAGTACGATCTCGAATCGCCCCTGTGCATGGATATGGAGCTTTTGAACGAGCACTTCTCCGTCCTTTCCGAAGGCGGGCGCATCCTTGTGCCGCGCTACGACTTTGTGCACCAGTGCCGCGATCTGGAGCCGAGCGCCTCGCTGCGTCTGAAGAAAAACGAGGTCGCCGTGTTCGAGGGCATCCACGCGCTCAACGACTCGATCACGCTCGTCCACCCCGAGGCGTTCAAGCTCTATATCAGCGCGCGCAGCAACATTTTGGACGATGACGGCGCGGTCGTATTCAAGGGCACATGGATGCGCCTTATGCGCCGCACCGTGCGCGACTATCTTTTCCGCGGCACCGCCGCGCAGGAGACGCTTGCGCACTGGGCCAACATCCGCCGCGGCGAGAAGCTGTATATCTCGCCCTTCAAGGACAAGGCGAATCTCCAGTTCGACTCGTCGTTCGCCTACGAGGTGCCGGTGCTCAACAACACCGCCACCGGCCTTTTCAACGCCATGCCCTCCGACACGCCGCGCTACAGCGAGCTGCAGAGCATCCTCCCGGCGTTTGAGCGCTTTGAGGACGTCTCGCCGGAGCTTCTTGCAAAGGACTCGCTGCTGCGTGAATTCATCGGCGGCGGAAAGTATTCGTACTGACCGCTTCCCCGGCCCGCGCCGGAACACAAAAGAGAGAAAGGACGCATACCGCCCATGCCCCAGTTCCGCGATCCGAACGAAAAACGGGATTTTATGCTCAATACGCCCATTCCCAGGCTCGTGCCGAAAATGGCGCTGCCGTCCATCGCGGGAATGCTCGTCACGAGCGCCTATAACCTTGCCGACACGCTCTTCGTAAGTCAGCTCGGCACGGACGCCACGGGCGCGGTCGGTGTGAACGGCTCGATCGATCTCATCATTATGATGGCGGGCTCGCTCCTCGCCGTGGGCGCGGCGAGCCTTACGTCGCGTCTGCTCGGCGCGAAGCAGGACGAGCGCGCCCGCGAGGTGCTCTCCACCTGCTTCTTCCTCGCGCTCGCGCTTGGGACGCTTGTGCTGATCCTCGGCTTTACGTATCAGAATAAGATTCTGCTCCTGCTCGGCGCGAACGAGGAGATCCTGCCGTATTCGGAGCAGTACTGCCGGTATATCCTGCTTGCCGCGCCATTTATGGCGACAAGCTTTGTGCTCAACCAATGTCTGCGCGCCGAGGGCAGCGCTGTTTTCTCCATGATCGGCATGGTGGCGGGCGCGGTGCTCAATGTGGGGCTTGATCCGCTCTTCATCTTCACGTTCGGCTGGGGCGTCGCGGGCGCGAGCGCTGCAACGGCCATATCCAAGGTCGTCAGCTGGTGCATTCTTATGACGCCGTATTTCCGCAAAAAGACGCTGCTCACGATCCGCTTCCGGCAGTTCCGCCCGCGCTGGAGCGACGCCAAAGAGGTCTGCGCCATGGGCAGCGCAAGCTTTTTCCGCAACGGTCTCGGCACGCTCGCCGGGATACTGCTCAACCGCATCGCCGTGGGCTACGGCACGAGCGCGCTCGCGGCGATCAATGTGGCGAACCGCATCACCATGTTTATGACGAGCGCCTGTCTCGGCTTCGGCCAGGGCTTCCAGCCCGTGGCGGGCTTCTCGTGGGGCGCGAAGCGGTTTGACCGCGTGCGGGAATCGTTCCGGTTTTCCATGATCGCATGCGTCGCCGGCATTTCCGCTGTGGCGCTCATTGTCGGGATCTTCGCCCGCCCCATCCTGCTGCTTTTTACGGAGGACGATGCCGAGCTTGTGCGCATCGGCGTGTTCTCTCTGCGCATCCAGTGCCTTGCCATGCCGTTCCACGGCTTCGGCATCATCGTGAATATGCTCTGCTCCGGCATCGGGCGGGCGCTGCCGTCGCTGCTGCTGGGGCTGGCGCGGCAGGGTATCTGCTTCTTCCCGATATTGCCTCTTATGGTCCGGCTCTGGGGCGTGTGGGGCATCGCGTCGGTGCAGGGCGCGGCGGACATGCTCGTGATGCTGCTCGCCGTGCCGATCGCCGTGCGCGTCTCGCGCGACATTCGGCGGCGGGAGGCCGAGCAGGGGGGAGAAATATCCCCGGTGTAAGGTTTTTCGCGCGAATGGATGTTTATGCTTGACTTTTTCCTTTGGCGCGGTATACTTTTTAGCAGAAACTCAATGGTAGAGGCGCGATCAACATCAGTACGCTCTTGTCATCCGGCAGACACCGGGGAGCGGAAAGGGGCGATCGCCGAAGGGTCTCACCGCTGTCTGGCGGTGGATGCCTGGGGCGCGGAAGAACATTCCGCGGACTGTCACTTCGGTGGAGAGCTGTCATTGCTGCGAATTTAGTTTTTTTATTACTGATTTTGTATGCACAGCCGTGATCCTTCCACCGGGAATCACGGCTTTTTGCATGCGAGGGAGGTTTTTCTCATGTTTTACGCTACCATCTGGGCGCTGCTGCCGCCGGTCGTCGCCATCGCTCTGGCGCTGATCACCAAGGAGGTCTATTCCTCGCTCTTCCTCGGCATCGTCGTGGGCGCGGCGCTCGTCGCCGGGTTCGCGCCGGTAAAAACGCTGGACGTTATCATCAACGACGGCTTCATCGCCGGCGTGGCGGACGCCTGGAACGTCGGCATTTTCCTGTTCCTCATCCTGCTCGGCATTCTCGTTGCGCTTATGAACCGCACGGGCGGCTCGGCGGCGTTCGGGCGCTGGGCGGAAAAGCACGTGCACACCCGCGCCGGCGCGATGCTCGCTACGGTCCTTCTCGGCGTACTGATCTTCGTGGACGACTATTTTAACTGCCTTACCGTCGGCAGCGTCATGCGTCCCGTGGCGGACGGCCACCGCATCTCCCGCGCCAAGCTCGCCTATCTCATCGACGCGACCGCCGCGCCCGTGTGCATGATCGCGCCGATCTCCTCGTGGGCGGCGGCGGTCTCCGGCATCGTGGACGAGAGCGTCATGTCCGGCACGGAGCTGTTCGTCCGTGCCATCCCCTGGAACTACTACAGCCTCTTTACGCTTGTTTTCGTTGTCGGCCTCTCGCTCATGCAGTTTGACTATGGCCCGATGAAGCTGCACGAAATGAACGCGCGGCTCAACGGCGATCTCTTCACCTCCGGCGAGCGGCGCAGCGATGAGGCGGATATCGTCACTTCGCCGAAGGGACGGGTCGTCGATCTTGTGCTGCCGGTGCTCGTGCTCATTGCCTGCTGCGTCACCGGCATGCTGTATGTCGGCGGATTCTTCTCCGGCACATCGTTTGCCGCGGCCTTCGCCGGAACGGACGCCTCCGTCGGACTGCCATGGGGCACGCTCATCGCGCTCGTGTTCACCGTGATCTACTACATCTGCCGCGGTCTTTTGAGCTTCAAGGAAGCCATGGAATGCACCACCAAGGGCTTCATCGCCATGGTTCCGGCGCTGCTCATCCTCACGTTCGCCGTAACGCTCAAGAACATGACCGGCATGCTCGGCGCGGCGGAATACGTGTTCGGCGTGATGCAGGGCGCGTCCCGGAGCCTTTATAACCTGCTCCCGGCGATCATATTCCTTGTCGGCTGCGGCCTTGCGTTCTCCACCGGCACGAGCTGGGGTACGTTCGGCATCCTGATCCCGATCGTGACGGACGTATTCCCCGCGGACAGCCAGCTTCTCATCATCGGCGTTTCCGCGTGCCTTGCGGGCGCCGTCATGGGCGACCACTGCTCGCCGATCTCCGATACGACGATCATGGCCTCCGCCGGTGCGCAGTGCGACCATCTCAACCATGTTTCCACGCAGATCCCCTACGTTCTCACCGTCGCCGCGATCTCATTCGTGAGCTACGTCATCGCCGGATTCGTGCAGAACGTGTACATCTGCCTCGCCATCGGCGTCGCGCTCACGGTCGCCACGCTCTTTGTGCTGCGCGCCGCAACGTCCCGCCGCGAGACAGTAAAAGTTTGAACATCCAATAACGAGCCTCGCAGAGTTTGCGCCCGCAGGCGCAAAAAGAATTCAAAACATTTTTGCCGGCGACATGCGCGTCGGCAAAAATACTTTTCGGCTCGCAAATGTGCGAGCGCAGCGAGTGCGCTGCGGCGAGCCGCAGCCTTTTCAAACGAGAGCGTAAGCGAAGCGGGTCTCGTTTGATATTCGTTTGACATTTTCTGATTTTTGTTTCTTCCCTCCGGCGGGATTTTCGGTATAATGGGGAAGTAAGTAAAAACAGAGGTGATCGTTTATGAGATATTGGGAAATTCTGGTTTTCTGTCTGGGTATATCGCTGGACGTGTTCGGCGCCGCCGTGTGTCAGGGCGCGGTGCTCGGCGAGCTTCGCCGCCGCCGCATCGCCGCGTACTGCTTGATCTTCTGCGCGGCACAGGTCGCGGCGATGGAGATCGGCCGGCTGCTCGGCATGCTGCCGCGCTTCGCATCGTACTATACCGTGGCACAGGGGCTGTGGCATATTCTCGGCGCGCTCATTTTCTTTGTGCTTGGCGTGTGTCTGATCGTCAAGGCCGTCCGGAAAAAGACCGTATTCGAGCACCGCTCCGAGATCACTTACAAAAAAGTCGTCGGCACCGCCGTCCTCACGAGCCTTGATTCGCTGCTCGCGGGCGTCAGCTCCCGCTTTCTCGAAGCGTACTGGCTCTCCTGTCTCGCCACGCTCTTCGGCGTGACGGCGGTGTGCGCGCTCGGCGGCGTGTCGGTGGGGTATCATTTCGGGTATTCCCAGAAAAACACCGCGTACTGGATCGGCGGAGCGCTGTTTCTTGTGACCGGCGTGGATGTTCTGATCCGCTTGTTTGCGTGAAAAGGAGACACATATGGACAGCCGCAAGGATATGACAAAGCGCCTGATCGCCGACGGCTTCAAGGCGCTGATGCTGCGATATCCCTTTGAAAAGATCTCCATTATGATGATAACGAACGAGGCCGGGATCCGCCGCCCGTCGTTTTATAATCACTTTCAGGACAAGTACGACCTGCTCGCGTGGATCGTGGAAACGGACGTGATCGCCCCGGCGGGCGAGCCGCTGCGCAGCGGCGACGGGGTCGGCGCGCTGCGCACGATCTTTGCCGGGCTCGTGGAGGATGCCGCCTTTTACCGCAAGGCGTTCACCGTCACAGGGCAGAACGGCTTTGAGGATTCGTTCACCGACGCGGTGCAGCGTCTGCTTTTGGAAAACGCCGCGCTCACGCCCGCCGCGGGGCATGCAGGGCTTCTCTCGGAAAAAACGGTGGCGCGCTTCAGCGCCATCTGCCTCGTGTCCACGGTGAAGCACTGGCTGGAAAGCCCCCGCACGGCGAGCGTGGACGAGCTGGTGGACGCCTACCTCTATCTCGTATCCCACAGCGCATGGATGTAAAGATAATAAAGCACAGCGGCCGACGTGTTGATGCCGGCCGCTGTGCTTTTTTTATCCCATCTGGACGATGAGCATATCGCCCGCCCGGCAAATGCTGCCCTCCGCGGGAAACGGCGGCATTGCATCCGGCTGCGCTCCCTCGGGGAGCTCCGATTCGCTGCCGATGCGGATCGGGGTCTGCAGAATGTACGAAAAATACGCGGCGTAATACCCGCCGCCCACCGTACTGTTCACCCACGCGCCGGTGATCTGCGATACGCTGCCGAGCGCTTCGGGCGTATCGAAGGACGGCAGACCGATAAACACGACCGGCGTTTCTCCGGGGACATACCCCTCGGTCTGGTCCAGACGGAGGCAGAGCTCCGTCATGCGGGAAAGCGTGGCCTGCCGCTCAAGGTCTTTTTTGAGATAGAGCGCGTTTGCCGTCTGGACATTTCCCCAGATGAGCGCGGCGATCAGCGCAAGAGAGATCGCGGCGCAGCCGGAGAATACCCGGCTTTCCGGCAAACTTTGCAGGCACTGCCGCAGCAGCAGGATATCGAACACATACACCAGACAGAAGGCGTACTTCATCAGATCGTGCGCCTCCATCCCGGCGTAGCCGAGAAAGTTGGAAAGATTCATGCCCATCGGCAAAAGCGCGGCAAGAACAAGCGCAAGGAGAAGATTGGCCGCGGGGAGCCGTTTCCGGAGGAGAAAGCGTGCTGCCGCCGCCAGCGTGAGAACGGCGAGCAGGAGATGCCCCGCGCGCGTGACCGGCAGCGGAACGAAGACCGGCTGCCGCACGGTGCTGCGTGCCCATGTGTCATAGGTCGATCGGACGGCTTCCGGCAGAAGGTCGGGCATCATCCGGCCGAGACTCAAAAGACTGTTGTACCCGCCGTCGAGCGCGACGCCCGATGCGCTGCACACGGCGCGGACGAGAATATAGTACGCGGCCCCGCCGATAAAAAGGATGCCGACGGCTTTGAGCCCGTCGAAAAACACCGCTTTCGCGCTCTCGCTCTCCAGAAGCCGCAGAATACAGGCGATCATGACAAGCGAGACCGTGACCGAGATCATCGCCTGATAGAGCGCGAGCGAGCCGACAATGGGGATAACGGCGAGCGCCCTGCGCCGGAGCGTACCGCGGAGAAGGAGATACGCCGCGCACACGGCGAGCAGCATGGCGAGCATATCGCCGTCCAGATCGTAGATGTACGTTGCCGCCAGCGCCGAATATGACACATTGGTCACGAAAAGAGCGCCGATCACGGCAAGGAGCAGCGCGTTGTCCACGGAGAACAGCCGCGAAACGAGATACACCGCAAGCGATACCCACACGAGCGAGAGAACGCCGGAGAGCCACGGTGTACCGGCACCGCCGCTGAACACGGCGCGGTACGCCGGATAGAGAAAACGGCCGAGCGATATTTTCCAGTCCGCCACCGAGCCGGCGGCATAGCGGATATCACCGGAAAGGAACATCTCGTTGAGCGAGTCGTGGCTGACGGTAAAATTGGTGAACGCATAGCCGTGCGCGAGCAGGCCGAAGAGAAAAACGGCGGCAAAGGAAGCAAGAAGCCGTTGGCGCTCGCCGGTGATGCGAAGATGCGGCGCGCGGCGCAGCGCGGAAACAAATCTGGTCATGGCGGAAAAACCTCCCGCGGAAAGGCGGTCACGGATTCACAAAAAGATGTTTGCGGTTGTTGAAATACGGAATATTTACAAAGAGCATGACGATCGAACCGATGATGCTCCCGGCGACTTCGGCGGTAAAGACCGACTGGCCGATAATGATGCTTCCGATGAGCAGATAGAGCACCGTTACCGCGGTATTGACGATGTACATCAGATAATACATCATCGGGCCCTTGGCGCGGAACTTTGCCAGCGCTCTCTGCACGACCACCGCGTACACGGCGAGCGCAAGACAGACAACACCCATAACGATATCCAGCGGCTGCAGCGCAGGGAAGACGCGGTAGACCATTTCGGCGTTCCCCTCATAATGCGCGCCGGTGAAATATTTTCCGGCCGTTACCAGATTGACAAGCATACTGGCCCACAGCTGGAAGTAAATAATAAACTTGAACCACTTCATGCCGCGCCGGGGCGCTGCGATGACGCCGAACGCGGCGGCGGGATCGGGCGTGCCCTGCGGCGGCATGGCCGGTTCGACCGGAGCTGCCGGCGCAGCGGGGAAGAACGGAGTGCCTTCCGGCGGCGCGGCGGAGGGAGCGGGGGCAAGATCGGCGCCGCATTCGGGGCAGAATTTCGCGTTGTCGGGGATCTGTTTTCCGCAGAATCGGCAGTACATGGGGATTCCTCCTTCTGTTTATTTATAATACGGGGTTTAATTCCATGTTCCTTCGTTGGCGGTGAAAAGCTCGGCAATGCGGTTTCGGAGCGGGACAAGCTCCTCGCCCGCAAGCGCCGGATTTTTCCGGCAGAGCGCTTCGGCGGCGGACTGCGCCTCGTGCAGCATGTCCATGCTGCCGAGAAGGTCCTTGACGTGCATTTCCGGCAGACCGTGCTGGCGCGAGCCGAAAAAGTCACCGGGGCCGCGCAGCTCCAGATCGGCCTGCGCGATCTCAAAGCCGTTGTTCGTGCGCGTGAGCACGCGCAGCCGCTCCCTGGATTCTTCCGTCGGCGTATCGGACACGAGCACGCAGTAGCTCTTCGCCTTGCCGCGCCCGACGCGTCCGCGCAGCTGGTGGAGCTGCGATAGCCCGAACCGCTCGGCGTTTTCCACGACCATGAGCGTAGCGTTCGGCACGTCTACGCCGACCTCCACGACCGTCGTGGAAACAAGAATGTCCGTCTCCCCGGCGGCAAAGGCGGCCATGACCGCTTCCTTTTCCTTCGGCTTCATCCGCCCGTGGACACACGCGACGGTAAGATCGGGAAAGAGCTTTTGCAGCTCCTCGGCATGCTCCGAGGCCGACTTGAGCTTGCTCTCGCCCTCCTCGCCGTCCTCTACCTTCGGACAGACAACGAACACCTGATGGCCCTCTTTGACCTGCTTGTGAATAAACCCGTTCAGGCGGGCGCGGTAGCTTTCCGTTACGGCGAAGGTGTCCACCGTTTGGCGTCCCGGCGGCAGCTCGTCGAGCACGGAAACGTCGAGATCGCCGTAGATCATCAGCGCGAGCGTGCGCGGGATGGGCGTGGCGGACATGACGAGAATGTGCGGCTGCGCACCCTTTTCGCCGAGCGCGCCGCGCTGCTCCACGCCGAAGCGGTGCTGCTCGTCCGTGACGGCAAGACCGAGATTGTGAAAGCGCACGTCCTCCGTGAGCAGGGCGTGCGTGCCGACGGCGACATCGCACACGCCCTCCTCCAGCGCGGCTTTGACCGCGCTTTTTTCCTTTGCCTTCATCGAGCCGGTCAGAAGGCATACGCGGATGCCGAACGGCGCGAGAAAGTCCTGCAAGGTTTTTACATGCTGCTGCGCCAGAATCTCCGTCGGCGCCATGAAAGCGCTCTGGTATCCGGCCCGCTGTGCCGCCCACAAAAGCGCCGCCGCGACAAGCGTTTTGCCGCTGCCGACATCGCCCTGCAAAAGGCGCGACATCCGCTTGCCGGACGCCATATCGCGCAGCGCCTCGTCCGCGGCGCGCCGCTGCGCTCTCGTCGGCGAAAAGGGGAGAGCGGCATAAAACTCTTTAACGTCCGGCGTCGGGATACGCTCGCCGGGCACACTCTCGCGCTGCGCGCGCAGCCGCTGCGTGGCGCAGGAGAGAACGAAAAATTCTTCAAATGTCAGCCGCCGCCGCGCCAGAGCGAGCGTTTCCCAGTCCGGAGGAAAATGCACGTTCCGGTACGCAAAGCCGACCTTCGGCAGTGCATACTGCTCGGTGATCTCTGCGGGCAGAAGCTCCGGCAGCATATCGCCGCAGGCATTGAGCGCGCATTCCATGGCGCTCACGACGAGCTTATTCGATATCCCGTGCGTCAGCCGGTAGAGCGGCAGTATCCGCCCCGTGACGGTGCCCGCGCGGTCCTCCCGCTCAAAAACGGGGTTTGTGAACGTCTTGCGCAGCAGATTCCCGCCCGCCTTGCCGTAAAAGACATAGCTTTCGCCCGGAACGAGCTGGTCGCGGACATAGCTCTGGTTGAAGAATGTCACATCCGCGCTGCCGCTCTCGTCCACGATGCGCAGCTTCACGAGATCGAGCCCGCGCCGGACGCGCGTGAGGCGCGGCTCCGCTGCGACCATGGCGCGCACGCACGCCGTTTCGTCCAAGGCAAGCTCGGCGATGGGCCGCACGGCGGTGCGGTCCTCATAGGCGCGCGGGAAATAGTTGAGAAGATCGCCGAGCGTGCGCACGCCGAGACGCGCGAGAGCCTTTGCTCTCTGCTCGCCGACGCCTTTTATGTAACGGACATCCGTAGACAGCTCCGGCACGTTCTTCTCTCCCTTCGTAGATTATTCCGCGAGCGTTTCCCACTCGGCGTAAAGCGTCCCGAGCGATTCCTCGGCGGCGTCTTTCTGCGCGCCGAGCTCGAGCAGCTTCTGGTAATCGGAGGCGTTTTTCTCCATTTCGGCCTCGATATCGCGCAGCGACGCCTCGGCGCGCTCAATGTCGCGCTCGATCTTCTGGCGGCGGCGGTCGCGGTTCGGCTCGGTCTTTTTCTTGGGCTTCTCCTCGCGCGCCGCGCTCTTTGCGGCCTTCGCCGGCGGCTGGAGCGCTTCCTGCCGCGCTTTATATTCGCGCCACTCGGCAAAGCCGCCGCGGTAGTCCTCGATCTGCCCGTCGTGCAGACACCAGATGCGCGTGGCAAACTTCTCGATGAACCAGCGGTCGTGGCTCACGAAGAGCAGCGCCTCGCTGTAGTCCATGAGCGCGTCCTCCATCCACTCGCGCGAGAGAAGATCGAGATGGTTCGTCGGCTCGTCGAGCATGAGAAAGTTGATGTCGTCCCGCATGAGAATGCAGAGCCGCAGGCGGCTCTGCTCGCCGCCGGAGAGCACCGAAACGGTCTTGAACACATCCTCGCCCCGGAAGCCGAACGCCGCGAGACGGTTTCGCGCCGTCTGCGGATCGCACTTCGCCTCCCAGAGCATCGTGTCCACCATGTTGCGCGAGGGATCGTCAAACCGCACGAGCTGCGGCAGGTACGCGCTCTTTACCGCGGGGCCGAGATGGATCCAGCCGCGGTCCGGCGTTTCCTCACCGGTGATGCAGCGGAGCAGCGTGGACTTGCCCGTACCGTTGTCGCCGATGAGCGCGATGCGCTCGCCCGGCTCTATGAGCTCGTCGATGCCGGAGAAGAGCTTCTTCTCGCCGTAGGACTTCGCCACGTCCTCGAGCACAAGCACCTCGTCGCCGAAAAATTCCTTCTGCCGGAAGCGGACGGAGAGCTTTTTGTCCTCGCGCGGCCTTTCGGCGGTCTGGAGCCGCGCGATGCGCTTTTCCATGGAGAACGCGCGCTTGTGCAGCTTGTCCGCGCCCATGAACGCCCACAGATGCAGATCGTCCGCCGCCTTCTGCAGATGGGCGATCTCCTTCTGGTTTTTCTCATATTGCCTGCGCAGCTCCTCATACCGGCGCTGCTTTTCCTCGGCATAGAACGTATAATTGCCGTTATAAAACTCCGCCTTGCCGTTGACGATCTCAATGATCCGCTGCGCGACCTTGTCGAGAAACCAGCGGTCGTGCGATATGGCGAGCACCGTCCCCTTGAAGTGGAGCAGATAGTCCTCCAGCCACTCGGTCGCGTGCATGTCGAGATGGTTCGTCGGCTCGTCGAGCAGGAGAATGTCGGTGTCCTCCAGAATGAGGCGCGCCAAGTTGACGCGCGTTTTCTCGCCGCCGGAGAGCGAGTCGAAAAGCTGCCCGCGCATGGCAGGGGGGATGTCAAGACCGTTGGCGACCTTGCTGCGGCGCACCTCGGCATCGTACCCGCCGAGCATTTCAAAGCGCGAGAGAAGCTCGTCGTATTCCGAGAGCAGCGCGCGGTCGCTTGATACCGCCATGAGCTCTTCGAGCTTTCGCATCCGCGCCTGCATCGCGTTGAGCCGCTCTTCCGCTGTGGCAAGCACGTCCTCCACGGTGTAGCCCGCCGGATAGTGCGGGATCTGCGAAACAAGCCCCAGCCGCTTGCCGCGGGCAATGTCGATCTCGCCCTTGTCCTCGGTGAGCTCGCCGACCATCAAGCGGAAAAGCGTCGTTTTTCCCGTACCGTTGCGGCCGAGAATGCCGACGCGCTCGCCGTGCTGTACCTGAAACGTCAGCCCGTCGAGAATGTTGTTGTTGACCTCAAACGCCTTCGTGAGGTCCCGGACGGAAATATCAATCATCGGAATAATACTCCATTACAGTCTGTAATACGGAATTGGCGACGCCCCCGGCCTGCAGCAGTCCGCCGCCGCCGTGCTCGAGCATCACTGCAAACGCCACCGGCGCGCCGGTGCGCAGATACCCGACAAACCAGGCGTGCGTCGTGCCGTCGCCGACCTCCGCCGTGCCGCTCTTGGCGCAGAGATCCAGCCCCGGAAACCGGTCGCGGCCATAGCCGTAGGCCACGTCGTAGCTCATGCACTCGCCGGTATACTCCGCCGTCTCCGGATCCATGAGCACCGCGCCGCCGCCCACGCCGCCATAGGCGAGCGTCGGCGTAACGGCGGTGCCGCCGTTTGCAACGGCGGCGCACAGCCGCAGCATCGAATACGGCGTCACAAGATCGGTGTACTGCCCGATGCCGAGCCACGCCTCGTCGCTGCTGCCCGCTTCGGCGGTTTCGATCTTGCCGGAGGCCGTGGCCGCGCCGTCGAGCGTGAGAGACCCGGCCACGCCGAGACGCTGCGCCGTTTTCACGATCGTCTCGCTGCCAAGCTCAAGCGAAAGCTCCCCAAACGCGCAGTTGCAGGAATTTGCGAGCGCCTGCTCGATCGTCTGCGGACCGTGCCAGCCCGTACATACGACCGTCCCGCCGGGGAGATCGAGATACTGATTGCAGGTGAACGTCTGTTCGGTGAGATCGGGGAGATTTTCCGCCGCGGCGATGAGCGTCACGAGCTTGAATACCGAGCCCGGCGTGAACGTGCCGAGCGTGCAGCGGTTGATGAAAAGGCCGTCGATGCTCGTGTCGGCCTCGCCGTTCGGATCGTAGGAAGGGGAGGAGACCATCGTTAAAATCTCGCCGGTCTCGTAGTTCATCACGAGCACCGCGCCGCGGCGTCCCGCGAGCGCGTCCCACGCGGCGGTCTGCAGCCGTGTGTCGAGCGAGAGCGCAACTTCTGTGCCGCCGCCGGGCGTGCCGTAAACAAACGAGTAGCCCGCCAACTCATCGGCAAACGCGGAGATCGCGCCGCTGATGTATCCGCGGTAATCGCCGACGGCGTGGACGGAGGAGAGCCGCACGGCAGGATCGTCCGCGTAGCGCCACGCGCCGTTTTCGGTCTGCGCGAGAATGACGCCGTTGCGGTCGGTCAATGTGCTGCTTTTGAGCACGCCGCTTTGGTAAATGTGCTGGTTGGCGCTGTAGGATGCCCAGTCGCCGCCGCAGAGAGCCAGCCGGACGACAAAAAAGCCCATGCCGAGCGCCAGCGCCGCTGCAAGCAGCAGCGCGATGGCGGAGCGGTGTTCAATGCGTTTCATTTCACCGCCTCCTTTTTCTTTTTGCCGCGGCGGGCGTTCTCAAAGCTCGTGCGCAGCGCAAAGCTGCCGCCGGAGCGCGTGTCTCCGGCCTTGATATACGCGAGCATGCCCCAGCAGGAGATGAGGCTCGACCCGCCTTTCGATACGAACGGGAACGTCACGCCCGTGAACGGCAGCAGATCGAGCGAGCCGAACACATTGAGCGCGAGCTGCGCCATGAAGATCGTGACCGTGGCGCAGGAGGCGATCACATAATAGGAAGAGCGCCCGGCCGCCGCGCTGCGCACGGAGAACACCGCGAGCAGCAGCAGCGAGAGCACGCAGCACAGCGCAACGATGAGCCCCAGCTCTTCGCACACGACGCCGAACACCATGTCGGTGTTCGCGGCGAATATGTTTTTGAGCCAGCCCGCTCCCGCGCCGCGGCCAAAGAGACCGCCTGCGGCCGTCGCGGACATGGTGCGCACCTGCTGAAAGCCGGTGTTGAGAGGATCCTCCCACGCATGGCCCCAGGTGGCAAACCGCTGCGCCACATACGGCTTCACGGTCAGAACGAGCATCGCCGCGAGCGCCGCGCCGCCGATGGCGAGAAAGAGCGTGGCAAAGCTCCCGGAGCGCATGAAGGATATAACGAGAAAGCACACGAAGAAAACGAGCGCCGTGCCGAAATCGCCCATGAGCGCCAGCGCGCCCACGCACACGGCGGAGAAGGCGATAAACAGGATAAGGTTGCGCCGCCGGAACAGACGGTCGAGCGTCGCCGCGCCCGCGTAGACGTAAGCGATCTTGACAAATTCCGAGGGCTGGAGCGTCTGCCCGGCAATGCTTAGCCAGTTTTTTGCGCCCCAGATCGTTTCGCTCAGCAGCAGATTGAGCGCAAGAAAGCCGAGCGCGGCAAACGCCATCGGCCAGCGCATCGCGCGCACCCGGTGCAGATCGCGCAGCCACACGCCGAGCGCAAAGAAAAGCGCGAGCGCCGCGAGAAACAGGAGACAGTGCCGCCCCATGCCATCAGGCGCGGAGGACCCGACGACGGAAAAGCCGACGCTCGTGAGGAAAAACGCGAGCGTCTCCGGTTCAAACCCGCGCACGGAAATGCTGCGCATCACAAAATAGCAGAACCATTCCATGGCAATGAGCAGTCCGAACGAGAGCACGATGTAGGCGAGCGCCGCGCCGTCCGTCGTGAAGAAAAACTGGAAGAGCAGCACGAGCTGGAAGCATACGAGCAGAAGAAGCGTCACCGCCGGCTGCACCTTGTGCCCGGTCAGGGGGCGCTTGCGCTGCAATGTGGCGCGCTGCGCGTCGTCCAGCGCGAGAAAGTGCAGCTCCATTTCGCCAAGCTTGAGCGTATCGCCGCCGCGGAGCGGCGCGTCGCCCGTGACGGCCTTGCCGTTCAGCCAGACGCCCCTGCCGCCGTCGAGCGCGGAGAGCGTCCACTCGCCCGCGCCGGAGCGCTGGATGGCGGCGTGGCTGCGCTCGATCCCCTCGCCGGTGAGCACGATGTCCGAGGCCTTCGCCCGGCCGAGAATGCACTCCCAGTGCTCGATCGCGCGCGATGTGCCGTCCGGCAGCTCCAGATAGCCCCATACCTCCGGCACATACCTTTCGCTCAGCATCGAGCGCGCGCAGCGCGCCACGATCCAAACAGCGAAAAACGCGAGCACATACCCGGTGTATTGTAAAAAAGCGGTTTCTGTCATGCATTCGCTCCATAAAGACAATAATACAAAATATATTATATCATTTTTCTTGCCGCGAGAAAAGAGTTTTGCTATAATATCTGCGAACAAATCGCGCCTCGCGGCGGGAGGAACTGCCATGAACGGAAAATTTATCGTCATCGAAGGGCTGGACGGCTCGGGAAAAACCACGCAGCTGACGGCGCTTGCCCAAAACCTGCGCGCGCTCGGCTATGCCGTGGCGGAGACCGCGGAGCCGACGGCGAGCACGACCGGCGGGCTCGCGCGCGACGCGCTCTCCGGCTTCACGCCGCGCACCGGCGCGGAGATCGCGGCGCTCTTCATGGCCGACCGCGTGGCGCACAACGTAAATCCCATCAACGGCATCGGAAAGCTCCTCTCGGAGGGGCGCGTTGTCCTCTGCGACCGGTATTACTATTCCTCGCTCGCCTACCAGGGTACCGTGACCGACCCGGAATGGGTGTTCCGTATCAATATCGACTGCCCGGAGATCCGAAAGCCCGACCTCTGCGTGTTTCTCGATCTGGACGACGAGGAGTGCCTGCGCCGCATGGAGCAGGGGCGGTCTTACCGCGAGATCTACGAGAACGAAAATTCCCTGCTCGCCGTGCGCCGGCGGTATTATGAGATCTTCCGGCGGCTGGAGCATCGGGACAGGATCTGCATCGTGAACGCTGCCCGCACGCCCGAGGAGGTCGCCGCGGACGTGCTTTCCGCCGTAAAATCCGTGCTGGACTGATTTTTTGCATTGACAAGGCCGCATACCCTGTGATATGATACTCGAGCGGTTTGGAGAAGTACCCAAGTGGCCGAAGGGGCTCCCCTGCTAAGGGAGTAGTCGGTGATGAGCCGAG
>QWCE01002887.1_pt1 | contig 20667 bp, 13 predicted proteins | sample 1972531 | NCBI WGS metagenome assembly QWCE01 (sample SAMN09866716, study PRJNA288562) | Human gut metagenome isolate term4_stool, whole genome shotgun sequencing... | reverse complement strand
TCATTAAGTTCATATAGAGGTTCATAACCCTTACCAGACCATTCAGCTATACGATTTGATTGAAAATCAGTTGTAATCCAGTTATATTTGACTGTTTTTTTACTATAACTGAATCCAAGTGGGTTTAAATATGTTAGAACAGTTACATACCAATTGCCATCTTCTTTTTGATATACATCTCTAAAGTAATATGATTGGTTAGAATCGCCTGTTTCGGTATGATGACGTCCATAATCCGCATTTATTTCTTTGGTTAAATCAGGGTTTCCTCCTATAGTAGTACCTGTTTGTCCTGGTGCTACTTTTATATTAAATGTATACTTACCTGTTTCTTTAGCAAAATACTTATCTGGAATTATACCCCTAAGATTGATAGAAGCTGTAGCCTGTCCACCTTTTGACTTTTCATTAAATACGTAAGTCAATAAGTTTGTGTTGTAATCGAAATAAGGATCAGCAACTTCTTCACCGTCAGCGTGATATTTTAGGGATTCGTAGGAATATGCTTCCCATACGCCCGTCTTTGTACCAATATCTCCTGGTTCGTTTTCTAGATATTCAAGTCTTTGATTAACATTTGTTACTGTAGCCTTGTTTGAAGTATCTGTCTCTTCACCTTTTTCTATATAGTAATCACGTCCAGCTTCTGGTGCTCCAACTCCATCTACAAATCTTGCGTTGTATTTTACTTGACCTTGTTCGTCAACTACAACTTCAAAGTATACATTCGATGTTTGGTATCCATTTGGAGCTTGGGCTTCTTCTAGTCTGTATGTTCCTGGAGGATATTTTCCAAAATCAGCTTCGCCTTTATCATTTGTAATTTTGTTTGCAATTGTCTTTCTGTTACTATCTTTTAGAACAAATTCTGCTCCTGGAAGTCTGTTTCTTTTACCTTCGGTATCAAATGTGTCGCCAAATTTTGTAATAGTAATTGGACTTTTTGTGAATTCTTCATTAGATACTATTAGTTGATTAGCTTGATCTTCACCATCTCCACTTGCTTTGTTAATAATAACATTTTGAGTAAGATTTGTTTGTCTAGCTGTATCTTTATCTGTCAACCAATCATAGTCTAAGCTTACAGATTGTTTATCTCCAATATTAGCTTTTACTTTTACTAAAAATCCCCAATCATTTGCGAATCTTTCTTGTGGGAAGTAGATTTGGTAACCAGTTTTTCCTGTGTAAGGATCTGTTTTATTTGGAGTTCCTGTAATCTCGTGATTGTTTGCAACATTTATTACATTATTTCCAAGCATTGATGTATATCCTGACATCAATTGTTTTTCCATGTTATATCTTACATTTGCCCTATGGCCTGAAGATACGTCGTAAGCTTCTACATCTGTAATATTTACACCAGGAATAGAAATATTAAGTCTTGTATTTCTATTTGTACCGTCTTTACCATTATTGCTTTCTGGTTTTAGGTAAAGATAAAACTCAACTTCATTTTGATTAGTTGTTCCATTGGTTGTTATCTTACCATAGTGCATAGCGTTCATATAGTCTGGCCAGTTAGGTGCACTGTCGTGTTGAACTAGCTTTGTTTTATTAGTAGTTCCACCGGATTGTATATTGCTACCATTTACACTGATTGTACCATCTTCTGCTATGGTGATTGTTTTTTGTGATTGGTCAAGTTTATAACCTGCTGGAGCTTTTTCTTCTGTTAAAGTATAAGTTCCAGGAAGTACATTAGAAAATGTTGCTTTACCTTGGGAGTCAGTAATTATTGATGGTTGGTTATCACCTAATAATTTAAATTTTGCTCCTGCAAGTTTTTTACTCGGGTCTTTGCTATCAACTTTTACTACTGTAAAGGTAACTGGATTTTGTTCTGTTTGTTCTATTGCAGAGTTGTGGATATATTGACTATTTGTATTTATTTGATAGTAGTTGGCATTTTCGTTGTACTTGTAAGTTTTATCACCTACTTGTACAGTTTCTTGGTCGAATTCTTGTACTATCTTGTTGCCTCTTTGTGAAGGCTCATGAGTTGTTCCGTCTATATCCCAATATCTTGCGTTAGAAATTGTAACAAATCTTGTGGTCTCTCCAGCAGTGACTGCGTCTACATGGACTTCGCCTAGAGTGTTACCATCTTTATCTTTTGCGATAAATTTTTGTCCTGGCATTGTCATATCAGTAACTGGCAAGTTCCAAACTTGGTCAATGTATAGGTCTCTGAATTTAGAAATTCTTACACCAGAAATACTGTAGTTATTTGGTTGATCTGCATTTCTTAAACTTGTATCTAATTGATAAACCGCAATAGTTCCAACTTCTTGTTTGCCTTGAGGATCAGATTCTTTTGTTGGAATAGAATTGATATTTTTTGTTGTTCCAATTTGAACCATTTGACCTTGATCGTTTAGACCGTAGACTGCACTTTGTCCACTTGTTATATTTTGTTCGCCCTCAAGTTTTCTATCTTCAAGAGGTAGGCCCTTATTATTTACATCCTTACTTGATACGGCATCTGTGATTGTCCAAATAGCATTATTATTAGATTTGAATTCTCCAAGGATTGTTGTTCTGTTATTAATTCCTGAACGAGTTGGTGTGAAATCTCTTATGGCTTCTTGGCTAAAACCATTGTCGTTTATTGATCTAACTGCACCTTTTTTCAAACCTTTATTGGCATTATAAATAGATATATCGACCATATAAGAGCCTTGCCTATTTACAACAGGTGTATAGAAAGTATATATTGCTTCGTTGCCAGTTATATCTGGTTTGTAGTGAACTGAACTTGTGATTCCAAGATTTCCATCTATTGGGTTTTTTGTCAAAGCCCTATCACTTGTTATTTTTAATTCTTGACCATTTACCTTGAAGTTTTGAATTTCTCCAAGTCCTGATCCTTTGACTGTTGTAAGGTTTAAGTTAAAGCCTAGGCCATCTTTTAGGTCTTCATCAGCATTTACTTTTATAGTCCAGCTCATGCCAATCATTACTCCATCTTTTACAACTGGTGTTCCAATTGGATCTAGGTCTAGCTTATAATCTGCCGATTCTACAATTTGTACTACATCATCTCTTCCATCTTCTATGATAGTATTTGTTACATTGCCATTTTTATCTACTACCACTGGTAAAAGAGCTTTTGGATTTGTAACACCAAGTCCTGATATTTTATTAATAACTGTAAAACTTTGATCGGCAGGGATATTTTCAGTATTGAAATCTACGTCAATATTTAAAGGAAGGTTTATATCTTCAGATATTTCCTTTGATATTTTATATCTTATGGTGTTTGTGGTCGAATCATATTTTGGATTAGCTATTACTTGTCCATTATGAACTATTGGTTTTAGAGTTGACGGGTCTTTTACCATTAGTTTTTTATCTAGGTGGAGATCAAAATATTGTCCAACTTTAATTGGGCCTTGTCTATTTGATGTATCAAAACGAGTTCTTATTGTGAATTTCTTATTTTCTAATGGTGATGGGCTTTGACCTACTGGACTAGGTACATTTTCTTTGCCAAAAAGCAAAGTTTCTAATTTGCCTAATAAGCCTTCTTTGTTTGAATCTTCTTTTGCTGGCTCGTCAATTTCTGCCAGTTGATTTGTTTGATTTTCAGTGTCAGTTTTTGTTTCTTTGCTATTGTCTTCTGATTTTTCTTTGTTTAAATCTATATTTTCATTATTTAATTCTTTTGTTTGAGGAGTTTTATTTTCTTTTTCTTCAGTATTTTCTTTTATTTCTTCTTTTGGATAAATTTCATCTATTAGCTTTTCTAGGTCTATTTTTGCTACTTTGAATTTTTCTTCATTTAATCCTGAAGTTAGGGTTGCTAAGATTTCTTTTAAATTTTCTTTGTCTAAATCTTTTGCTTGATTTTTTAGATTATTCTTAAATTCTTCTTCGCTTATTTTTTCATCGTTGTAAGATTTAATATTTTTACTAATCTTTTCTATACTTAATTCTAATAATGTGGTTAGTTTTTTTTCTTCTTTAAATTTACCTATTAGAGCATCTTTGTTTAGGTCGATAGGAGAAGTTTCTTCTTTTGTTTGATCTTTGTTATCTTTGTTTCCTTCTGGCAAAGGATCTTCGTTTGAATCCTTATTTTCTTCTTCAGATTTTTTATCTGTTGTTTCTTCTTTGTAGGATGGGTTTTTTATTACTTTATTATTGTAGGTAAATTCTTTTGGATTTGCGTCCTTTTTGACTGTTGTTGTTAGGGCGATTTTTGCAATGAATCCTTGTGGAATTTGTAATTCACTTTCTTTGGTAAAAGGAATTTCTTGGCTAAATTCTTTTTTTAGGATAAAGCCTTCTTCGTCTGCTTGGTAGAAATCAACTTTGATTTGACTTTCTTTTGTATCTTGGTTTTCGTCTAAATTTATTTGATAATTTACGCTTTCCTTAGCTTCTGTTTGTGTATTTATTAGATAATCTGTCCAAGTGATTTCTGTTTTCTTATCTCCTAAAAGATTTGTTTCTTTGAAGCTTGCATCAATTTGGTTTTCTTCGATAATTTCTAGTTGATTTTTATCTTCTTGATTTTCTTCTTCTAAGACAATTTCTTCTAGATTCTCTTCTTTTTCCCTAAAGTTGATCCTATCTTGGTGGAGTATTTCTTCATTTTGATCTTTGATTACAAAATCTAAAGAGTATATTTGATCTTTATTTTCTTTGATTTTTTCAAAAGTTTTTTCTTCTATTTGTGCGCTTAGGTAATAAACCACTTCTTGGTTTTTGATTTCTGCTGTGGCTGATAGGGTTTCTATGTATTTATCTTGATTTAGAATATTTGGATTTTTAACTTGACTTTCTATTTCAATTTCTGATCCGTTTTCATCTACGACTGCTGTTTTTTCTAACTTTAATTTTTCTTCTTTGCTGGTTTTGTTTATTGCAAAAATCGCTTGAATTTTATCAGTCAAATCTTCTTTTGTTTTTATTGCAATCCTGTAAAGTATTTGACCAGTTGTTTGTGATAGGCTTACGGATTTTTCTACTTCTAGTTTTCCAAGCTCTTCTTTTTTTCTGTCGCTTTTTAAAAGCGTACTTTCTTTCTGATTTTGGGCAGACTTATCCCCTTGATTGTCCTCGACAGCTTTTAGGCCCATTAAACTTGTTTCTTTGCCGTAAATTTTTCTAGGATTTTTTGTTAAACTTTGTGCTAAAATTTGACTTGGAAATGTCATAGTGAATACTAGAACCAACGCCAGTATTTTTACTAAGACTTTTTTTAATTTGCTTTTCATATACTCCCCTTAAAATTCATATTCTTATATATGGTGATTTTTTATAGATTTTCATAAATTAAGTAAATTCATAAAGAAAAATGCTCTATTTTAAAATAGCACACACTTTTCCATTTTTATACTTATATTATACTATGAAAATCATATTTTTAATATAGCAAATTTGACGTTTTTTTAGTTTTATTTTCAACAAAACACAAAAATTACTAAATTTTTTTTAATTTTATTATTTTCAAAGAAAATAAGGACTATTGTTGGTAATTTCAAGCTTCTTTACCTTACAATAGTCCTTAATTTAATCTATTTTTTATTAATATTCTTTAGCTATTTCTCTAAGTACTTCAATAGCCTTGTCAATTTCTTCATCAGTATTAAAGTATGAAAAAGAAAATCTTACTATTCCTTGAGCCTCGGTTGCAAAATGTTCGTGAATTAATGGCGCACAATGAGCTCCAGGTCTTGTTTGAATGTCGTATTTTTCATCTAAGATTAGGGCAAACTCTGATGATTCCATATCCCTTAAGTTGATTGAAACTATCGGAGAATATTCACCCTCTGGTTTTTTGGAATAAATTTTAATTCCATCTATATCTTTTATCCCATCATAAAATCTTTTGGTGATTTCTTTTAGATGTTGGTGAATTTTGTCAATTCCCTCATCTAAGATAAATTTTATGCTGGCATCCATGGCAATTTGTGATATGAAATTGCTCGTTCCAACTTCAAAAACTGCCGGGAAATCTAGCGGATGATTTTTGTCAAAGGAATTAACTCCAGAACCACCAGAAAATACATTGGAAAAATCAAAATCGCCATTTTTTATGATTCCACCTGTTCCTGATGGTCCATAAAGAGATTTATGGCCAGTAAATACAAAGATGGAATTAGGATATTTTGAAATATCAAGATCCAAACAACCTGCAGTTTGAGCAATGTCTATTATCATTATGAGCTTATATTTTTTTGCATAAGCATAAATTTTATCCAAATCATTTACATTGCCCAAAAGATTTGAGGCTTGATTTGTTATGATAAATTTAGTGTTTTCTCTAATAAGCTCTGGGATTTTGTCAAAATCTACATTGCACTTATCATCAAAATCTATAAAACTAAGTTCTGCCCCACTTTGATAAAGAGGTCTTAGAACTGAGTTATGCTCTGTTGTTGTAGTTATTACATGGTCATTTTCTTTTACTAAAGATTTGATTACAAAATTTAGACCAAAGCTTGCATTTTCAGTAAGGGCAATATCATTAGGATTTGCTATATGAAAAAGTTTTGCCAAGTCTTTCTTAGTTTGGAAAATTCCCATCATGGAGTTTTGGCTTTTGATGTGTCCGCTTCTTGAAGGGTTGCCCAAATCGTTAGTATTTAGCAATTCTATGAATTTTTCTTTTAAGGCATCTGGTTTGTGAAGAGTTGTCGCCGAATTATCAAAATACATATTCTTTTATCTCCCTCTTTTTGCCATCATGACCTAAGCTGTAGGAATTCTCATAATCATCTTTTGTTAGAATTTCCATAGCCTCATCTATAAGATCTTTATCTACTCGCAAGCAATAGCCACAACCTGTGCCAATTTCTGTCGGCAAAGGAATAAGTCTTGATCCTTTTAAATGTTCAACTTTGCTTAAAGCCGCCAAGGCTTCAGAAATGTTGTGAAAAGAAAATAGAAAATATTCTATATTATTAGCAAGGGTAGATGGCATGATTAGATCTCATTGCTTCTACAATTTTGTACATATTGGTGATTTCGCCAACTTTTAGCTCTTCTTTTTTGCCATAATTTTGTAGACAAAGTCCGCAAGAATAAATTCTTACTCCTCTAGCTTCAAGGCCTTTAAGATCTTCAATAGATTTTTCATTTTCTGTTGTCATAAATACTCCTCTGTTGTAGAAGTACATAGCAACTGGAAGATGATCTTGTTCGGTTAGGGCATAGATAAAGCCTTCTAGTAAAGATTTTGAAAATTCTGGATCTCCATCAGCCATTTTATCAGAGCTTACAATTACAATGTAGTTGCTGCTTGTAGCATCATTTACGCTATAGCTTTCGATTTGGCTATGGTCTAGGGAATCTTTTGTTTTTTCTAAAGATACTTTGTATTTTCTATCTTCAAGTTTTTCTACTTTAACATCTATTTTTAATTCTTTTGCCATTTTTGATAAGTTTTCGGTTGCAACTTCGTTATCAACTAAAACTTCAAATTCTTTCTCATCTGGATTTTCTCTAAAAGCCTTTTTTGTTTCAATAACTGGGATTGGACAAGCTTTACCTAATACATCAATTTCTTTCATTTTTTTCTCCTTTAATTTTTTTTACCTTACAATAATTGGATAAAATCTTTTGGATTTTACTTCCCCTATTTCATATATATCCATTTTTTCTCTTTTAAAATCATTTTTTATTTGATCGGCTGTTTCTCTATCGACAGCTACTAATAATCCACCTGAGGTTTGTGGGTCAAACAAAACTTCGCTTAGGGCAAAATTATCTTCGTAAAATTCTACACGTCCTCCAAGATAATTTCTGTTATTTTGACCACCAGAAGTGTATAAAAATTCCCCAGCAAGTTCTAGGGCTTGATCAAGGATTGGAACTTTTTTGCTATCAACGATAATTGTAAAATCATCTCCAGCCATTTCTGATAAGTGGCCTAAAAGTCCAAAGCCAGTTACATCTGTTGCTGCGTGGATATCGTAATTTACAAAAATATCCCTAGCGTATTTGTTTAAAGTTTTCATTTGATCTGTGCAAGCTTTGAAATTTTCTTCTGTTACAAGACCTTGGTTGTAGGATCCTGTTATAAGACCTGTTCCAAGTTTTTTGGTTAGTAAAAGCACGTCTTTATCGTGTGGAGTGTTGTTTTTCCAAATTTTATCCAAAGCAACCTTGCCAGTAACGGACAAGCCGTATTTGGTTACATGATCGTGGATTGAATGACCACCTGTAAGGCTTGCTTTAGCTTCTGTTACCTTATCATTTCCACCTCTAAGAATTTCTCTTAGGATATCAAAATCATCTTCTAAAGGGAAAGTTGTAATATTTAGGGCACAAATTACTTCGCCACCCATAGCGTAAACATCGCTCATTGAATTTGCTGCTGCAATTTGACCAAATAAATATGGATCATTTACCATTGGTGGGAAAAAGTCTAGAGTTTCGATTATTCCGGTTTTGCCATCAATGTCAATTACAGCTGCATCATCTTTTTTGTCAAAGCCTACAACTATATCATCACGTTTGTAAGGAGTGATATCTTCTAATAATTTATCCAAATTTCCTGCGGCAATTTTTGCATTGCAGCCGCCACATACATTTAATTGACTCATAAATTTTCCTTATAACATTTCTATAAAGGCAGCAATCCTCGTGTTTAGTTGACCTATATCAGATTTTGAAAAATCTGTTTCAACAAACATATAAGGTATGCCTTTTTCTTCTGTAACAAATCTTTTGATGGTTTCTCTTTCCACTATATATGGATGACAAGAAACCAAGTCCATTTCCAAAACTCCATCAGCCTTGTATTTATCAATAAGTTTGCTTAAAAGTTTTAGTCTGTTGGTATCAGGTGTCATAACAGAACAACCAATGTCAAGGTATCTGCTTGCGATAGCTTCGTTGATATCTTCTGCTTCAAGGTCGATGTTGTTGTCAAAATTTTTCTCTCCAGAGCAGTTTTCAAAAGAAACTACAACTCCACCATTATTTTCGATAGCATTGATAACTTTTTCTGTAGCTCCGCCCATTGGACAACCTGTAACAATAATTCTAGGCTTTTTTTCTCTAGTTGATGGATCGTACTCATCGCGAACTTTTTTTGCTATGGCATTTATCTCATCGGCAATAGCTTTTTTGTCCATTTTGAAAGTTGATCCATAGGTTACATGGAAAAAGTCTAAGCCACTCATTGGCGCTGGGTCAAGTTCCATGGTATCGGCAAGATTTTTTTGTGCATCTCTTATGTCATTGCCAATTTTTGCCCAGTATCTAAGATTTTCATCAGTTATTTCAGTATTAAATTTATCTTCCAAATATTTTCTAAAGTCTATAACTTCATCTTTCCAATATTGTAAGGCTCTGGCATTTTGTGTTTGTGGCAAATGCATGATATAAACTGGCTTAATGTCATTCATTAACTCATACATTTTTTTCTTACCATCGCAAGTGGTTTCGCCTACAACTACATCAGAAAAATAAAAGAATGGACACTTGTTTGTCTTGGCAAAACCATATGAAGATTTTATAAGCGGGCAAAGATTTGTCGGCAAATCTCTTTCTGCTTCTTCTATGGTTTCATCGCTTGTTGAGCAAAGTGCAACGGTAGAAGCTCCTGCCGCCCAAGCAACTTCTGCTGGAAAATAAGTGCAATAAGCTCCAACTAGTGGAATTCCCTTATCTTTTAATTCTTTTACAGATAAAAACGCATTTTGCCTTGCTTCGGCAAAATCATCAAATATCTCGGGCAAATCTTTTACAAGTTCTGTCAATAATTTCTCCTTTCAAATTTTAAAGCTACATTTATAAAACAAACATTTTCCCTAGCTTTTATAAGAAAAATGAAAAATTTAATTTACATATCCACTAAACGATAAAGGCTTTGATTGTCAATTTATTATCGATGAATTAATATAAAAATTTAATGAAATATAAATAAATGCCTTTTGATATTGAGATTTGAAAAATTTACCATATAATAATCCTAGCAGAAAGGGAGTAGCCCAATTATTTAATCGTCAGAACGAATTTATTTCCGGTTGAATAAACCCTTATACGGTGGCAAGACTTTTGGCGAATTCGTCAAAAGTCTTTTTTATTACCATTTTGCAAAATTATTATAGGAGGAATTATGTACTACCAAGGTTCTAAGGAAGAAATTTTAGAAAAAATTGGATCTAACGAAAAATCCGGTCTAAGCGCAAGCGAAGCAAGCAAAAGACTTGAAAAATATGGTCCAAATAAAATCGAATCTTCCAACAAAAAATCTATGATTCAAAAAATTTTGGATCAGATAATTGACCCCATGGTAATTTTACTTATAGTAGCATCAATTATTTCTGCCTTTACTGGAGATAAAATTGAAGCTATCATAATTATTGCAATTGTTGTTTTAAATGCTATTATGAGTATTTACCAAGAAGGACAAGCTGAAGATTCTGTGGCAGCTTTGCAAAAGATGAGCTCGCCTGAAGCTACGATAATCAGAGATGGCAAACGTATAAAAGTAAAAGCTGAAGAACTTGTGCCTGGAGATATCGTAGTTCTTGAAACAGGAGATATTATTCCAGCTGATATGAGATTGCTCGATTCTAGGAATTTAAAAATCGATGAATCATCCCTAACTGGAGAATCTGTCGCAGTAGAAAAAGATGCAAACGAAGAATATAGCGAAGAAGTTGGCATTGGCGATAGAAAAAACCAAGCTTTTTCATCATCAATTGTAACTTACGGCCATGGCTTAGGAGTAATTACAAAAACAGGTCACGAAACAGAAATAGGACAAATCGCCAAAAGTCTTGATACTGTTGAAGAAAAAGAAACTCCTTTGCAAAAACAACTTAAAGTTTTGTCAAAAAAACTTGCAATTTTAGTAGTTGTAGTTTGCGCTTTAGTTTTTGTGGTTGGATATTTTAGAACGAGCATGGATTTACTTGATAACTTTATGGTTGCAGTTTCCCTTGCAGTTGCAGCTATTCCAGAAGGCTTAACCGCAGTTGTAACTATAGTTTTATCAATCGGCATGAATAGAATGGTTGAAAGAAAAGCCATTGTAAAAAATCTTGTTTCTGTTGAAACTTTAGGTTCTACAACTGCCATTTGTTCTGATAAGACTGGTACTTTAACCCAAAATGAAATGACCATCACCAAAGTCTACACAGATTTTAAAGAATTTGATGTTAGCGGTTCTGGTTATGCTCCAATTGGCGAAATTTCTCATAAGGGAGAAAAAATCGACGAGAACGAGCAAATAAAATTATTGATGACCATTGCATCTTTTAGTAACGATGCAAATTTAACAGAAGATTCTGGAATGTATCAAATTACAGGTGATCCTACAGAAGGAGCAATGCTAACTCTTTCTGAAAAGTGGGGCATAAACCAAGAAAAATTAAACGAAGCTCATCCAAGAATTGACGAGATTCCTTTTGATTCTGATAGAAAAATGATGACAACTTTCCACAACATAGAAGATTCTTACTATGCTATGACCAAAGGTGCGCCAGATATTATTATCAAAAATTCTTCAAAAATCATGATCGATGGCAAATTAGAAGACTTTACAGATGATTTAAAGAAAAAAGTTTTAGAAGAAAATACCAAACTTGCAAGACTTGCCCTTCGTGTTATGGCCTACGCTTTTAAACCTTATGAAAGTTTGGAAAATGAAGAGCTTACAACAGAAAATATAGAACATGAAATGATTTTTGTAGGCCTTACAGGAATGATCGATCCACCTAGAGAAGAAGCCAAAAAAGCCGTTGAAGAATGTCACAACTCTGGTATCGATGTAATAATGATTACTGGAGATTATTTTGAAACTGCCCTTGCTATTGCCAAAGATCTTGGCATTGCTGAAAATGCCGAGCAAGCTATGCAAGGATCTGACTTAAATAACAAAAGCGATGAAGAAGTAAGAGAAATTGTAAAGACAAAACGTATTTTTGCAAGAGTATCACCACAAAATAAGGTTCAACTAGTAAACGCCCTTCAAGCAAACGGCAATATCGTAGCTATGACTGGAGATGGTGTAAATGACGCACCTGCAATCAAAAACGCCGATATTGGAATATCAATGGGTATAACTGGTACTGATGTAGCTAAAGATACTGCCGATATGATTTTGGTTGATGATAATTTTGCAACTATTGTAAATGCAGTTGAAGAAGGAAGAGTAATTTTTTCAAACATCAAAAAATTTGTATCTTTCCTTTTATCATGTAACATAGCAGAAGTTGCCATAGTATTTTTGTCAATACTTTTTGGCTTGCCTTCTCCACTAACACCAATTCAACTTTTGTGGCTAAATCTTGTAACCGATGCTTTCCCAGCTCTTGCTCTTGGGGTTGAACCAGCAGAAGCTGACATAATGAATCGTCCACCACGTGATCCTCATGAGAATATCTTATCAGGAGAAACTGGCCAACACGTAATCTTACAATCAATTGCCATAACAGTTGCAGTTCTTGCCGCATATATTATAGGCTTAAATTATATTTTCCCAAATAATATAGCTGGCGCTCACACCATGGTATTTGCAACACTTATCACAAGCGAATTGCTAAGAGCATTTTCTGTTAGAAGTGAAAAATACACCCTAAAAGAACTTGGATTCTTTTCAAACAAAGCCTTGGTAAAGGCAAATATTTTATCCTTCTCTTTGTTGCTTTTGGTTATGTATGTACCGATTTTAAGAGAATTATTCGAACTAGAACTAATAACTTGGCAATGGTTGGTAATAATAGTATTAGCCTTCCTACCGCTAATAATTGGTGAAATTAGAAAAAAAGCTAATAAATAAAATTTAGGAGAACTTACAAAATGTAAGCTCTCCTTTTTTATAGAGAAAAAACAATGCCCAAAAGTCCACTTATTCCAATTATTATAAGTGGATTAATTTTTTTAAATTTTATTTGGACAAATAAAAAAATTGCAAAAATTGAAATTGGCAAAAATCTAAATAAGTCTATAAGATTTCCACTAATCTTAAATAAATCAATATCTAAAAGTGTAAGTGCCATAACAGAACTCATAGCTCCAAGTATTAAGCCTCCAGTTGCTGGACGAATTGTAAAAAACATATCATTTACAATTTTTGAGTTTTTAAATTTTGCCATGGCTTTTGCTATAATAAAAATAATTATTATAGGTCCTGTCACTAGTGAAATTGTGGCAAGAATTGCTCCAGGGATCCCGTAGGCCTTAAAGCCTGCAAAAGTTGCCACATTTATGCCTATTGCTCCTGGGGTTGATTCTGAAACTGCTATCATATCTAGCAAATCTTTTTCTGTAAAATAATTATAATTTCTGGCTATCTCCTGCAAAAATGGAATGGTTGCAAGGCCTCCACCAACTGCAAAAAGTCCCGCCTTAAAAAATTCCCACATTAGTCTAAGCATTTTCCTTACCTCTTCCTAAAAGTATGCCAAAAATTCCAAGACTTATAACGATTATAACTGGAGAAATTGACAAAACTGCAACCGCTAGAAATGTTAGAAAAAATATTATAAATTTAAGACTTGTGTCGGCATTTTTCTTAGTCATTTTCATAACTGTATAAAAAACCAAAGCACAAACGCCAATTCTTATTCCCGCAAAAGCGTGTTGGATAAAGGCAAGATGGCTGTAAATTTTAAGAAAATTTGCAATTAAGACAATGATTATAATTGATGGTGTAATAAAGCCAAAAGATGCAACAATTCCACCGATTTTTCCAGCCATTTTATAACCTAAAAAAGTCGAGGTGTTAATGGCGATAATTCCTGGTGTCGATTGACCAATAGCATAATAATCTAGGATTTCCTCTTGGCTTGCCCAATTTTTCTTATCACAAACTTCTCGCTCGAGAAGTGGTAGCATGGCATAGCCACCTCCAAAGGTAAAAACACCGATTTTTGCAAAAGTTAAGTATAAATCTAATAAAATATTCATAAAAAATTCCTTTCTATTAATAGTATAGCATAGCTTTTATAAAGTTTTAAATTTGGGAAAATCACCAATAAATTATTCTTAAAGCTATTGGGGTATATTATATACTAAAGAAGAAAAAAATAAGGAGTTTTAATGAAGTTACTTTTTGATTGTGATGGAACTTTGCTTGATTCTATGCACATTTGGGTTGAGCCTATCAATAAAATATTTAATAAATATGGTTATAGTTTTGAAGGCTTGGAGAAAAAAGAAAAAGGCATAATTGAAGCACTTCCTTTAAGTGGAATGGTCACTTATATAGCAAAAAACATAGCAAAAGATATGACAGAAGAAGAAATTAACAATTATTTTTTGCAAATCGTAGAAGATGGTTACAAAAATCATCTAATGCCCAAAGATGGCGTTTTGGAAAAGCTAAAGGAATTTTACGATCATGATATAGAAATGGGCATAGCTTCTTCAACTGATTCCAAATACCTAAAACTTGCCTTCAAACGTCTGGGAATTGACCATTATTTCACCTATTATAACACTCCGGATTTGCTAAATTCTAAAAAATCTGACGAGAAATTCTGGCAAAGTTCCATAGATAATTTTAAGATAGATCCAGAAGAAATCATACTTTTTGACGATGCTCTTTATGCCATAAAAGCCGCGAAGAAATCAGGAATTAAAACTTGTGGAGTTAAAGATTTTCCTTACAACAAAAATGAATGGGAAGATATCAAAAAATTTTCCGATATTTATCTTGAAGGAATTTGGGATTTTGACCTAAATGATTTATAAAAATAAGGATGCTAGTTTTTTACTAGACATCCTTTATTTTTTATACCATATTTTCTGGCTTTACATATTTGTCGAAATCTTCTTCGTCTATATAGCCTAATTCATGGCTTGCCTCTCTTAGGGTTAGACCTTTTTGATAAGCGTATTTGGCGATTTTGCTTGCCTTGTCATAGCCTATGTGTGGAGATAGGCTTGTTACTAGCATTAGAGATCTATCCAAATTTTCTTTTATTTTTTCTTGGTTGGCTTTTAAACCTTCTAATAGATTTTTTCTAAAGCAAGTTAATGATTTGCTTAATAAAGTTATTGATTGATCCATATTATAGATAATTAGTGGCATATAGGTGTTTAGTTGCATTTGCCCTTGGGAATTTGCCATTGTTATAGCAAGATCATTTGCCATAATTTGTATTGCAACCATTGTTATTGATTCAACTTGAGTTGGGTTAACTTTGCCTGGCATTATTGAAGAACCAGGTTCGTTGGCTGGAATTATTAACTCGCCAATACCGCATCTTGGTCCGCAAGATGAAAATCTAATGTCACTTGCAATTTTGTACATATCGCTTGCTAGGGTTTTGATGGCTCCATGTGTATTTACTAGGGCATTTTTGCTGGATAATTGATAAAATTTGTTGGTATCACTTACAAATTCGCTAGCTAATTCTTTTGATAGCTCGCTTGCCATTTCATCTCCAAAATTTTTCTTGGCATTTATTCCAGTTCCCACTGCTGTTCCACCGATGGCTAGTTTTCTTAGATATTTGCTTACTTCTTTTAGGATTTCGTAATCTCTTTCAACCATTACTTTCCAGCCAGAAATTTCTTGAGATAATTTTACTGGAGTTGCATCTTGTAAGTGGGTGCGACCAGTTTTTATTAGGTCATTTTCTTTTTCCAATTTTTCTAAGGCTTTTATTATTTCTTCTATTGCTGGAAATAAGTTTTCTTTCAAATTTAAAAATGTTGAAAGGTGCATGGCTGTTGGAAATACATCATTTGATGATTGACTCATATTTACATGATCGTTTGGATGGATTAGTTTTTCTCCTTTTTTTGCATTTGCTATGTGAGAGATAACTTCATTTACGTTCATATTTGTCTGAGTTCCAGAGCCTGTTTGCCAAATTGTTAGTGGAAATTGGTCTGTGTATTTTCCTTTTAGGATTTCATCTGCAGCATAGATTATTAGATCTCTTTTTTCTTGATCTAATTTGCCTTCGTTGGCATTTACAATTGCTGCAGCTTTTTTTATATAAACTATTGCGCGAATTAAGTTTTCTGGCATAGTTTCTACATCTTGAGGAAAGTTTGTAAGAGATCTTTGAGTTTGAGCTCCCCAAAAAGCTTCTTCTGGAACGTCAATTACGCCAATAGAATCTTCTTCTTGTCTAAATTTCATATTCCTATCCCTACAATATCTTTTCTTCATCCAAGATGCCTGGTTTGATCATCTTTTTAAAGTCTAGGATTTTATCTAATTCTTTTTCATCAAGTAAGCCTTCTTTTAGAACTAATTCTCTAATGCTTATGCCTGTATCTATTGCCTTATGAGCAATTTCACTTGCTTTTTGATAGCCAATGTGTGGAGCAAGTGCTGTTACTAGTCCAACGCTTCTTTGAACCTTATCTGAAAGAGCTTTTTCATTTGCTGTAATATTGTCTACACAATTAATTCTTAGTGTATTTATTGCACCTTTTAATGTTCTTAGTGATTCAAATAAGTTGTAGAAAATTATTGGTTCAAAAGCATTTAGTTCAAGTTGGCCTGCTTCAACTGCCATAGTTACAGTCATATCATTTCCTATTACGTTAAAGGCAACTTGGTTTACAACTTCTGGTATAACTGGATTAACTTTTCCTGGCATTATTGATGAGCCTGCTTGGCGAGCTGGTAATTTGATATCAGCAACTCCTGCTTGTGGACCTGAACTCATTAATCTTAGGTCGTTGGCTATTTTTGATAAGTTTGATGCGTAGGTTTTTAGTATAGCTGAAGCATAAGAGAAACCATCTAAGTTTTGAGTTCCATCTATCAAGTCTTCATTTTGTGAAAGTTTTAGACCTGTAACTTCTGCCAAAACTCCAACTATTTCTTCTACATAAGTTTTATCAGCGTTTAAGCCTGTTCCTATAGCTGTTCCACCAAGGTTAACTTGGCTTAAAGTTTCTATTGCACTGTCAAATCTCTTGTGGTCACGTCTGATAACCTTTGCATAAGCTGCAAATTCTTGGCCAAGACTTATAGGAATTGCATCTTGAAGCTGAGTTCTACCCATTTTGTAAACTTCTTTGAATTCTTCTGCTTTTTTATCAAAAGATCCTATAAGTTTTTCTGTTTCTTCTTTTAGTTCTTCAAAATATCTAATTAAGGCAATTTTACCTGATGTTGGGATTACATCATTTGTTGATTGGCCACGGTTAACATGATCATTTGGATGAACTTTATCATAAATTCCTAATCCCCCGCCTAAAGATTCGTTTGCAATATTTGCAATAACTTCGTTGGCATTCATGTTAAAGCTTGTTCCAGCTCCACCTTGGATAGGATCTACTATAAAATTATCCCTGTATTTGCCATTTAAAAGATCATCACAAGCTGCAACTATTGCATTTTTTTGATCTTCTTTTAGCAAGCCTATTTTACCGTTTTCTATGGCGCAAGCTTTTTTTACCTCAAGCATTGCATCTATAAATTTATCGTCAACAGGAAGACCTGTTATAGCGAAGTTTTGATTTGCTCTTAAGCTGTTTGCCCCATAATAGGCGTCTTTTGGTACTTCAATTTCCCCTAAAGAATCAAGTTCATTTCTATATTCTGTCATATAACCCTCCTATATTCATTATAATGAATATTTGCATTTCTTACAAGTAAAATGAAAAGGTTTTTAAGATTTATTTTTAAATTGATAAACTCTTATAAAGCTTATCTTAACAAATAAAAAAAATCATCAGCGTAAAAGTATTTTGCCTGATGATTTTTTATAAATTTTATTAAATTATTTAATGGATTTTTTCATTTTTTTAACCAGCATAAAAACTACCAGCAAACCCTTAGCAACACTAGTTAAACTCATTGCTAACCAAACTCCAGCCACACCAAAAATTGGCATGAAAATTTTTGATATAGGAATTCTCGAAAAATCAGAAACCATACCTATAATAGCTGGCGTTTTTGTATCTCCTAAACCATTAAAAGCTCCTGTTAAACCAATTTCAGTCGACATAAAAATTTGTGAAAAGGAAAGGATTGCAAGATATATAGCTCCAAGTTCTATCGTTTCTTTGTCATTTGGGACAAATAGTTTGAAAAGTTGATATCTAAAAGCAAATAATACAACCATTGAAATTGTGCCTATGGTTAATAAAATCATAAAAGATTTTTTGATAGATTCTTTTACTCTTTCCATAAGTCCTGCCCCATAGTTTTGTCCAACCATGGCTGCAATTCCTACTTGCAAGCCCTCAGTTGTATTCCAGGTTATAGCTTCAAGCTGACTACCAACTGTATAGGCTGCTACTGCCGCTTCACCAAAATCTGCCATAAATTTATTTAAAATGATGCTAATTGTCGCCATAAAAGAACTCATAAGGGCCGCTGGAAAACCCATCTTAAATATTGAAATTACCCAAGCTCTTTTATAATGAAAACTTGAAATGGCCGATTTTAAAATTTTGTTTTTCCTAAAAATATTAAATACAAAAATCAAGGTCACAACTATTTGAGCCATAACTGTCGCAAGAGCAGCGCCTTTGGCCTCAAGCCTTGGAATTGGACCATAACCAAAAATCAAAATCGGATCTATGATAATGTTAGTTATAAGCCCAATGGTATTTATCTTAAAGGGAGTAAGACTATTGCCCAAAGATTGGAAGGATTGAGATAAAACTGGATTTATAAAGAAAAATATCATCCCAAAACTTATAATGTGCAAATAATCTCTGGCATAAGCGCTTGCACTTTCCGTAAGTCCATAAAAATTTACATAATAATCGGAAAATAAAAACAAAAGCAAGGAATAAAAAATGCTTATGGTTATGGTAAGTATGTAACCATTATTTAAAACTTTTATAGTTTCTCTATCATCAGATCTACCAAAAGCATGGGAGGCATAAACTCCAGTTCCAATTTTTGGTATCAAAGTTATGGCGTTGGCAATCCAAAACAAAAATCCAGCAATTCCAACACCAGCTATGGCATCTTTTCCAAGTCTTCCAAGGAAAAATATATCTACAAAGTTGTAGGTAATTTGAATAAATGCAGTTAAAGCTAAGGGAATTGAAAGTTTAAAAAGGGATTTGGTAATATCGCCCTTGGTCAAATTTGTATTTTGATTCATAAGTCCTCCTAACTATAATATTTTACAACTTATATTTAAAATTATCATTTATAAAAGAAAAAAATAGGTAAAACATCATAAAAAAAGTCTTGACAGATTAAAAAAGAGAATATATACTATAAGTATAATGTAAGCGCTTACAAATCTATGAGAAGGTGATTCTATGGATATTTATGATATTGCAAAAGAATCTGGGTATTCTATTGCTACTGTTTCTAGAGTCATAAATGATTCTAGCAAGGTAAGTGGTAAGGCTAAAGCTAAGATTCTCAAGGTTATAGAAGAAAATGACTACAGGCCAAATAGAGTAGCAAGGTCTCTTGCTAAAAAACAAACGTCTCTTGTTGGAATTATGGTTCCAGATATAAGAAAATACTTTGAATCTCAATCAGCTTATCAGCTTGAGCAAAGATTCAATGCCAATGGCTATCTTACTCTTCTTGGAGATAGTACAGATGACTTTGATGAAAAAATAGCCTATCTTAACCTACTAAAGGAAAATAAGGTCGATGCTATAGTCTGTGTCGGTTCTACCTATGAGCAAGAAAATTTTTATAAGGAAATATTAAAACTATCAAAAGATATTCCTTTTGCCATGTTAAATGCCAACCCGCTTAGTAAAAGCAAAGACATAAGTTATGTATATATTGATGAAATTGACGCTATGAGACAAGCTATGGCCCATCTTTATAAAAAAGGCTACAAGCAACCAATATTTGTTTCCTACCATGAAAATAACTATATTACCAGATCTTATATAGCAAAAAAAGCCGGATTTATAGAAGCTCTTGATGAGTTTTACAAAAGTACTGACTTTATTGAAGTTAAAATTAATGATATCGCTAAAGATATGGGAAAATTGTATGCTTTTCTAAAATCCAATCCAAGGGTCGATGCCATATGCTTTGAACTTGATTTTTTGGCCATTCCAGCCTTTAAGTACCTAGTAAGTTGTGGAGTTAATATTCCAGAAGATATAGCAATTATTGGATTTGATAATATTGATGCAACCAACTACCCAAGCAAACAAATTACGTCAATAGATCAAAACATAGCTTTGCAAGCTGATATAGCAACTAAGAGTCTTTTTAGATTGATAAACAAAGAGAAATTAGACAAAAATGACAATATGATAAAGGCAAAATTAATTGTAAAAGAAACAAGTTAGCTTAGATTATCGACTAGAATACCAAGTTTAATATAGCAAATAGAAAAACTTATATATTTTATCCAACCACGATATTAATAGCTTGTGGCTGGGTAAAATAATAATGGCTATATATTTTTTAAGCAAAATGTAAGCCCTTACATAATATAAGAAAAACTTAAAGGAGGATATATGACTAATAGAAACGTTTCAAATGTGCGTGCTTTTAGCATGCGAGATAAGATCGGATATATGTTTGGTGATTTTGGTAACGATTTTACCTTTATCCTTTCAGTAATGTTTTTGACAAAGTTTTATACTGATGTTATGGGTGTAAACCCAGCCTTAGTAGGAACTATGATGATGTTGGCAAGATTCTTAGATGCTTTTACCGATATTGGTATGGGGCAAATACTAGATAGGTCGCTTGCAGGTCCAAATGGAAAATACAAGCCTTGGATAAAAAGAATAGCAATCCCCGTTGCCTTTGTTTCTTTCTTAATGTATGCCAACTGG